>Ga0172381_10003370_pt1 | contig 16962 bp, 23 predicted proteins | sample Leawel6488metaG_FD_119754 | JGI IMG/M metagenome (GOLD analysis project Ga0172381, IMG submission 119754) | Leachate microbial communities from a municipal landfill in Southern Ontario, Canada - Leachate well 64-88 metaG | ecosystem: Engineered > Solid waste > Landfill > Unclassified | place... | reverse complement strand
TATAATTCCGGGCACAAACCCAAGAATTTTACACCGCTTGCCATCATACGAGGGGCATTCCTCAGAACAGAATCCAACACCCCTCTCGTCGAATAGCGGTTCTACTATATCATTATTGTATGGTATCGCATATTTTACACTCTCTAAAGGAAAGTAACAAAATTCGTGCCTTTTCTCATCTTGTAAAAAAACCTCAAATAATCCACAAGGACCGCCGATATCTTTGATTTCCCCCTTAAAAATTCCTTTTCCAGCATAGGAATAATTAGGATAACCGTCACCGTCAAATAAAATATCATAAGTCATACCATTTTTTAATTTATTACTTTTCATTCAAAATCCTCTTTTCACTACGCAGTGAACACTTCAAAAAATTGGACGGTGACTATAAACTCCTAATGTCCAGTTTGTAAACTCGATGTTGCCAAAAATAATTATCAACTATATCAAATACCTCTTTAATATCGTCATGAAACTGTTGTTTGGCATATTCAGCATATTTATCGAAAAATGGGACACTATAACCGCGACTTTTCATAACCCTACTCCGCCGCACGTTAGTTAAGAAAATCTTTATGTGTGCTTTCACTTGTGTATTTTCTTTATAGCGGCACTTATTAAATCGCATATTTTTTAGTATTTTTCTAGATTGTCTTAATTTCATTCGCAAAAACCTCCACCAACTCCTTATTCATAATCAGCCGCACTAGACTTATCCAATCCGTTGTGGGATAACACTTTTCGCATGGGTGCCTATCCATAATAACAACGGCGTCCTCTCCGTCAATCTCGCCGCCACGGTACTCTCTATCCGGCGCAATTACTAAAATGCCGCTCCACTCTGCGTTACTCCTTGGGTCAATCTTGTGCTTTTTGGCATATTTAGCCTCTTCCTTATAGTACCACCACACACGTATGCCGTTTTCTGGGATAAACTTTACCTTCTTTACGGCGTCCTCAAATTCTTCGTCATCCTCGATTAAACTCCAGCCTAGATGAAGGTCTTCCTTTAGTTGCGAGAAAACGTCCTGCATTGTATATTCTCCTATTTATCTCCCAATAATTGCATCAAATCCCTCGTCCATACGAGGCGCAACGTATTCTTTATCGTGTGCTTCGGCAACTCCCAACCAATACTCATACGAGTAACCTCGGCTATCGCTAGTATACCTCCTAGTTGCACACTCAAATGGCTGCAATCTCGGAAAAACAACACACTCCACACAACAGTTGAAGGATTTCGCCAAGGCTACCCACCTGCTCCTAGCCTGCTCTCTAATATCAACGGCGCGATCTATAATAACATCCCGACCCGCCGCAATTGCCATCGCCACTATGTGGTTTTCCACACTTTTATATAATATGCTTAACTTTTTATCATATTTCTGGTAGTCGCCGCCGTGTACCGCCTTCACAATCGCATCGTCATTAACAACAATGCAGCCCTCCGCCGCTAGTTTACTAGCGTAGGTACTTTTCCCACACCCAATCCCGCCGCACAATACTGTTATTTTTGACATATTTAATTATAGTTGTTAAACTCAGGATACCCAAAAAACTCCTCAAGGGGCGGCTGTAATAAACTAAACAGCTTGTCATACTCTTCGTCGGTTGGTGTTTCTTCCATCCAGTATTCAATGGCATTAACCATAGTTTCTACTATTTTTAATAGTTCGTCACCGCCAATCTGTCGCATGTTCTTCTCTCCAAATAATCAACTAGTCTGTCATATACATAGTGGTCCCAGAATACGCCAAAACCACGAGTACCTCGCAAAAATACGTGTAAGTCTTCTGCCACCCTAAAATAAATAACACTACCGTCGCACTCAATATGATCTCTGTATAGTGTATAATTTATATTATTTTCTTTTAATTTGTCTACTATTCTTGGTATTAGATTATTGCAAAAAAAGTTATAATTATGCCCAACAACCACACACTTCGGTTGTCCATCAATAACAGAGTCGATTAATTGATTTAACATCCATTCGGTGCGACCAATTTGTTGGCATGTACTATAAAACTGAGACATTTTGTCTGCATCCTTCCCTATCCGAATAATGACAGCATGGTCCAGAAACCTTGCCTAAGTGCCACCAATCTAAGGACTTATGTAAACTACGCCCGCACAAAACACATTTGGCGTCCGATGGATAACCAGCCTCCGCTAAAATATCAACGGAGTTGTTGTCTAACAACTTAACCTTTTCTGACGCCCAGTATCTCCAAGTAGCTATAGGAAGGACGGGCTTATTTTGAAGCCATCTCACCAATTGGGAAACCGCCGTCATAGAGGTGCCGCCGCCTGGAAATTTTTGTGACCAAACGGGATAAAAGTCTTGTCCCCTACATTGCCACCGCTTACAAACGTGATTTCCACGATTATTCCACGACACACAGTAGTAATTCCCCTCTTTCCTAATTTGAGCCACCGAAAAAGTAAAGAGAACTTTATTGATGTTATCTAATTTTATACACATAATGCCACCCATACCATTCCGACGAGCATAATCCTGTACATTTCGCGTTCTTTCTCGTCTATATCGTAAAATTCTAGGTCTATCTTTTTTTGATACATCTTTACAATTTCTCCCTCCCTAACATACATTATGTTGATTTTATATAGTAGGGATTCGCTATCGTCCAACTGCACATTAACGTCGCAAGCACAATCCTTATATAATTCGGACTTAATTTCGCTTTTTATAGCCGAACACGCTAAGGAAGCCAAAAAATCAATATGGTGATATGCTGTCATTTGGTGGAATCCTTAAAGTGTTAGCATGACCCATCTATCTCAATTGGAATTACATACTTTTTGCAAAATATATGGTTTAGCGTCTTATTAAAATAAGCCTTGTCGCACAAAAAGCAAGACCTATCTGAAAATTCTATCTTTTGAGATTTTGTGTTCTTCCGCTTTTTATTTTTTAGCATACTATTGCTACCTATCTCTTAACATTTTAGTAATATATTATACAACCACAAGAAAATACATAATACAATAAATACCGATATTAAATGGCAGTCTATAACAAGTGAACTATATCTTCCAGTACAATATAATTCTATAGTGGCAGTCGCCGTAAATGGAATTATTAAAAAAACAATATGGTTGCCGTCAGAAATATAGTCTTTATAATATACTGCATTTGAATATTATGTTGTAAAAAAGACCGTTTTATATAGACTTTCCACATTATAGCATATCTCTTTTCCGTCTGCGTCCGTTGCCTTCAGGTCTTTACAAAGCCCCTTTTCGTACACGTACCAGTAAATCCAATCCGCGCCGTCCTTACCAATATACTCCTCAAACAAAAGGTCGATAATCTGATATAGATTGGTTGTATACCCCCCCATTTCCAATCCATGCTTATGTAAGGCATGGTCGCTATCCCTCATGCTCGCCAAATTGGCGATTATCTTCTCAAACTTTTGTAGACTTAGCATTTTACCCATCTTTCGGTTGGTCAATCTCGCATACTCCCCGCCCGTGCTTCTTTTTAATTTTAGCCCGCTGACGCATCTTTGTAAAGGCGGAGGCTGTTAAATTTAGCCCAAAAGTCTCATTGAAGTCCACAACGGCTTCACTATCCCGCTTACTCTCTGCTAACTCCCTGATTTTCCTAAAATGAACGCTATTAAACTTTTGCATGTTATTTTATCCTTATTTTGGCGTATATAATAATAGTGGACATAAGTATTTACGCCAACTTTAGTAAAAAGGTACGTTTTATGCAGAATGAAGATATTTTGATAGACAGCCGCCTTGAGATTACATGCGCGGAAATTATTAGTAGTGAAGAACTTGCTATTCCAGATCCGTCAGGAGAAGTAATCCAAGTAATCGTACAGAGTTAGGATACATTATGAAAATTAGAATTGTTAGTGATGGTACTCCTAGTGGAACACGCATTTATAACCAAGATGATGATACCGAGATTAAAAATGTTATTTGCTTAGACATCCACTTGGCTGTCGAGGACACCTACGCCGACGTTCTTCTAAGGGTTCGCAACCCAGAATTGGACCTGTATGGCATCCAAGCTAAAATTGAAAAAAATTAAGGGTTATACAGAGCAACAAGTTTGGGACATCATAGAATACGTCATAGACTATCTGAAGAAGGGTTTCTCCTTTGGTTATTATGACGAGGATGATATAGCCCAAGAATGTAGGATTTTCGCACTTGAAGCACTCAAGCGGTTTGACCCCAAAAAATCGCAGCTTCAAACCTTTTTAGAAACCCACATGCGAAACAGGCTTATAACCCTAAAGAGGGATAAGCTCATGAGGAACGATAGCCCCTGCCGTCGATGTAAGCACTATATAAATGACCAGTGTGTAAATCACAACAAAAAGTCAGATTGTAAAAGGTGGCTCCCTTGGTATTCCAGAAATGACACCAAGAGAAATATTATGCAGTTGGACTGCGAGATTATTAGAGAAGACGTCGAACTTCTATCAATGGAAAAGCCCGTTGGTGAAATTTACGACAAAAAAGAATTGTATAATTTAATTTTAGATAAAATACCAAGCGAATTTCGCAGAGATTTCTTAAAACTAGGAGAGGGTGCCGTCATATTAAAGTTTAGGCGAGACCGCCTTATGGCAGCCATTAGAAAAATAGTGAGTGAGAATTATGGTGAAACAGATTGGGAATAGCTCGGTAAGCGAAAAAACCAAAACGCTATTCGACCGCTACCACGAAACAAAGGTAGTCGCCAAACAAGAAGAAATGGCTCGAATTGAAGACGCCAAGCCTATTATCGTTGATAGTAAGCATGACGGATTAGTCAAGGAATTGCAGAATAAGCACTTTTGGAAAGAGGTAAAGCGGTCTCTCACTAACCTAGAGATCGTCTATTTTCAAAATGAGTGGGCTAACTACTGTTCGCAGTTTTCCGACGTTCTACACACCGACGAAATCGGAATTAAAGACGCCATTATGTTGGAGATAGAACTAAACCGCATTTTAATTGAGAAGAAGGAAATATTAGACGAAATCGAAGAAATTACCTCTGAGATTAACGCCGAGGAAAAGAAAAAAAAAGACAAGGACATGGATTTAGTGCGGGATTTGAGGCGGCGACGTAATGAGTTAAGGGGGATGTCCGCCCCTATTCAAAAGAGGTATTTAGACACACAGCACAAGAAGGACGAGCGGTTTAAGGCTCTGAAGGCGAACCGAGAGCAACGGCTAAAAAAGTCAATCGACACCAACGTCAATATCTTTGAGCTAATCAAGGAAATATGCCAAGCCAAGCAGAGGATTAAAATAAATAAGGAGATTTCTTTACACGGTGACGCCGTCAAATTAGAGAGGGAACGATTAATGAAGCCTCACAAATATTTGGACGGCTCTTGGGACTCACAACTTTTGAACGCAGAAACAGTCGAGTATTTGGAGGGTCAAGATGTCGGCGACAGTAATAATTCACCAGAAGAACAGCCACCCGAAAATATCATGGAAGAATCTTTGGTGGAATAAGCCAGACTATATATGGCAACTCGACGATAATGATTTTCCTATTTTGTTTTATTCGCAGCCAGACGGATATATAGGTTGTTGCCCACAATATAGGGAGGGAATACTAGAAAATATCAACATTGATTATAAGCCAAAAGATGAATTAACAATAGTACGGGAAGATACTCCAGATGAACCAACTATTATACCAACCAACCACATGCCAATATTGTTCACTTTAGACGAATTGGGTGACGTACAATACAAATTGCGCGCCGCCAGTGATAAAAACGACTGCTATAAAATACAAATATCTGATGGGATGATATACGAGATTACCGAATATGATTTTCCTATTTTTTTGCAGCGGGGCTATTATAATAATTCGATGCGTCTTGTAGCTAGACAAGGTCTTAAAGGCGGCAGTAAATACGAGCACATGATGGAAGATGAAGAGGGTCATACGATTTCTTTTATTAAAAAAGATGGTGAAGTAGTATTTTCATATTTAATTCAGGATAGTTTGCCTCGCACTATTAAATTAGATGATTTTGGCAATATTATTATTGATGTTTTTCAAAAAACAAGGTGGTCGGATACAAGGTCAAATAGGGCTGTATCTTGAGGAAAGGACGAATATGTCTAGTATTTTAATTACCGGCGTAACAGGAATGGTTGGTAGCACACTAGCCGACAAACTAATTGAAGATAATTTGGTTTATGGGTTAAAGCGGCGGACCTCAACAGAAAACCACGAAAATATCCAACACTTAATTGGTAATCCCAAATTTATTCTTTTAGAGGGTGATACCACTGACCCAGTTTATATTAATAGAATAGTCGATGATTTCCAATTTGATAAAATCTTCCACTGCGCCGCGCAATCTTATGTAAAAGCCTCGTTTGACCAGCCAAAATATACGCTAGAAACCATCGTTAATTCTACCCTTTATTTTTTAGAGGCTATTCGCAGATGTTCGCCCAATACTCAATTCTTACATTTATCTTCCAGTGAAATGTTCGGTAAAAACTATACAGAGGATAATAGCGGTAATAGATTTCAAGACGAAAACACAACATATATGCCACAATCGCCTTACGGCGTAGCCAAAATGGCAGCCCATCATCTAGTACGCATATACCGAGAAGCCTATAAATTATATGTATGTTCTTCTATTTGTTTTAATATGGAGGGTCCAAGGCGTGGGCGGGAATTCATCACAAAGAAGATAGCCAACTACGTTGGTCGTGGGGATTTTTCTAAGCCACTAGAGTTGGGTAATTTAGATTCCGTCCGAGACTGGAATTATGTTGGGGATTCTTGTGACGCCATGATTGCCATGCTTAAACAAGACTACGCCCCGAAAGACCTAGTAATAGGTAGTGGGACCGCCCATACTATTGCCGAATTTTTGCAAGAGGCATTCGCCTGCGTTGGCATTAAGGATTGGCAAAAATATGTTGTAAGCACCCCGTCTAATTATCGACCTTTAGATGTGGTCTTTTTGAAAGCTAATCCGTCGTTAGCACGTCAAACAATTCATTATCACCCAAAAACAACTTTCAAAGAGTTGGTCCAAATGATGGTGAAAGCATGTCAAAAAAATACACAATAATTTGTGACACTAGAGAGCAGCTTCCCATTATATGGAGGGAAAGTTCAACAATTGCAGGTACTATACGACAAAAGTTGGACTCTGGTGATTATAGTATTTTAGGTTTGGAAAACGTGGTGACGGTAGAGCGGAAAGGTAGTGCCGCTGAATTCGCTAAAAATGTGCTTGAGGACCGCTTTTATCGTGAATTGGAAAGACTAAACACCCAATATAAATATGTTTTTTTAATCTTAGAGTTCTCTCAAGAGGAACTAGAAGGATATCCATACAAGTCGAAAATCCCGCCAAAAATCAAAAAGAGAATTAGAATACGCGGCAGCTTTCTATTAAAGAAAATTATTGAGATACAGAAAGACTATCCTAATATACAGCTTATTTTTTGTGAGATTGGTGCAAAACAATTAATTGAGAAAATATTTAACATAATATATGGGAAGACCAAAAAAACCAAAAGTTGACGATTACTCCCGCGATATTATAGTACAGTCAGGCGGCAAAGATGTCGCCCTTTCTGACATTATAGAGACCGCTTATTTAGGTTTGGGCGACCTTACCAATATAGAAATCCGCGATTGTATAATGACTCCCCCCGTGGAATACTCAGACGACCCACTGTCTGAATTTCTGTATTATATGAGTAAGCCCGAATACTTTTATTTTACATGCAAGTATTTATTCAATATTATTTTGCCGCCCATCCAAGTTGTTATTTTGCAGGAACTTTATAGGACAAAGTTTCCTATTTTGCTCCAAACTCGCGGTGGTGGTAAGACGTGGCTTTTAGCACTCTATTCGCTATTAAGGGCTTTATTCGAGCAGGGAACAAAAATCGTCTATGTTGGTTCAGGTTTTAGACAAAGTAAACTATTATTTTCTGCCGCCGAGTCTATATATAATGCCGCCCCAGTCTTTAAGCATTTAGTCGGACAGGATAAATATCAGGGACCAAAGAGAGATATTGACCAAGCGGTTTTCCATGTTGGTGAATCCCAAATGATCGCCATTCCTGTTGGAACCGGTGACAAAATTAGAGGTATACGGTCAAATATCACCATAGCGGACGAATTTGCCTCTATGTCTGAAGATATTTTCGAGGTTGTTATTAAAGGATTCTCTTCGGTTGCGTCCAATCCAATGGATAAGGTTAAGAAAGCCGCCGCCTATAAATACTTAAAGTCACAGGGCGTCGATGTAGACGAATTTGTTGAAATGTTGTCGGCTGGCATGGGCAATCAAACAATCATCGCTGGCACAGCATCCTATGCTTTTAATCATTTTTATAAATATTGGACCAGATATAAGAAAATTATTGAGAGCGGTGGAGATAAATACAAGCTAGAGGAAATTTTCAACGGAGAAGTGCCAGAAAACTTTAATTATAAAGACTACTCTATTATTAGAATACCTTTTGACTCTATGCCAGAGGGTTTCATGGATGTTGATATAATTGCGCAATCTAAGGCTACTTCGCATAGTTCTGCATACCTTATGGAGTATGCGTGCATTTTTGCTACGGATAGTGCTGGCTTTTTTAAGCGTGGTTTAATCGAATCCTGTGTGTGTAAAAAACCAATTCAGATCGGCGAGCAAAGCATCCAATTCGAGGCTGTAACCCAAGGCAATAGGGGAAGTACCTATATTTATGGAATAGACCCCGCCTCAGAAAACGATAACTTTGCTATCGTTATTTTAGAGGTGTGCCAAGACCATCGCCGCATTGTTTATTCATGGACGATGACAAGGCAACGACTAAAAGAAAGAATTAAGGGCGGGGCTAACAAAAACTTCTATTCATATTGCTCTCGCAAGATATTAGACCTCTTGAAGATTTTTCCGTCCGACCACATTGGCATAGACGGACAGGGCGGCGGTATCCAAATTATCGAGGCTTTGCACGATCCGGCGGTTTTACAAGATAAGGAACCCCCACTTTGGGAGTATATGAGAGAGGGTGAAAACGACCCCTATTTTTGGGAAGAAAAGAATAAACAAACGGATGGACAGCACGGCTTACACATTATCCACAAGGTTCAGTTTGCCAACGATAAGTTTACACATGAGGCTAATCACGGTTTACGCAAGGACTTAGAGAGCAAAATCATATTATTTCCTAGATTTGATTCCGCTAGTATTGGTTTGGCAATAGAAGAAGACAAGGTTTTATGTAGAGAGTATGACACGTTAGAGGACGTTGTAATGGAAATAGAGGAAATGAAGGACGAATTAGCGACGGTGGAGCTTGTTCAAACACCGACTGGAAAAGACCGCTGGGACACACCACGAGTCAAAACCATGGGCAATAAAATCGCCCGCATGAGAAAAGACCGTTATACAGCACTGATTATAGCAAATATGATTGCCAGAGTAGCCACTACCGCTATTCCGCAGGCTTTTAATTATGAGGCGATGGGCGGCTATGTTGGACAGAAAATAGACCCAAACAGCCCAGAGGGTCCGCTTTATACTGGTCCGCAGTATCTTACCTCGAAAATAGGCAATTATTATGGTTGCGGGGTAGTTCGGAGTAAATAGTAGTTAGAGGCAATCAAATTGTAATCCAATTAGGGTTTTTCCAATGAAGCGACCAGCACTAAAAGACCAAAATCCAGGAATGTTCATTACCTATAATCAGGAACACCAAAGGGAATACGCTAACGCTATAGCATCTATTGAGGTAATTCATACATCTGTTGGTGGGCGAGATACCTGGAAAAACATAGAGCCGAATACGTCGGTTCGGGAGGGGTTTAGCCGAAGTGATTATGAATTTTTCCGCCCGTCAGAGGCTGTGCCACAACTACAAAAAGAGGTGATTGGCTATTGTATGGAAGCCTACCGTAAGATAGGCGTGGTTCGCAACGTCATCGACCTTATGGGAGATTTCGGTTCGCAGGGTATTACGATTAATCACCCGAGCCCTCGTATTCAGGAATTTTATAGGAAGTGGTTCGACAAAGTTCGTGGCGTTGAACGTTCTGAAAGATTTCTCAATTTATTGTATAGGTGCGCGAACGTTATTGTCAAGCGGAAAATGGCGAAAGTGTCAACTGGCAATAAGCGGTTTTCCTCGCTAAGCAAGTTAAAACCAGACGTTTCTAAAATAGACAAACTATCGACGGAAAAGGGTAATATACCAATAGAGTATGTTTTTCTTAATCCGCTATCTTTGGAGATTGTTGGAGAATCCTTATCCCAATTTATCGGAAAGAACGCATATGCTCTTAAATTGCCGCTTTTATTGTCCAATACCATTAATTATCCAAAAACTCTGGCGGAAAAACAGCTTGTTCAACAACTGCCAGAAGATATAAGGAATGCCGCTAAGTCTGCTACTAGACTTTTGCTTTTAGACCAAGATAAAATACGCGCCCTATTCTATAAAAAGGACGATTGGCAATTATGGGCGGACCCGATGATTCGGGCGATTTTGGACGACCTCCTACTTCTAGAAAAGATGAAGTTGGCTGATTTAGCTGCTTTAGACGGGGTTATTTCCCAGATTCGAGTATGGAAGTTAGGACACATTAATGACTCGCACCCCGAGGCGAGTTTATTCCCAACGGCGACCGCCATAAATAAACTACACAATATTCTTTTAAGTAATACCGGCGGCGGCGTATTCGATTTAATTTGGGGTCCAGACCTAACATTTGAGGACTTTAGTACAACAGCCCATCAATTTTTGGGAATGTCTAAATATGAGCCAACTCTTAATAGTATTTATGAGGGTTTGGGTGTGCCGCCGACGCTTACTGGGTCGTCTTCCAAGGGGGGAATGACAAACAATAGTATTTCCCTAAAGACACTGATTCAACGACTAGAATACGGGCGAGGTATTTTGGTTGATTTTTGGGTACAGGAAATAGAGTTGGTGCGTCAGGCTATGGGGTTTAAGCAGCCAGCCACCATTTCTTTTGACCGAATGATTCTAAACGATGAAGCGTCGGAAAAGGCTTTGCTTATCCAGCTTGCAGATCGCAATTTAATAAGCGTGGAATCACTACAAAAACGGATGGGTGAATTACCAGAGTTGGAAGTTTTGCGAATGAAAAGGGAAAGTGAAAGACAAAAGAACGGCGGTATGGCACCCAAGGTCGGTCCATTCCAGCCAGACAAAATCTACGAACTAATCAAGGCGTCCTTAGTTAAGGGTTTAATTACTCCCAAGGAGGCGGGTCTTGAATTAGATGAATCTTTTGATAAGCCGCCGTTTATGCTTCAGCTTGAGAAAAGTAGGGAGCAGCCGCAAGACAAAAAACCGACTGGTCAGCCCCAGCAAGGACGCCCGAAAAATGCCAAGGATAAACAAAAGCGGGACCAACGTACCCCGAAGGCTTTGGGCGAAAACGTTGATGATACCGCTTGGTTTTTGACTCGGCTGACATGGGCAAAGCAAGCCCAAAAGGAATTGGCAGACATTATAAATCCTGCTATTTTGTCCGTGGTCGGTAAGCAAAATCTACGCCAGCTAACCGATTCTGAGACGGAATATGTTGAAAACCTTAAATTTATAGTTTTGGCTAGTTGCGACCCATTTTCTCCAATTAAGGACGATTTGGTGTATAAATCTATAGAGAATAATATTCAGTTACCAACTGAGTTTAGCACATTATACAAACAGTTAAGACAATCTACAGCAGAAAAACTTAACAAACAGTTGTCTTTTGATGAAAATAGGCATATCCAAGCAGTTACTTATGCTTTACTGAAAGGGTAGAAATGGCAGAGATTATTTGTAGGGTTAATACGGATAGTAAGGAATTTGAGGTTACGGTTGACGGGGCGAAAGTTGACGGAGTAAATGACTTTTCTGTCTACCAATACTCCGATAGTGATAAGCCAATGATTAGTATAAGGGCACCCAAAAAGATGGATAACGGATTGGTGCAGGTTATTCAATATTATAGCGACTCTTCAGAAATTGAGCGGTCGTTGTTGGCAACTGCTGATATTAATACCGTTCCTGGATTTTTTGGCGTCGAAACCACTATGAATGATATCTGCAAGTATTTCACACGCAAATTATGAGAGTATATAAACAAGAAGCCGCCGATGGCTTAAAAGACATTCTTAAAGACCCCTCCCATGGGTGTCTTACTATTGCTAGCCCGATTGAAATTATTAGCGGCGATACTCCGGAAATTCAACGTAGTTTTGCAGGTTTACAATCGTTAGGCACTAACCTTAATCAGCAAGACCTATTTTACTTGCGAACCATTTTGGTTAGTACTGGCTGCAATCTAAATGATGATATATTTTTGCCCGACGAGACTTGGGAGGCTCGCAATACCGCCGAGGATAAGCCATTTAATTTAAGTCACGACCCGAACAAGATTATTGGGCATATTACTGGCAACTGGGCTGTTACCTCCGATTATACCATTCTTGAAGAAGAGGAGGAAATACCAGATTTCTTTCATCTTTTGACAAGTGCGGTAATTTATAAACATGTCCAATCTAGAGATCCCGACCTGACCGAATCCATAGCCGAAATACTCGAAGGTATAAAAAATAACGAGTGGTTTGTGTCTATGGAGTGTTTGTTCACCAACTTTGATTATGGATTTATGGGCTCGGACGGCTCCATCCAAGAGGTTGTTTCACGCAATAAGAACACAGCCTATCATACTAAACACTTGAAAATTTACGGCGGGACTGGCGAGTATAATGGGCGTCGTATGGGGAGGGTCTTACGTAATATTACCTTCTCAGGCAAGGGGCTTGTTAAAAAGCCTGCCAACCCACAAAGCATCATTTTTAATAGTTCTAGCGAATTTGGCGTAAATACTATACAGAGGGAGAAATATAATATGCCTAATGAGAATATCGAAAAGAAAAACGAAGAATTACTTCAGCAAGTTGCCGACCTACAAAAGCAGATTAAAGACGCCGATGTAGCCGCAACGCAAGCCAAAATTGAGGAATTAACTTCAACTATGCAAACCCAATCAGAACAAATTGCCGACCTGACAGCTAAATTGGATGCTGTGTCCAGCGAGGCGTCGCAATATAAAACTCAAGCCGAATCTTTGGCGACCGAGATTAAAACCGCCAAGGCAGAATTGGCTGCCAAGACCGAAGAGTTGAGTCAGATACAGGCAAATATACTTAATACCAATCGCGTAGCGATGCTTGTTGACGTTGGTGTTGACAAGTCCGAAGCTGAGAAAATCGTCGAGAAGTTTGTTAATCTCAATGACGAACAGTTTAGTGAAATTGCTGCGATGCAGAAGGAAATGAAGAAGGAAAATGGCAAGTGCAAGGACGAAAAAAAAGATGAAGCGGCAGCCGATGAGGTTGTGCCAAACCCAGACGTTATAGAAGACGCAGTAGCCGAAGTAGAGCCAAATCTGACGACTCCAGCAGAGGATGGTCGTGTAGCTTTGCAGTCGGCTCTTGCCGAATATTTTACTAGCAAGAAAAACTCAAAATAATAAACGGAGAAAGAACACTATGGCACTTAAAGGTGACAGACACGTTGTAGTTGACGATATTAGTTATTTCATGAATGAGACCGCGACAGCGGGTGGTGTTGCTTGCATTTCCACCGTTGGTTCTGGTATTGCTTTAGATCAGAGTGCTAACGTTGCAACCTATAAAGCCGCCCCATCGGGCTGCGTCCCACTCGGCATTCTAGTTAATGACGTGGTTAATATCGACCAGTCAAAATACCATATTAATTTCCAAAAGGATGAGGTGCAGCTTGGCGGTAAGGTCACGTTAGTTAGTGATGGCTGGCTTGTGACGAACATGATTTATCCTGGCACGACCCCGACCGCTGGTCAAACAGCATATCTACAACATAGCGGTTATATTACTCCGACATCGGCTGGCGCTGCCGCCACCCCCGCAATTGGTCAATTCCGAAGTACCAAGGACGAGGACGGATACGCCAAAGTCTATGTTAAACTACCAAACTTCTAAGCCAAAATAATAATCCAATAGGGAGATAATAATATGCGAGATAAGAGAGTTATCACAGCCGAAATGAACGCCCTGCTTCGGCGGGTTGGTTCTAGTGACCATAACGACGCTTTTCAAGCTACGGCAGAGTTGGCGACAGCCCTTACTCTTCCAATGCGAGAAGGCGTTATGCCTGGTGATATTCATTCTAATATTTTTACCGAAGAGGTTTTGCAGCCCGGCGCGACTCCGGAATATCCTCTTGATTTTCTGGCTCCAGGCACCGAAAAAGAGTTTGTGGCATATACCATGTCAAACCATGGTCGTATTCCCGAACGAACCATTGCTGGCAACTATATCACTCTGCCAACCTACCCAATCGTCAATGCGATTGACTGGCTGAAGCGATATGCCCGTGATGCCCGTTGGCCCGTTATTGACCGTGCCTTACAGGTCTTTATGCAAGGCTTCGTCAAGAAGGAAAACGACGACGCTTGGCACACACTCTTGGCGGCTGGTGCAGAGCGTAACATTATGGTTTACGATAGTGCCGCAACTGCCGGTCAGTTTACCAAACGTCTTGTTTCTCTAATGAAGACGATTGTTCGGCGTAATGGCGGCGGCAATTCGACGTCCATGAATCGTCGCAAGTTAACCGACCTTTATATCAGTCCCGAAGGTATGGAAGATATCCGTGACTGGGGTGTCGATCAGCTTGACGACGTTTCTCGCCGAGAGGTTTACGTTGCGGAAGACGGCTCAATCAACCGTATTTTCCAGGTCAATCTCCATGACATTGACGAGTTGGGCGTTGGTCAAGAATATCAAAACTACTTTACCAGCACCATCGGCGGAAGCCTGTCTAGCGACGTAGAGTTGGTGGTTGGCTTGGACCAAACCAAAGACGGCGTGTTCATGAAGCCCATCCGAGAGGAGCTTCAAATGGCTGCGGACATGGTCTTAGACCGTAGTCTCAAAGCTGGTGTCTACGGACACAAAGAGGTTGGCTTTGGCGTCTTAGACGTTCGCCATGTGATTTTGGGTAGCTTCTAATACTACCGATTATTTTAACCGATTATAGCCCTGGGTTTTGACTCGGGGCTTTCTTTTTGGTGTATATACTTATAGAGGGAGATATATGTCTTATTCCTTTACAGAGTATAACGGTCTACACTTAGTTACCCCCGAACCCACGGGCGAACCCGCCCAAAAGTTCAATATCAATTTTAGCGGGGTTGCTGACCATTTGGTTAATGTTTCCAACCCGCATAGCGTGAATTATTATCAGGCGGGTGCTGACCCATCTGGCGCAGCGGATGCTATACAAACCTATTTGACAGAACATAGTGGAAATCTTAGTAATCCCCACGGTGTTACCGCCTCACAAATTGGAACGTATACTAGCGGCGAAATCGTTAGCGGCTACCAAAGTAAAACGTCTAGGTTGCGTGACATTACCTTTATGCTTGGCGGCGACCTTACTATTGAGAATGACCCAACAAATCATATCCTACTCGTAGAGAGCGGCTATTTTAGAACTGCCTCGGCAATCGTTAGCGTGGCACCGTCCGGCGGCGATATAGTGTTTGGCTTACAGAAAAACGCCGTCGATATACAGTCGGACAAGTTGACCATTCGAGATTTAGCAACGTCGGCTACATCAACCTCCTTTAGTGTGCCCACATTCTCGCAAAATGACTACCTTTCAATCAATAATGAGCACGTTGGTTCTGGTATAGCTGGAAATACGGCGTCGGTTGTTTTAACAGTGGAATATATAACATGACCCTACTCGCCCACTACCGAAACGTGTCTGACGGCGTTGACGCGACCGGCGTTCATGCCGGTATGCCGATGCAAGGGGGTGCAACATGAGAGCGTGGTTTAAACTGTCTGACGCGAACGATGCCAGCGGACGTGGAAACAACGGTGTCGCCACGGACGTTTCGTATGCGGCTGGAAAGCTTGGCAACGCGGCCCAATTCGATGGGGCAAACGCCCACATCGTCGTACCGGGCTCCGACCTTGATCTGACGACTGCCATGACGTTCACTTGGTGGCAATATCAAACAGCCGGATCGGCCCAACCGCAGTTCGTGTTTTCTAAACGCTATGGAACGACGCTGCAATACGGTGTTTACTCCACCGGCTCCTATTGGGGTTTTTACTCTTGGGTCGGGTCGCCAGGCTACATAGCGGCGTCAACGCCATTTGCGCAAGACGTGTGGGAGCATTGGGCCGTCACCGTTAGTGGAACGACGGTGGCTTGGTACAAAAACGGTGTCGCGGCAGGCGGCGGCACATTATCCGGTGCCGTTGCGTCGCAGGTGTGTGATTTCTTCATCGGTGCGCGTGGCGGAGCAAGCTTCATTTACGGCTTCAACGGTCTCCTCGACGACATTCGCGTTTATGATGAGGTGCTAACCCTCTCGCAGATTTCAGCGATCAAAAACGACCAGGGCTACCTGCCCTATCCCTGGCTTTTTCAACCTGTAGCGTGGTATCGGCTTGCCGACGCGAACGATTCGAGCGGCAACGGACTGCACGGGACTGCCACGGATGTTTCGTATGTCGCGGGGAAAATTGGAATGGCGGCTCAAGGCAACGGAACGTCCAGTTCCATCGCCCTGCCGAATCATTTGCTTTTGAACCTTGGCGGGTCGCCATGCACTTTTGCATTCTGGATCAACAGGTCCGGCACGCAATATTATCCCGAGATTATCGGCGGCGCGAACGCATCCAGTCCATATTCCGGCTATGAGGTTGCGCTGGTCGGCACGACAAACAAGCTTGGATATTATGCGGGACCAGGCTCGTCGTGGGTTTCCGCGACGAACGCATTTTCCCAGGGCGTCTGGCAACATGCGGCCGTCACCGTCGCAGCGGGCGGACTGGTTGCTTTTTATCTCAACGGCGCAGCGAACGGAACGGCAAATAGCCAAGTCCCGACCTCTTGGTTCGGCGTGCGGCG
>Ga0172381_10003369_pt1 | contig 16964 bp, 15 predicted proteins | sample Leawel6488metaG_FD_119754 | JGI IMG/M metagenome (GOLD analysis project Ga0172381, IMG submission 119754) | Leachate microbial communities from a municipal landfill in Southern Ontario, Canada - Leachate well 64-88 metaG | ecosystem: Engineered > Solid waste > Landfill > Unclassified | place... | reverse complement strand
ATGACATTTTTACCGGCCTTAAGTAATGGCTCTATTTCATTTATGTAGTAGGGAATAACACGCTTACAGGTATCTTCAAGCGATTCGCACCAAGGAATATCTTTTTTCTTTAATCCGGCATAACGAGGATCACTGGCAATTTCTTTAAATAATTTTTCGTTGCACTTCGGGGGGCGAACATCATAGCTGCGACGCCAAATATGTACCTGCTCAGCGCCAACTTTAGCAACTGTCTGTTTTTTATTTAAGCCAGTCAAACCGCCATAATGGCGCTCATTAAGCTGCCAAGCAGAAGTAAGGGGTAAATACATCTGATCCATCTCGCTTAAAATTCGCCACAAAGTTTCAATTGACCGAGAAAGCCTAGAAGTAAAACCTTGATCAAAATGCCAGCCGGTTTTTTTAAGCTTCTTGCCAGCTTTCTGTGATTCTTCAACGCCAACTGACGAAAGACGAACATCTTTCCAACCGGTAAACCGGTCTTCTTTATTCCATTCGCTCTGGCCGTGACGCAACAAAACTAATCTGTTATCCATATTGTTATAAAAAATAATATTACTTTTTGATTTTATCAGTTTTAGAGCATTTAAACAAATTAAAATCTAAACATATAAGTATATCTAAAATATTGTTTTAAAACCGCCATATGTGTATGCACATTACCCGCCGTTATTGACAAAAATCTAATTTAATATTATAATATATTCATAATCAAGTAACTTTAAAAATTTAATAAATCATGAAAAAAACAATTGATCTTTCAGAATGTGTAATAAACACCGGTTTTGCTATTCAAATAGCAATCGGTAATGGAAAATTTGCCTATGTAGGAGTGGAATCGAAAGCGGCCATAATTGGAGCAAAAAAAGACTGGGAAATGCAAATAGTTAAATACGTTGGCTGTTGTATCCCTGGAAATATCAACGATCGAGCTCATGATGGCTTTCCCATTTGGATAAATAACATGGCGGTATCCGATTTTATTAATCAAATAGCCAAAGATGAGGAATGCTTGGCATTTTTTGAGAAATATAATTTACTAAAAGAAATTAATTCATTAACAAAGGAAGAATATAAAATTTTCCTTGACAAAATTAACCTATTAGGAAATTCGTTGACAAAAAAAGAATACAAAAAATTCTCAAAAAAAATTAAATCAGCAAAAAAAAGTTACTCGGTAACAAGTTAAATAAAAAGCAGACAAAAATCTGCTTTTTTTATAATAATAATTATTATCCATTTTTTTATCTAGATTTACAAAAATATACCACGGCAGTATACTGCTGGTACTACATAGTACCTTACACCTTAACAATTAAATATAGAGGAGGATTAATATGAAAAATAACTTACCACTAAGTTGCCTTGAACTTTTACAAAGATTTTCTAAGCAAAAGACTGCGCTTCCAATAGGGAAAATATTAAATTTTTCTGGCATTGCGGGAAATGATGTTTATAATATTTCTCCCTTTTTAATTGGCAATCAAGTTGTTATCGCGGGACGAGTTGAGGCTAGAAATTCTTTGGCAGAATCTCGAATCATGTTTTTTAAAGAAAAAAACGATGTTTGGGGTCCGATTTATCAAGCGCCAATCTTTGATCTAGAAGATGGCTCTGTAATCAGAGTTGGCAACGAAATTATTTTAAGCGGTGTTGAAACTTGCAAAAGTATCAACGCGACTGGTCAAGTAACCGTCGACTATCAAACAGTTTTTTATCGCGGACACGATTTAATGTCTCTTAAAAAATTTGCTGCTAGTCCTGACGGCATGAAAGATGTTCGAATTATTCCTAGAGACGGACGCATCAGTATTTTTACCCGTCCTCAAGGGGGAAATAATGGTAGAGGAAAAATCGGTTATATTGAACTTGATCGGCTAACCGATATTGGTTCAAGTAATTTATTAAAAGCAAAGATTATTGAAAACCAATTTGCTCCAGAAGAATGGGGTGGCGCTAACGATCTAAGTCTTTTAACCAATGGTAATATTTTGGTCTATGGGCACATTGCCTATGAAGACCCAGATAATACCAAACACTACTATGTTAGTTCGTTTGTCTATGATCCAAAAAATCATTTAGCTTCGTCGATTAAGATTATTTTAACAAGAGAAAATTTTCCCAAAAGCGCTGCTAAAACAGTAAAACATCAGGACATTATTTTTCTTGGCGGCAAGATTTGCCAACCTGATAAATCAATAATGTTTTATGTCGGATTAAGCGATGCGGCGGCCGGATGTTACAAATTTGTCTAGAAAGGCCATAAGGTTTACAAAACCACTGATTCAAATCGGTGGTTTTTTTATTTTTAAAGCCTCTTAATAAATCCAAATAATCATCATAATTTAAAATATTACCCTAAAAATAGCCAAAAATATAAAATAACTTATTTACTAAAAAATTTACTTATTTTAGCCAAATTAACCGCAAATAACCATAAATATCTTAAATAATGTGGCTTTTTTGAAGAAAATTATTTTTGCTGCGTATTAATTTATAGACAACGGTTAATATTAGTTATTTAAAAAACAAAGATGAAAAAATTATTTATTTTATGCCTTTTTTTAGGTTGTTTATGTGTAAATGTTGAGGCCCAGGTTTTTGAATCAAGAAAAGATTCTTTAAAAGATTCCGTCAATATTAAAAAGAGTATTGGAATTGCTACTTGGTATAATTACAAAAAAGGATTGTTCGCGGCTTCAACTAAGTTCAAAAAGGGTTCAGTAATAAGAGTAATTAATTCGGCTAATAACAAGCATGTGGACGTAATTATAAATGATTATGGTCCAAATAGTAGAAGACATCCTAATCGGATATTAGATTTAGATAGGGTTGCTTTTCAAAAAATTGCTAGCTTAGGCGTCGGAGTAATAAACATTATTATTCATCCGCTTATAACCTTCTAGGTTATTAAAAAGTATTAATCGCTCGATATCAAAAAGGTATCGAGCTTTTTTATTAAGATAAAATTTTTTATTAAAAAAGGCTGTTTCTTTAGAAACAGCCTTTTGTTTTTTTAAGTTATTTTTTTATCCGCATGCCATGGAAGCTACGATATACAAAAAATAATACAATTACAAATAGGACACCGCCGATAACCCAATGAATTGGGCCATAGGAAGCAACACCATTTTTTACCGTGGATAAACTAACAGCAATTTCAATTCCCAATAATCCAAATAAAGTCGAAAATTTAATTATCGGATTTAAAGAAACTGAAGTCGTGTCCTTAAAGGGATCACCAATTGTGTCACCAACAACTGCGGCTTCGTGAAGTGGCGTATTCTTTTCCTTTAAATCTACTTCGACCACTTTTTTAGCGTTATCCCAAGCGCCACCGGCATTAGCCATATAAATAGCTTGGAACAAACCAAAGACCGCAATTGCAATCAGATAAGCAATAAAGAAATTGGGATCAAAGAAACTGTAAGCCATGGTGGTACAGATCAAAACGACAAAAATATTCCACGCCCCTTTCTGCGCATAATTGGTACAAATTTCGACAACCGTTTTTGAATCTTTAACATCGGCTTCTGCTTTAGTTAAGTCCATGTTTTTCTTCACAAAAGCTGTGGCTCGATAAGCGCCTGTTGTCACGGCTTTAATAGAAGCTCCGGTAAACCAAAAGACAAAAGCACCACCGGCAATTAAACCAAATAAAACAGTTGGCTCAGTCAAACTTAAGTTAAGCATCCCCACTTTTTTGAGCAACATAATGATTGAAAAGATCATAATTGTCGCTCCAGCCACAGCTGTACCGATAAGCACCGGCTTCACTGTCGCTTTAAAAGTGTTACCACAACCATCGTTTCTCTCTAAATATTCTTTTGATTTTTCAAAGTCTGGTTTAAAACCAAATTCTTTTTCAATATCGTCAGAAATATTAGGAATAGCCTCAATCTGTGACAATTCATAAACTGATTGGGCGTTGTCTGCTACTGGTCCATAACTATCAACGGCAATACTTACCGGCCCCATACATAGTAATCCAAAAGCCACTAAGCCTAAAGAAAATATCGGAGCATAGGGAATAACTTGCATGCCTGGAAGACTACCAATAGAACAACCAAGCATCATAATTCCCATAATAAGCATCCCCTCCCAATAAGCCGAAAAACTACCGGAAGCAATACCGGAAAGAACTGTCAGGGAAGCGCCACCCTCTTTACCAGCCTGGACAATTTCTTGAACATGCGGTTTTGTTGGCGAAGTAAAGATCTTCGTTGCTTCAGGAATTAATACGGCCGCTAGAGTACCACAACTAATAACACCAGCTAACTTATACCACAAGCCATTAGACAAATCGCCAATTAAGAAATAACTCAGAACGAAGCTAATTGAAATACAACTAATAGCTGCAATCCAAATCAGTCTCATCAAAGGTTCTTCAAAATTGAAATCTTTCTGATGATACTTTCTAATAGAAATTGCCTGATTAACATAATAAGAAATACCAGAAAAAACATCCATCACGAAGCGCATTGAAAAAATCCAAACGATTAGTTTAGCCTGTAAATGGATATCTGGTACTGCCAATACGATAAAGGTAATTAGAGCGACACCAGTCACGCCATAACTTTCAAAAAAATCAGCCGTCGGGCCAATACTATCACCCGCATTGTCACCAGTACAATCAGCAATAACTGCCGGATTACGCGGATCATCTTCACCGACTTTGAAAATAATTTTCATCAAATCAGCGCCGATGTCGGCAATCTTAGTAAAAATACCACCAGCTAGCCTTAGTACTGAAGCGCCAAGCGATTCACCAATAGCAAACCCTAAGAAACAGTAATTAACTATTTCTCGCGGGACAAACAGGAGAATAGTGACCATCATGACCAGTTCTAAGGAAATCAAGAATAATCCAATGGACATACCTGATTGCAAAGGAATATGGACAATCTGCCAGGGATCTTTTTTCAAACTAGCAAAAGCCGTTCGAGAATTGGCCCAAGTATTAAGTCTAATTCCATACCAAGCCACTGAATAAGACCCTCCGATTCCAATTAAGGAAAAGAGGAGTACAAATAGCGTGGTAGTCGGCATCGACCAATAACTATATTTCATTTGAGCTAAATAAAATATAATTACGCAGAAAGTGATTGTAAAAAGAATCATCAGGAACCGGCCTTGCTTTTTTAGATAAGTCTTGCAGGTTTCATAGATTGTTTCGGAAACTTTCTTCATCGAAGAATGAGCTTCCATCTTTTTAACACCACGACGCATTATCAAACTGAAAGTTAGAGTTATTAGGATTATAAAAGATCCGTATAACATTAAATGCCAGCCATCAATAGAAAGACCAAAGAAACTTGCCGATCGCAAATCAGGGATTTTTAGATTGGCATCTTGCGCCATTAAAGGACTGGCTAGTCCTAAAAACAGTAGAGAACAAATACTTTTTTTCATGATTATTAAATTTTAAAAGAACGTAATATTTTTTTATTAATTATCTACTTGATAATTGTTATATACTAACAAAAAAGTGACAATTAGTCAATAGTGTTAATTCACTAAAAATGTTACAATTATTTTATAATTTATTAAAAAGTCTAACTTTATTACTGATAATAAAAAAAATAATTTAATTGCGTGGTATATCACCTTAATCGGCTTTTTTGGTATTTTTTCAACTACGATTTCTAAAAACCCGGTTTTACCGCTTTTTGTTAAAGGACTAGGCAGCCCTGATTCACTTTTAGGCATAATCGCCGCCGCTTCGCCACTCGCCGGAATAATATTTTCTTTTCCGGTTGGTTTTTTAGCTGATAAAATTGGGAAACGCCGATTACTTATAATCTCGGGAATAATATTTACTTTAGCGCCACTGTTATATTTGATGGTTAACAATCCACTGCTGCTTATTCCGATTCGCTTCTTCCACGGTATGGCAACGGCTATTATGGGACCAGTAGCCTCAGCAATTATCATTAGCTCCTTTAATAAAAGCAAAGGAGAAAAATTGGGTTTATACTCTTCTGCCACCTTATTTGGACGAACTTTAGCCCCACTGCTCGGCGGTTTCTTGATTACTTTTTTAGCTTATAAAGGCGGTTTGTTTAATTATCGGGCTGTCTATTTAGCAGCTTTTATCTTATCCTTGCCCATACTTTTTTTAGCCTTACTCATTCCTAAAAAATCAAAAAATAATCCCAGCGATTCTTCGGTTAAATCTTTTTCAATTAGTGAAATGTGGGTTGTCTTTAAAAGGTTTATAAAATCAGGTTTAGTTACAGCCACCGCGACCGTCGATATGGCCACTTATTTTATTTATGGTGTTTTAGAGGCTTATTTGCCATTATTGCTGGTTCAAAAAAATATTAGCGCCAGCAAAATCGGCTTATTATTTTCTGTCCAGGTAATTTCCATCGCTTTAACCAAACCGCTCTTTGGCCGCTTAGCTGATCGAATTGATAAGCGCTGCCAAATATTAAGCGGCATCGCCATCTTAATTATAACAACCTGTTTAATTCCAGTTTTACCTAATTATTATCTTATTATTATTGACGTCTTGTTCTTCGGTTTAGGAATGTCTCTGAGCACAATTGCCACCAGCACTTATATATCCGAGAATGTCTTAAAAGAAGAGCTAGCTTCTTCGATGGGTTTGCTTAGCGCCATAATGGATATTGGTCAGTCGTTCGGTCCCTTTTTAGTTGGCTTTATCGCCACTATTTATTCATATGCTGTCGGTTTTTATTTTTCCGGCCTAGTTGCTATTTTATCAGCTACTTTCTTTTATTTAGAAGCTTATCGTAAACCAAAAACTATTTAAGACCGCCTTCGCTAAATTTTTAGCACCAATTATTTTAAAATATCGATTTAAATAGTCGATATTTTTTATTTAAAATAAGCTATTATCTTAAAAATGTGCTATACTTTAATTAAGTTAGTCTAATAAATTAATATTTAACCTTATGAAAAAAGAAACTATAAAGAAAGACTCTAGCGCAGCCAAATTAGTTACTGTCGGCGCTGGTTTAGCCGGACTGGCGGCTACCGCTTATTTTTTTCTGGGACCAAAAGGAAAAAAGAATCAAAAAGAAGCGAAAGATTGGGCCACTAAAATGAAAAATGATGTCATCAAAGAATTAAAATCGGCTCAAAAAGTTACCGAACCGGTTTATCAAAAAATTATTGACTCAGTGGCCAGCAAACACGAAAAAATAATGAATGTTGATTCTAAAGAAATAAAAGCTTTGGCTGACGACTTAAAAAAACATTGGAAAACAATCAGCGGATCAATTGCTATTTCGACTATCAAACCGGCTGTAAAAAAGGCTGCAACAACTGTTAAAAAAACAACCGTTAAAAAAACCGCCCCATTAAAAAAACCGGCGCCAATTACTAAAAAAGTTATCAAAAAAACAACCAAAAAAACGGTCAAAAAATAATCTTTTAAATTTTAATATGATAGCAAAATTCCAAAATATAAAAGATGACCGTCCTTGGGGCTATTTTAGACAATTTTGTGAAAACACGCCGGCAACGGTAAAAATCATCGTGGTCAAGCCAAACGAAAGGCTTAGTTTGCAAAGTCATGAAAAACGTGAAGAATTTTGGTTAGTCATTTCTGGATCAGGAATAGCTGAGGTTGGAGACGAACTTCGTAAAATTAAAATTGATGACGAAATAATTATTCCGTTAAAAACCAAACATCGTTTAACCGCTGGAGCGAGTGGTATTAAAATAATGGAAATTTCATATGGTGAATTCAGCGAGGATGATATTACTCGTTATGAAGATAAATATGGACGAGTCTAATTTATGTTTAAATTAAAACGACAAGAATCCGGACCAATCATTACACCTGATAATAATTTACCCTGGGAAAGGGAAGGTGTCTTTAATCCTGGAGTAGTTAAATTCAATAATGAAATTTATTTACTTTACCGGGCAGTTGGCGAACGCAAGGCGTATGTCTCTCGTTTTGGTTTAGCTAAAAGTGCCGACGGTCTAAATTTTAAACGTTTTTCATCAAAACCAATTTTTGAACCAAAAGAAATTTTTGATAAATGGGCCACTGAAGATCCTCGCATCACCGAAATTAATCATGATTTTTACATTACTTATGTGGCCGTGGCTGATCGAATTTTAAAAGATGGGCAAGCGATAAAAAGAGATTTGCCTCTAGAGACGGCAACCGCCTTACTTAAAACCAAAGATTTTTTATCTTATAAAAATTTAGGAATAATTTCGCCGCCAAATTCCGATAATAAAGATATTGTCTTGTTTCCGCGCCAAATAGACGGGCGCTATTATATGCTGCATCGGCCTAACCGCTGGTCGCAAGAATGGTTCAAGGGGCCATACGAAAAATATGTGGATGAAGGACTACCTTGTGATATCAAAGATTTGCCAAAAATTCCAGGTATTTGGATTGCCTCATCGGCCGATTTAAGAAACTGGACTAATCACAAGCTATTGATGCTACCGCTTTATCCAGCTGATGCAAAAATCGGTCCCGGTTTGCCCCCAATTGAAACTGAAGATGGCTGGCTAATTATTTATCATCATGTAGAAAGAGGTGCTAACGGTCGATTAATCTACTCCGCTCGAGCCGCTTTATTAGATATTAATAACCCCTCCCATTTACTAGCCGAATTGCCTTACGATATCCTGTCACCAGAAATGCCTTATGAATTAGAAAAAGAAACCAAAATTGTTTTTCCCACCGGCGGTTTTGTAACTGATGATACTTTGTATGTCTATTATGGCGCTTCTGATTTTTATGTTTGTTTGGCCACTGGATCGCTTAGCGAACTTTTAAACGAACTTAAAAAAAATATCTAGTTAGAAACTAAACCAAAACATTTATGAAACAGCTCAATGAAAATATGTGCGTAGTTTTTTTAACTACTTATCCGCCTCGAGAATGTGGTATTGCCACTTTTACTGCTGATCTATTGAAAAATTTTGACCAAATGTTCGTGCCTAGCGAAGAAACTAAAGTAATTGCCTTAAATACTGATGTTTTGCAAACCCATAATTACCCCAAAAAGGTAATTTTTGAAATCTCTGAAAATGAACCGAATGATTATTTGGCGGCGGCTCAAAAACTTAATGCGCTATCTCAAGTAAAATTAGTTTCTATCCAACATGAGTTTGGTATTTTTGGCAACGACTATGGCAAAAATATTCTTATATTTTTAAAAGAAATAAAAAAACCGGTAGTTATCACTTTTCATACTGTTATTCCGACGCCTGAGTCAAAGCTTAAAAAGATTGTTATAGAAATTTCCCAACAAGTTAATTTGATTAACGTAATGACCCATATATCCAAAAAAATATTAATTGAAGTCTATGGTATTTCTAAGGAAAAAATCAGAATTATTCCCCACGGAATCCATCCTTTACCTTACACCGACGGTAAAGCCGCCAGAGCTTTACTGCACCTAAAAGGAAAAAGGGTACTGTCAACTTTTGGTTTATTAAGCCAAGGAAAGGGAATAGAATATGCGATTGCCGCTTTACCAAAAATAGTCGCCGCTCATCCTAATACGGTTTATCTGGTAATTGGCGCCACTCATCCAGTAGTTCTTAAAAATGAAGGTGAAAAATATCGTAATCAATTAATTAAACAGGCTTATCAATTAGGCATGCAAGATCATGTTTTATTTTATAATGAGTATTTAGAAACCAGCGACTTGCTTAAATTTCTACAAGCGACAGAAATTTATTTATCACTATCGCAGAATCCCGATCAAGCAGTTTCAGGAACCCTAACGTATGCGTTAGGTACTGGCCGACCAGTTATTTCCACACCCTTTATGCAGGCTAAGGAAATTATTACCAAAGAATTAGGTGCTTTGATAAAATTTAATGATAGCGAAAGTATCGCTAAAAAAATTATCCCTTTACTTGATAATCAGAAACTATTGGCCAATATGAGTAAGACAGCATATTTTCGGACTCGAGGAATGACTTGGCCGAATATTGCCTTATCTTATATGCGCGAGTTTATTGAGCTATCACCGGAATTAACTAATAAAGAAAAAATCTTACCGGCAATTAAACTCCAGCATCTAAGCAAACTAACCGATGATTTTGGTATTTATCAATTTGCCATTCTTGATAAACCCGACCCTGATTGGGGTTATACTTTAGATGACAACGCTCGTGCTTTAATTGTGGCCGCTACTCATCATCAAACCTATAAGGAAAAAACTGATCAGAATTTAGCCGAAATCTATCTAAATTTTTTAGAGCAGGCTGCTAAAGAGGCTGGTGGTTTTGTAAATTATTTTACCAAAAACCGTGAAGCTGATAGTAATCGCAACCTAAATGAAAATCTAGAAGATTCTGAAGCTCGCGCTTTGTGGGCACTGGCAATCACTTCAATCAGTAATTTACCAAATGATTTAAAAAAACGAGCCGCTAAACTATTAGATAACCAGTGTGAACATTTTAAAGAGATAAGATCGCCACGAGCAATTGCTTTCCATATTAAAGCTTTAGCAGCTTGGCTCTCTTTAGAAAAAAACCCGAAGGCGATGACCTTAATAATAAGACATGCCGATTTTCTAGTTAAGCTCTTTAATAATACGGCAACTGACAAATGGCAATGGTTTGAACAGTCAATGACTTATTCAAATGCTGTTTTACCAGAAGCGCTGCTTTTAGCTTATAAGACAACCGGCAATAAACTTTATTTAAAAATTGGCAAAGCCAGTCTTAATTTCTTAATAAAACAATCGTTTAACGGAAAAATTTGCGAACCAGTGGGGCAAAGCGGTTGGTTTAAACAAGGAGAAAAAAAGAAACTCTATGATCAGCAACCGGAAGAAGTTTCATCTTTAGTTCTGGCTCTTAGAACAATGTTCGATTTAAACGGTGATATCTTTTATCAAGATAAAATGATGGCCGCTTTTAATTGGTTCTTGGGCAATAATTTACTTAACCAGATGGTTTATTCCCAAATGACTGGTGGTTGTTATGACGGTATAGGAGAAAAACAAATTAATCTTAACCAGGGAGCCGAATCAACCATCTCTTATCTTTTAGCCCGTCTAACTATTAATAGGGGTCACTAATAAAATAAAAAATAAAAAGATATTAAAAGAATAAAGATAAGGATTCCACCAATTGATTTTAGAATAACCACTTCATTTTCTTTTAAAAAACAACTGATAACCGGAAAGCGAGTATTTAATTTATTAAACCAACCAAAGCGACAGAGACGATTAATAAATCCAGGATTATCGGTTCTAAAATAAATATTCTTTACTAGTTTAAAAAATAGATAAATAGTTAAAAGAATAATTAATAGCCAAATAAAATCATTAGCCCACTTTTTAAAAATAGATTCAATTATGGTTCCGGAAAAATAGCCAAGAAATGTATAACTTAAAGCCCAGCTTAAAATTCCTAAAGAATCCCACATAATAAATGATTTTAATTTCATTGGCGAGATACCGGCAATAAAAGGAATAACTTGTTTGAGCGGTCCCAAAAACCGTCCTAAAAAAAGACTACCACCGCCATATTCTTTAAAAAATTTTTCACCGTTAGTTAATAGAGTTTGACTAACTATTTTTTTATTCTTTATTAAATTACTGTTAGTTTTACCTAAACAATAATTTAGCAAATCGCCGATAATTGCGCCGCTAAAGGCAAAAAATGTAACATACCAAACATTAAGGTATCCTTGGGAAGCTAAGAAACCGCCGATTGAAATAATCGTCGCTCCAGGAATTACCAAGCCAATTAAAGGAATTGATTCTAAAAAAGCCAGAAACAAAAACACCCAGCCACCCAGCCAGGAAAATTTTGTTAAAAATTCAGAAATAAAAGCAGAGCTGAACATTAAAGTGTTTTAAGAGATTATTTTGGCTTAATTATATCATTAAATCGATTATTTTTACTATAATTAGAAGATTAGTCCTTCAGACATTGCCTAAAAACCTCTTTTACTGGTATTATTAGTAAGGAAAAAAACAAAAAACTTATGAAATATCTAGCTAAATACTTTAAACCTTATCTTTTAGGACTTTTAGTCCTACTTTTTTTAGTTTGGGGACAAAGTTATGTAAATCTGATTTTGCCAGATTACACCTCTAAAATAATCGATCAGGGAATTGCTTTAAAAAACATCAGCGTTATCTGGGCAGAAGGCCTTAAAATGCTCATTTTTACTTTACTGGGTGGTCTTTGTACAATTGGTGTCGGTTTTATTACCGCTAAGATTTCTACCGGCTATGCCAGGCGTTTAAGAAAAGCGATATTTACCAAAATTGAAAGCTTTTCCTTAAATGAATTTAATACTTTTTCTTCGTCGTCGCTGATTACCCGGTCGACTAATGATATTCAACAGATTCAAAATGTTCTATCAATGATCTTGCGAATGAGCTTACTGGCGCCTTTTATGGGAATTGGCGCAATTATCAAGGCTAATCAATTAGCTTCAAAAATGTCATCAATTATCTTAATTGCGGTCGGCATTTTATCAGTTATGATTATTGTTTTATTTTTAGTCGCGATTCCCAAATTCAAAGTCATTCAGCAACTGGTTGATCGTTTAGGCTTACAGATTAAGGAGATGTTAACTGGTATCAGGGTAATCAGGGCTTATGATAATGATGCCGAACAACAGGAAAAATTTAATAAAACCAATGTTGAATCAATGAAGCTTAATGTCTTCATCGGTCGAATAATGTCAATGATGCAACCAGTTATGACTGTTGTTATGGGACTGGCTTCAGTCGCTGTTATTTGGGTGGGCGCTTATATTGCCGCCGCTGGAGAATTGCAAATCGGCAATATCTTAGCCTTAACCCAGTATGTCGCTCAGGCGATCATGTCATTTTTAATGATTTCCATTATTTTTATTATGATACCGCGGGCCGCGGTTTCCGGACGCCGGATTAACGAAGTTTTAAAAGTTGTCCCCCAAATAAAAGATCCGATCAAACCAATTAAACCTGATAATAAAATAACGGGTTTGATTGAATTTAAAAAAGTTTATTTTAGCTATGCCGGTTCAGAACAACCAGTCTTATCTAATATTTCTTTCCTTGCTCGACCAGGAGAAACCACCGCCATCATTGGCGGCACCGGTAGTGGTAAATCAACTTTAGTTAATTTAATTCCTCGTTTTTACGATGTCACTAGCGGCGCAATTACTATTGACGGTTTTGATATCAGGGATTTTTCCCAACATTTTCTTCATGAAATTATCGGTTACATACCACAACAATCATTGTTATTTTCAGGAACTGTTAAAAGCAATATCCTTTATGGCCAACCAAAAGCAGATTCAACAAAGATAGATGAAGCTATTACGGCTGCCCAAGCTAAAGAATTTGTGACTAACTTAGCTGATGGGCTGGATAGTCCAATTGCTCAAGGCGGTAATAATATTTCTGGCGGACAAAAACAACGTCTGACAATTGCCCGAGCGCTGATTAAAAAACCACCGATATTCTTATTCGATGATAGCTTTTCCGCTCTCGATTTCAAAACTGATGCCGCGCTTCGCCAAGCGCTTAATACGGAATTAAAAGATTCAACCATAATAATTATTGCCCAAAGAATCAGTACAATTATGCAGGCCGATAATATTATCGTTCTAGATAATGGCCAAATTGTCGGACAGGGAAAACATGAAGAATTACTTAATTCTTCACCGGTTTATCGAGAAATAGCTGAATCACAATTATCTATGTCCGAATTAAAATTAGAATAATATGCCTAAAATACCAACTGGAAAAAATCGCAATGGCCATTCCGGACCAATCATGATGGGAAAAATCGACAAGGCTAAAGATTTTAAAAAAACCATCAAAGATTTATCCCGATATGTAAAACCATATTGGGGAAAATTAATAATAGTCACTTTACTGGCAGTAATGGCAACAATTTTTACGATTGCTAGTCCGAAAATTCTCGGCCAAATGACTGATATAATTGTTAAAGGCTTATTTGATTCGGTTGGTATCGATTACCATCGTTTGTTTCTTATTGGTGGTTGGTTAATCGGACTTTATGTAATTAGCGCCTTATTTAGTTATCTTCAAGGCTGGATTATGTCGGCCGTTTCTCAAAAAATTACTTATTCTTTCAGACAAGACATTTCCTTAAAAATTACTAAACTGCCACTGAGCTACTTTGACAAACATGAAAACGGCGATATTATCAGCCGCGTCACTAACGATGTTGAAACTATCAGTCAGAACTTAAATCAAAGTTTAATTCAAGCGATAACCGCCGCTATTTCAGTCACAGGGATTATTGTGATGATGTTACTTATTAGTTGGCCAATGACACTTATCGCTCTAGCAATTTTACCGCTCAGTTTTGTTTTTATTAGATTAATTATTAAACACTCCCAAAAACATTTTGAAAATCAACAAAATTCTCTGGGTGAAATAAATGGCCATATTGAAGAAATGTTTTCTAATCATGTTATCGTTAAAGCTTATAACGGTGAGGAACGTTCTATTAATCATTTCGATGATATAAATGATCAGCTTTATGATAGTGGTTGGAAATCACAATTTTTATCCGGTTTAATGATGCCTTTGATGCATTTTATCAGTAACCTCGGTTATGTTATGGTTGCTATCGCTGGCGGCTGGCTGGCAATTGCCGGCAAAATCAGTATCGGCGGCATTCAGGCTTTCATTCAATACATGAACCAATTTACTCAACCAATTACTCAAACCGCTAATATCGCCAATATTTTTCAATCGACAGCGGCCGCAGCGGAAAGAATTTTTATCTTTTTAGCTGAACCGGAAGAACTAGCCGAAGATAATAAAATAACCGTTCTAAAGGATATCAAAGGTGAGGTAGAATTTAAAAATGTTGGCTTTGGCTATACGCCCGACAAACCAATTATCAAAAATTTTACCGCTCACATAAAACCAAAAAATGATATTGCGATTGTTGGTCCAACCGGCGCCGGCAAAACTACCATCGTTAATCTTTTGATGCGCTTCTATGATATTAACCAGGGTGAAATTACGATTGATGGAATAAATATTAATCAGATTAAACGGCAAAATGTCCGCCGCCTTTTCGGTATGGTACTGCAAGATACTTGGCTATTTAATGGCACCATTGCCGAAAATATCGCTTTTGGTAAACCCGAAGCCACTAAAGAAGAAATCATTAAAGCCGCTCAAGATGCCCATATTGATCATCTGATTAGAACGATGCCTAACGGTTATGAGACTATTATCGCCGACACAATTGATAGTATTTCCGCCGGAGAAAAACAATTGCTGACAATTGCTCGGGCTATTTTAGCTAATGCGCCAATGTTAATTCTTGATGAAGCCACGAGCTCGGTAGATACTCGCACTGAAAGTCTGATTCAATCAGCGATGGATAAATTAACCCATGGCCGAACCAGTTTCGTAATCGCTCATCGCCTATCGACAATTAAAAATGCTAATCTAATTTTAGTAATGGACCACGGTAATATTATTGAGCAGGGCAATCATCAAGAGCTTTTAGCCAAAAATGGTTTTTACGCTTCACTATATCAAAGTCAATTTACTGAAGCCGATGTTTAATTAATTTTTAAAAAATTTCATATAATTAAGAATCGATATGGTTCAAGATTCAAAAACTAACCAAAAATTAATAATAACAATGGTAAAAATAGATCGTTTAGCAGCTAGATTATTATTTGTTATCATTATTCTTTTTGGTATTACCGGTTATGGGCTGACCAAAGGCCTAATCGACCGCCAATTAGCTGAGGTTTTGCACCTTGGTTATTTAGGAGCTATTGGTTTAATCTGTTTTGTAATTCATACTTCTTGGGCCTTCCATTTAACTTTAAAAAGAAAAGGGGCTTGGAACAAAACGACAAAAATTCTATTATTTATTTTTTATATCGCTTTAATTTTATTTTTTGGCTATCTCAACTTTTTTTATAAAAACAATAATTTAAAATACCAAACAACAAATGGCCAATCAGCGATTACAACTAACACGGTTAACACTATCTATACGGCAACTACTTTAAAAAAATATAATGGCCAAAACGGGCAGCCGGCTTATGTTGCTATTGATGGGGTTGTTTATGATGTATCCTCAGAATTTAAAAATGGCACTCATCATGGTTATAGCGCCGGACAAGATTTGAGCGAGGCTTTTCACAACCAGCATCCCGATAGTTTTTTAAATGGCCTAACTGTTGTCGGTACTTATTGAGTTAACTAAGCAAAAAATCACGCTATTGACTATAATCGATAAAAATTGTATAATTAGTTTCGTAAAATTAAAGTTCTTTTTAAACCAAAAAATATCAAAAATGAAGAAAATTAATGCTTTTACTTATGAAAACGAAGATGGGATTAAAGTTGTCTTCGTTCCTAGGCCAAAGAAGGAGAGTGGTATTCAAAAATACTCTTTTTTCATAGTTGACAACAAAGAGTTAACCAAAGAATTATCAAAAGTAATTAATAAATTAGTAAAATTTGACGATATACTCTGTATGACCAGAGTAATATTTGAATTTATTAGGGCCAATGATGAATATCTCGAACTTCAAGAGATATTCATTAAAAAGTGGGGTGTTTCACCGGAATTTGAAATAATTTCTGAATTAAAGAGGGTTACAGTCATTCTGGAAGAAACAAATGGAATTTTTCAAGTCTCTCAGGAAAAAAATAAGGTTCCAATTACAGGACAAGGAAAAACGGAGATTAGCGCTAAAATAAAAGCACTAAGAAAGTTTTTTCGAAGGATCTAAAAATAAAAGACTAACATCAGTTAGTCTTTTTTTAATAAATAAAAAACCTTATGGCTAAGGCTCTTTATTTTTCTGTTCAGGATTCCTTTTGAACAGTATTTGGTTTTTTCTCTAAGCAACATGGATTATCAGCCAAAGCCCAATCGGTTCGGTAATCAGACATTATCCCGCCAGCAAATAAACTATTGATAGAAATGTGAGAAGACGGGTAAACAGATTCTAATTCCTCTTTTTGATCCATATATTTATATATGTT
>Ga0172381_10003368_pt1 | contig 16966 bp, 12 predicted proteins | sample Leawel6488metaG_FD_119754 | JGI IMG/M metagenome (GOLD analysis project Ga0172381, IMG submission 119754) | Leachate microbial communities from a municipal landfill in Southern Ontario, Canada - Leachate well 64-88 metaG | ecosystem: Engineered > Solid waste > Landfill > Unclassified | place... | reverse complement strand
GCCCGCGCAGTTAATACTTTTGTCTGGTGATGCGTTGACAAAGGAATAAGAATATGAACATTAATCAAATCAACAATCAAGCGATTATTTGTTGCTGTACCTCTTGTAAGAAGGGGGTTGGTTTGATTTCTTTATGATTCTAATCAGTTAGTCGAATACGCAACTTAACCAACCTCCTAAAAAGAGGTTTTTGTTTTATTAACCTAACAATCAATTAATATGAAAATCAATAAATTAAATATTCTAAAAGTAATAGGTAACACTCCGCTGATAAAAATTGGTAATATTTTTGCGAAGCTTGAAACAACTAATCCCACAGGAAGCATCAAAGACAGAATGGCATGGTATATGGTCAAGAAAGCGGAAGAAAGGGGCGAGCTAAAGCCTGATAACGAAATAATTGAAGTTACTTCTGGCAACACTGGCATTTCTTTTGCGATGATTTCGGCAATAAAAGGATATAAATTTACTGCGATAATGCCAGAATCAATGAGCGTAGAGAGAAGAAAAATGATGAAAGCGTTTGGAGCAAAACTTGTGTTGACTCCAGCTAAAGAAGACATGGCTGGAGCACTGAGAAGATATAAAGAGATAGTAAGGGAGAATAAAAAAGCATGGTTGCCAACACAATTTGATAACCAAGACAATATTATGGCTCATAAAGAAGGGATTGGAAAAGAAATTATAAGACAAATGAGAGGCCAAATAGATGCTTTTGATGCCGGGGTAGGAACGGGAGGCACTTTAATAGGGGTCGCTAAGGCTCTGAAAGAAGTAAATCCAAATGTAAAAATTATTGCTGTTGAGCCAAAAGAATCGGCAGTATTGTCAGGGGGAAAGCCTGGATTACATAAAATTCAAGGTGTAGGAGAAGGTTTTGTCACTAAAATAATAAAAGACAATTTGCATTTGATTGATGAGGTAATCGTCGTTAAGAGTGTAGATGCGATAAATATGGCCAATAAGTTATCAAAAGATTATGGAATTTTGGTGGGGATAAGTTCTGGGGCTAATATTTTAGCAGCAGAACAGGCAGTAAGAAAATACAAAAATATAGTAACGGTTTTACCGGATAGGGGAGAAAGATATTTAAGTGAGAATTAATTAAATTCAAACACAGCACCCTTACCAAATGGTGTAGATACCGTAAAAACCGCTTTTAACCAAAGCGGTTTTTTGTTATAGTAAGGTAATTTATCTTTATGATCTTTAAATATTTGTCAAAAAATAAAAAGATATTATTGTCTATTTCTATAGCCATTTTAGCGGTGGGCATTTTTGTATTTTTATATTCCCCAGTTATTTTTCAGGAAGGCAATCCTTGGCCTCAAATAAAAGGAATTGTCCAATTAAACTTCACTAACAAAGGTATTATTAAATTATCTGAATTAGAAAATAAATATATTACTAAAAGCGAGAACGGACAAAAAACAATCTCTGATTTTTTAAAAAATCAGGGTTATAAGCTTCTTGAACAGATGGGTTCGGGTTACTTATTTGAGTCTGATAATGGCGACAGATTAATTGCATCGCATAGTTTTTATTCCCGTTTTTACTCTATTTGGAAATTATCCGAGATTGATAACATACGAAAATCAATAGAGTGGGTTGATTATAAAAATGAAGAATATGGCTTTATGTTGCGCTATCCAAAAGTGTCAGTAGATAACTATCTATGGGGAGCTGCTTTACCGGAGGGGGTATCAATTTCAGACGTTTTGCTTCCTAATCAGATATTAAGTAAAAATAATAATTTTTATCTCCATGAAAAATATGACGTTTCAATTAACCAAAAAACAGGAGAGTTAATAAAGACAGAAAATACTTCTGTGCCAGAATACAATGGTCCAGGATACCCAGTACCTTGGAATATAGTTATTTTAGAAGTTAAGAATGAAAATGATTTGGATAAAATTATCAAACAAAAACTCGGTTCTGGCTGCAGTTATAAAACAAGAATACCAACCGCGTTTAACGATAATTATAGAATTGAGATGAATGGAGATGGTAAAGATTTGGGTTCTACCGCTTGTCCAGTAAACTATGTAAATTATATAATATATAACCCGGTTCAAGGCAAAGTTGCATTTTGGGGCACCGGGCAGGAATGCCAGATTGGATTAGATTTTATAAATTGTTTTGATGCAGAAATATCTAACTCCTTTCATTTTTACGATGAGCAAAAATCTCTTGCCGAAGAACTGAAAGAATGTCTGTCTAAGAGTGGTACTGCTAGTCATGAAAAATGCAACGAATTGCTAAAGCAAATTATTGATTACGATTCCTGCGTTAATGTCGGTTTTTCTATTATGAAATCAAATCCTCCCCAATGCGCCACTCCAGATGGGCGGACATTTGAGAAGGGGTATTGACACGGATTTATATTTTGGTAGTATTAAGCTAGAAGAGGAGTAACGATTAGGCGTCCGGGACGCCTACAGTGTTCCAACTCGGAACAAGGAGCTCTTCTCTAGCTATTTTACAACCTAACCACCAAACCCCTCGGCAGCTTCGCTGCCATACCCAACCCCCCAAATCTCCATCGTCTCAGGCACTTCCTCGGAAGTGCAATTTTTTTACAACGCAGAATAAAAATCGCTCTTTAATTGGGGCGGTTTTTTTGTTAGAATATAAGGGTATCATACCTATTATGTTTTCTCCATCACAAATCTTAAAAGAAAAATTCGGGTACGAAGAATTTAGATTTAACCAGGAAGAAATTATAAATAACGTTTTGCAGGGGCGAGACGCTTTTGTTTTAATGCCAACCGGGGGAGGAAAATCTTTGTGTTATCAAATACCTGCGCTTATGTTGTCGGGGCTTACCGTTGTTATTTCGCCTTTGATATCTTTGATGAAAGACCAGGTTGACGCTTTGCGAATGAATGGAATCAAGGCGTCTTTTTTAAATTCATCGTTGTCGGCTGACGAATGTTCGGCTGTTTACAGACAGCTTAATTGCGGAGATATAAAACTTCTATATATTGCTCCCGAAAGATTATTTAACAACAGCTGTCAATTTATAGATTTTTTAAAAAGCTTGAATGTGTCTTTGTTTGCAATTGATGAAGCACACTGTATTTCACATTGGGGCCATGATTTTAGGCCCGAGTACAGAATGCTTTCCTCGCTAAAAGAAAACTTTCCAATTGTGCCAATTATTGCTTTGACTGCAACTGCAGACGAACTGACAAGGGCAGATATTTTAGACAGATTGCAGTTAAATACAAGCAAAACTTTTATTTCCAGTTTTAACAGGCCAAACATAAATTATTTTGTTGAGCCCAAAAAAGGAATGTACGAGCGCATGGTAAGTTATCTTTCAAAGCACAAAGATGAGTCGGGCATTATTTATGTTTTGTCGCGCAACTCAACTGAAAGACTGGCTGAAAAACTTGAAGATGACGGATTTTCTGCAAAGCCATATCATGCGGGCATGCCAAAAGAATTACGCCAAGAAAGCCAGGAATTATTTGCCAGAGATGAGGTAAAAATTATTGTTGCCACAATTGCTTTTGGAATGGGCATAAATAAATCTAATGTGAGGTTTGTTATGCATGCTGACCTGCCAAAGAATATTGAAAGCTATTATCAGGAAACCGGCAGGGCGGGCAGAGACGGGTTAAAAAGCGACGCCATTTTGTATTACAGCGCAGGCGATGTTGCCAAGCTTAAAAGTTTTGCCATGATAGAAAATAACCCCGAGCAATCGCGCATTATGTTAAACAAGCTTTCACAAATGGCAACGCTTTGCGAAGTTAACGCTTGTAGGCGCAAAACAATACTCAATTATTTTGGCGAACAAACCGGAGAATTCTGCGGAAGCTGTGACGTTTGTTTGACTGACCGGGAAAAAATTGACGGCACTGCAATTGCGCAAAAAGCGCTTTCGGCCGTTTCTGATTTGCAAAACAGATTTGGGCTTACTTACACGGTTGATTTTTTGCGTGGCTCTAAGGCAGAAAAAATAAGAGAGTTGCATAAAGAACTGGTGAGTTATGGCGTTGGAAAAGATATTTCCAAAGAAGATTGGTTCCATTATTTAAAGGAATTAATTTCAATGGGCTATTTGCAACAAACGGGCAACGAATATCCCATTCTTGCTTTAACTAAAAAAGGCGAAAACTTTTTGGAAGGTGAAGACAGTATATTTTTGGCAAAGAATATTTTTCATTCTTCTGTGGAAGAGAAAAAACAAAAAACTGTTTCTGACAGGCCTCACGAAAAAGGCTTGTTTGAAGAGCTTAAAATAGTGCGAGCCCTTTGGGCAAAGCGCGAAAAAGTGCCCGCATATATTATTTTTTCTGACGCTACGCTTCTTGAGCTTGCCACATATTTACCGCAAACCGAACAAGAAATAAAACAAATCTCCGGCTTTGGCGACATTAAGCTGGCCAAATACGGTAAACCATTTTTAAATGTCGTAGTTGAATACTGTAAGGAGCGAGGCCTAACCTCAAAAATTTTAGAAAAAACTCCAAAGAGAAATCGCCATTAATTACAAACTTTTTTAGATGCATGATTTTACGGGAATACTCTTCAATTTGTTCTGTTTTTTTGCTACGATGACTTAAGGCAGGCTTTAGATAATATTATCAATTATGGATAAATTTTGGTCAATTATTGTCGGGGTAGTAGTCTTAACGAGCGTAATAGTTTTTGGTTTTACTTTCTTTCAGGCGCAAGACCAGCAAAGGTCTTTGGTTGCCGACCTAGAATATAGAACCCAGTTGTTATCTGAAAGTTTTAAGGAGTCGATAGAACCCATTTATATAGCAAATTCAATGAGTTCTTTGCAGAAAATTTTGAATAAATTTGCCGACAAACAGAGATTGATGGGATTGGTAGTTTATGACAATAAGGGTAATGTTATGGCGTCGTCGAACGGGTTGTCGGAAAAAATAGTAAGCGGTTCAAGCCCAGCTCAAATTATGGATGCTGACAGCGCATCGGGAAGCTTTGCAACAATTGAAAAAAGAAAAGTTTATGAATTTATCGATCCTTTGCATCAGGATAATGCGGTAGTGGGGGCCATAATGGTTGTACAAAATGCCGACTATATAAGCTCTACGATAACTCAAATTTGGACTACTAATCTCTTGCGTTTGCTTATGCAAGCCTTGGTTTTTGTTGTTGCTGCAGTGATTGTTTTAAGATGGTTTGTTTTTAGACCGATTTTAAAAATGATTAAGTCTATTAAGTCTATCCGCGCGGGTCAAAGCGAAGAAGAATTTGGGGGATTAGAGGAGCATTCATTTTTTAGGCCGCTAGCTGAAGAAATTTCAAAAATATCAGCAAGTTTGACAAAAGCAAGGTCAGCAGCTAGCGAGGAAGCCAGATTGAGGATGGAAAAGCTTGATACGCCCTGGACTTCTGAAAGGTTGAAAGAGTTTGTGAAAGTATATTTAAAAGACCGGAAGATTTTTTCCGTTTCTAATCGCGAGCCTTACGTGCATAATCGAGTAAAAAATGAAATTGTATGTTCTGTCCCTGCAAGCGGTATGGTTACAGCCGTTGAGCCCGTTATGGAAGCATGCGGAGGAGTTTGGCTGGCTCAGGCAACGGGCGATGCCGACAAAGAAACTTCAGATAATAATGGAAAATTGCAGGTTCCGTCGGAAGACTCAAAATACACCCTAAAGAGAATCTGGCTTTCTGAAAAAGAAAAAAAGGGATTTTACGCGGGTTTTTCCAACGAAGCTTTTTGGCCGTTGTGTCATAATGTTCACAATAGGCCAATTTTTAGAAAAGAGGACTGGCAGGAATACAGAAGAGTAAATGGAAAGTTTGCGCAAGCTTTATTGCAGGAAATTGAGGGCATAGATAAGCCTTTAATTTTAGTGCAAGATTTCCATTTTTCCATTTTGCCCCAGATGATTAAAAAAAGCAGGCCCGATGCAAGAATAGGATTGTTTTGGCACGTTCCATGGCCAAGTCAGGAAGTTTTTAATATCTGTCCATGGCACAAAGAGATATTGGAAGGTATGCTTGGAGCCGATGTTATTGGTTTCCATACTCAACAGTATTGTAATAATTTTATGGGGACGGTGGGCAAGGATATTGAGTCGATTGTTGATTTAGAACAGTTTTCTATTACACTAAAAAATCACATAACTCATATAAGGCCGTTTCCTATCAGCGTGGCTTTTTCCTCTGCAAAAGATCAAAAGCTTGAGATAAAAAAAGGAAAAGAATTATTGGAAAAATTTGGTGTGAAAACCGAATACATCGGACTGGGAGTAGACAGGCTGGATTATACAAAAGGAATTTTAGAGCGATTCAAGGGTATTGAATTTTTCTTTAAACAACATCCAATGTATAAAGAAAAACTCACGTTTTTGCAGATAGCGCCGATAAGCAGAGAAGAAGTGGAAAAGTATCGTCAGTTTAATGAAGAGGTTACAGCCCAGGCTGAGGCGATTAATGAGAAGTTTAAAAAAAATGGCTGGGAGCCTATAATTTTGGTTAAGAAAAGTTTGAACCACGAGGAGTTGGATTTGTTATATGGCCAGGCAGACTTTTGTCTGGTTACGCCGTTGCATGACGGCATGAATTTAGTTTCTAAAGAGTTTGTTGCTGCCAGAAACGATGAAGCGGGCGTTCTTATATTAAGTAAATTTGCGGGATCTTCCAAAGAATTAAAGGGCGCAATTATAATTAATCCTTATTCTGCAGAGGAAACCGCATCGTCAATAGCAGAAGCTTTAAATATGCCTATGACCCAACAGCGTTCTCGCATGAAAAGGATGCGTCAAGTGTTAAAAAATTATAATATATACCGCTGGTCCGCAGAGTTTATGAAAGCCGTGGCAAGTTTGGATTAGCTTCTGGATGTTTGCTGGAAAATGTGGTAGAGTATCTATTATGCCAGCAGACGAAGTTGTACTAAAATTTAGCAGTGTTTCCTTTGAGTGGGGGACAAACAAGCCTATTTTAAACGAGGCCAGTTTTTCTGTGCGCAGAGGGTCAAAAATTACGTTAATGGGGCAGAATGGAGCCGGCAAAAGCACAATTTTTCAGTTGATAACCGGCGAGTCAAAGCCGGACTCTGGCGCAGTTAACGTAAATAGCGGTTTGACCATAGCAACTGCAAAACAAGTGCTACCGCGCGAAGATTTTGAGTTTACTATTAAAGAATTTTTCGAAAAATGTTTTACTGAAAAGGTTTATGACATTGATAAAAAGATTGATGATGTCTTAGAAATAGTAAATCTTTCTATGCCTCATGATAGAAAAGTTGGAAGCCTTTCCGGCGGACAGCAGGCAAGGCTTCTGTTGGCTTCGGCTTTAGTACAAGACCCGGATTTGCTTTTGCTTGATGAGCCAACAAACAATTTAGACAAAGCAGGCATTGAGCACTTAACTAATTTTATTATTGGTTATCCCAAAACTTGTATTGTTATTTCTCACGACGCAGATTTTTTAAATACTTTTACAGAAGGAGTTTTATACTTGGATATTTTTTCAAAAAAGGTAGAGCAGTACACAGGAGATTATTTTACAGTTGTTGAAGAAATTAAATTACGACTGGAAAGAGAGCGTATGAAAAATGCCAGATTGGAAAAAGATATTTCTCACAGAAAAGAACAAGCTAATTTTTTTGCGCAAAAAGGAGGGCACTTAAGAGACGTTTCTGCAAAAATGAAAAAGAAAATAGAAGAGCTGGAAGGCGAGGTTGTTGAATTGAGAAGAGAAGACAAAACAATCAGAAATTTTTCTATTCCTGTACAACAAGATATTGGCGGAGTTATCTTGCAATTAGATTCGGTTGCCGTTGCAATTAATCATAAATTTGTAAATAAAAAAGTAAACGTAATTTTAAATAAAAGAGACAGGTTGCTTTTGGTGGGCCCAAACGGAATTGGTAAAACAACGCTTTTAGAAAAGCTTGCTTCTGGTCACGCCAAAGGCGAGCACATTAAAGCTGGAGTTAAAATTGGATATTATAGACAAGATTTTTCAACGTTAGATTTTAATGCCACAGTTTATCAAACGCTTTCAAAGGCAATGGGCAGTGACGGCACAGAACAGGGGTTGCGCTCTCACGCAGCCGGGTTTCTTTTGGATGCCGAGATACTGAAAGCGAAAATTGGTTCTCTTTCGGAAGGCCAAAAAGGTTTAGTGGCCTTTGCTACAATAGCTTTGGAAAAACCTGGTTTACTTATTTTAGACGAGCCCACAAACCATATTAATTTTCGTCATATACCGATAATTGCCAAGGCGATAAACGATTTTGACGGGGCCATGATATTGGTAAGCCACGCTCAAGATTTTGTAGAAAAAATAAGGGTTGATTCTACATTAGATTTGGGGTTGTTGAAATAAAAAACATAAAGAGGATAAAAATCGCCTATGCGCTGTTGCACCGGGCGATTTTTTGGTAAAATAAGATAATATGAAAAAAATTATCATTTTATTTATTTTAGTGTTGTTTCTAGCCTCGCCATTTTTTGTTTTTGCTCAAACCCAAACGGAGGCGGAACAACAACTGACAAAAGTACTAATTGAATTGATTGCAAAACTTCAACAGCAAATAGCAGATATTTTAGCCCGGCGCGCCCCATCTATAACCACAACAACGCCTCCGGTTTCGGCTCCCGCCACTGCCGACAAGCCGGCCTGCACTCCAAACTGGGTATGCGGGGCGTGGAGCCAATGCGTAGATAACTCGCAAAAAAGAAGCTGTTCTGATTCAAAAAAATGCGGAGTTTTTACCGGTATTCCAGACATGTCATATGCCTGTGGTTTTTCTCCGTCTATTCCATTAAGCGTTTCTCTTGATATTTTAACTCCAGAAGTTCAGAATTTGACACCAGGCCAAAAGAATGTGACTTTGGCAAAAATAAAACTTACTAATTATGTCAATACAAGCATAACAAATATAAATAGCATCCAAGTTGGATCCAGCTCTGAGATCGCTTTTAGTAAAATAGAAAATATTAAAATTTATGACGGTAGCGCCCAAGTTGGTTCAACAGCAACATCTCTGGCTAATAATGGGAGCTTTTATTATGCCTGGATAAACGCAAGCACTATTTCATTATTTCCCCATACATCAAAAATTTTAACGCTTGTCGCAGATGTAAAAAGTGACTCGCCCTCAAACAGTACTATAAATTTAGGAGTATCAGGATTAAGATTTAATGCTCCCGGATGTCCTATAACAGGAACTCCGGCTTATGGAAAAAATTTTATGATTGTTCCCAGTGCCACGGTATTGCCGTTAATTAAAATTACGTCTCCCAATGGCGGAGAGCAATGCGCGCAGGGGTCTTCTTGCAGTATTGCGTGGCAATCCGCCGGTCTGGGAAACGGAAATGTATCTATAATTTTACACGATTTTTCAACAAGCGGGGACAAACAATATACTATTGCCCTTCCTTCAACGGCAGTAAATTCTTATTCTTGGACAATTCCGGCAACCGGTTCTATACCAAGGGGTGCTCAATATAAAATAGAGGTTAAGATAATTACTGCGGATTCAAAATATATATCAGATTTCAGCGATAATTATTTTAGCGTTGTGGCGCAAAAATAGCTTAATTATTCTAATAATTATTATGGCTCCAAAAGAAAGATACAAAAAATATCTGACAAATAAAAGTTTCATATGGTCATCGGTTTTAGGTCTTTTTCTTTTAGTCTTCAGCTTATTTATAAATTATTGGTCTGGAGTTTATGCCACAGTCAAGCAAAGTAATTCAGTAACAGATATCATTTTAAGCAACATACCAATCTACAATGTTGCTAATATCTTTGTGTATGGGATTTTGGCTGTAATTATTTTTGTATTTTTTTTAATTTTATTTAAGCCAAGGACAGTTCCGTTTGTAGTAAAAAGTTCGGCAGTTTTTATTTTAGTCAGGGCTATTTTTATAAGTTTAACGCATATCGGATTATATCCGGACATTATAGCGGCAGATGTAGACATTCTAAAAGGGATAACCTCGGGCGGGGATTTATTTTTTTCCGGTCATGCCGGTTTTCCTTTTTTGATGGCGTTAATTTTCTGGCGGGATAAAATACTTAGGTATTTTTTTATTTTTATTTCCGTTGCATTAGGCGTGGTGGCGCTGTTGGGCCATTACCACTACACAATAGATGTTTTGTCGGCATACTTTATAACGTTTGGCGTTTATCATATTTGCCTAAAATTTTTCAAAAAAGACTATAGTATTTTTCTAAACGGCATTTAATTTTAACTTGTGATATAATGAAAGGGTACAATTAAAAGAAAAAATATGGAAACATACAAGAAAACTTTTATATTAACAGTTTTATTTTTTGCTGTAGTGGCTGTGACTACTGCGAGCGCTACTGTAACTCCCACTTTGTCGGTTTCAAGCACCGGAAGCGGGGATAATGTGCAAATAAGCGTAAGTGGAGACCCTAATTCAAGCGTAATATTTTTTTACATAAAAACAGGAGTTGGATTGTCAGGAAACTATATAGGTACAACTAATTCCAGCGGTACTCTTTCAACAACAGTAAGTTCGTCTTCATATGTAATTGCGTCAGGAACTGCTGTCTATGTCACCCTGGGTGGCGCCAACGGCGCGCAGTCAAACCAGGCCTATTGGCCGGTTGTTTCTTCTACCACCTCAAACAATGTTTCTTTGAGTCAATCTGGGGTTGTTTTACCTGTTGGTCAATCGACAACTGTTACGGCGTCTAACTACGGTTCAAGCTCCCTTTATTTGTTGAACAACTCAAATCCGTCTATTGCAAATATTAATATCAGCGGTGGCCAGGTAAGCATAATGGCTAATGCTACCGGTTCTACTGTAGCTACAATATGCGTCTTAAACAGCACCACAAACTGTTCCAGTATTTATATCACCGCGCAAAGCGCCAGCGCTTCTCAGCTTAACTTCAGCCAGAACAATATTTCAATTGCGCCAGGCCAAAGTGTGCCAATCACAATAAGCAATGGGACGGGCTCATATTATGTAACAAATAATTCTAATCCAAGCACAATACAGGCCAATGTGAGTGGCACAACAGTAACAATAACAACCGCCAGCACTAGCGGATCGGCTTCAATAACTATCTGTTCTATAAATTTGAGTTCATGCGGACTTTTAAAAGCAACGGCAACAACCACCGGAACCTCGACAATAACTTTTAGCCAGACAAGCCCGTCTGTTACTGTTGGCCAAAGCACGCTTGTAACTGTTTACGGCGCTACCGGAAGTGTTTTTTATGTCTCCTCAAATTCTAACCCAAGTATTGTGCAGGCAAATCTTTCGGGCAGTACTTTAACATTAACAGGGATTGCAAACGGATCATCAACGGTTGCAGTTTGCTCCTCGTCCGGCAGTTGCGGAAATTTGGCAGTTACTGTTAATTATGCAAGTTCTGGTGGGACAATGGCTTTGAGTCAAAATAGCATTTCAATTTTATCTGGACAAACTTTAAGCGTTACAATTTCCGGCGGGTATACTCCTTACGATATTTCAAGTTCTATAAGTGGAAGCATTTTCCAAGCATCGTTAAACGGAAACATTATAAATGTAAGCGGAGTTGCGTCCGGATCTTCTTCTTTTGACATTTGTTCTTCTGGCGGAGGGGGATGTGTTACTCTTTATGTGATAGTTAATGGGACTGTTTCGCCAACAACTAACCAGCCCACGTTCAGTCAAAACAACATTTCGTTAAATATCGGACAAGGGACGACAGTTTATATTTCAGGCAATGGGAATTATTATGTGGGTAATAATTCGAATCCCAGTTTGGTTTCCGTCTCAATAAATTCAAGCACGGCCATTGTTTCGGCCCTTGCATCAGGAAGTTCCAATATAACCATCTGCCAGAACGGCGGAGGGTGCGCAGTTCTAATTGTAAACGTAGCTTCCAGCGCTTCTACAACTCAAACAGCTACTCCTGTGACCACAACCCAGCCAGCGTATGTTTTCTTACGCTACTTGGGATATGGGGACAAGGGTGATGATGTATTACAACTGCAAAATTTTCTTTTGAAACAAGGATTTTTAACAGCTACTCCAAACGGACGCTTCGGGCCATCTACCAAGTTGGCAGTGCAAAAATTTCAGAAGGCTCATAGCATCAGGCAGACTGGAAACATGGGACCTTCCACAAAAGACGCTTTGAACCAAATCTTAGGCTCATCATCTTCCGCAAATTTGACCAGAGAGCAGCAAATTTTACAGATTCAGCAGGCGATAGAACTATTAAAAACACAACTTTTGTCGGCGCAATAATAAATAATTAGAGAGCCTTGTAAACAAAAATCCCGCAACGCGGGATTTTTGTTTGGTTTGGTTGTGACTATGAAAGGTGTTTTGAAACCAATTTTGTCATTTCAAACATATTTACTACTGCTTTTCCGCCAAAAACTGGTTTTAATTTGGCGTCAGCGATAATGTCTCTCTTATTCTTAGGATCCTGAAGATTATTCTTTTTGATATATGCCCAAAGTTTTTTTACAACTTCAGATCTTGGCATAGGACCCTTGCCCACAACTGCTTCTAAATCAGCTGAGAGCTTTAGCGGCTTCATGAAAGCCGAATTTGCTTTTCCTGGCATGATATTGATTGTTCGACTTAGCTAATATTTAACCATAGCTATGTCGAAAATTAATTATTTTAATTGTTATTATATGATAATACCATATGCAAGAGCTAAAAACAACCGTTTTTGTCTTTTTGCAGTGTTTTCTGATATAATATGAAAATATGATGTTTTATTGGCTTATAACAATAATTATAGCTTATTTCTTTTTCAGCTTAGCTTATCTTGGCGACAAGCTTGTTTTGACAAGCGCCCCAAAACCAGTGTCGTATACTTTTTATGTGGGGATTTTAAATATTTTAACAATTTTTCTTTTGCCATTTGTGAGCCTTGGCACCCCCTCCGCTTTACAATTTTTTTGGATAATTTTAGACGCTATTATTTATATTGCCGGTCTTTATGCGATGTTTGTTGCTCTGGAAAAATTTGAGGTTTCCACGGTAATGACTACAATAGGGGCGATTCAGCCGGTATTTATTTTGTTTCTTACGTGGTTTATTTGGGGCTTTAAGGCTATGTCCGGATTAGAGATGCTTGCATTCTTGTTGCTGCTGGCGGGAACCATCATAATATCTTTTAAAAAATCAGCTTCTGCAACCAAAGACTATTTGAAAGTAGCAGTCTTGGCTGCAGCGCTCTTTTCTTTAGATTATATTTTGCAGAAAGTGGTTTTTACCGGCATGCCTTTCTGGCAAGGTTTCGTATGGATAAGAATATTTTGTTTTTTGTTTTCTTTGGTTTTCCTTTTGAGACGGAGCTGGCGCAAGGAAATTTTTCAGAAGAAAACAATCGGCAACAAAAAAACGCAAGCAATATTTTTCTTCACGCAGTCTTCGGGCGGTCTGGCAAACCTTTTACAAAGCCTTGCCATATTCCTGGTGCCAGCCGGTTTTTTACCAATTATAAACTCTTTGCGGGGGATACAGTATGTTTTTCTTTTTCTGATGACTTTATTTTTCACCTTTTTCTTCCCGAAGATTCTAAAAGAAGAAATATCAAAAAAAGCCGTTGTCCAAAAAATAGTCTCTATAATTTTAATAGTAGCAGGCTTGGCTTTACTGGTTTTTTAGGTAATTTCTCTCTCATTATGGCTCTTGCAATCGCCCCATTTTTGAGGTAAAATTAAGTAATAAAGTCCCATATAATATGTCTAAAAATATAGTAATAAACGACCCAAATGAGGCTGTTTTGATTAAAGAGCTGGAAGCCAGAACAGATATTAAAGCCGAAAGAATCAAGCGCCTTTTAAAGCTGCCCGATCTGACAAAAAAGGACAACTCTCCCGTAAAGATTTTGGTTGACCGAATATTGGAGTTGCCAAGGTTTAAGGATTTTGACTTAATAGAAGTGCCAAAAGTTGTCACGGTAGAAGATGATTTTGACTTGTTGAACACCCCAAAAGACCACCCAAGCAGAAGAGAGTCTGACACATATTACTTAGACAACACACATGTCTTACGAACGCAGACAACAGTTATGTGGCCTTACTATTTAAAGAATTCGGAAGTTTTGGAGAAGCTTGAAAAGGAAGGAGAAGTAATGGCTTTGTGCACAGGAATTGTTTTCAGAAAAGATGAAATTGACAGAAAGCATTTTCCGGCATTCCACCAAATAGATGGTTTATTAATCTGCAAAAAAGACAAAAAAGTTATAACCTTAGATGATTTGAAAGCGGTTGAAACCGATATGACCGAAAGTATTTTCGGTAAAGATGTTGAATACAGATTTTTGGTTGATTCGTTTCCGTTTACAGATCCTTCTGTACAAATTGAGATTATGTCTAACGGAGACTGGATGGAAGTTGTGGGCTCTGGGCTAGTACACCCGCAGGTTTTGAAAAATTTAGGATTAGACCCAGAAATTTACAACGGCTGGGCTTTTGGTTTTGGAATTGAAAGATTGGCAATGGTAAAAATGAATATTTCCGATATCAGAGTTCTGTGGTCTGACGACCAAAGAATTATCGGCCAGTTTAAAGATATAAATTCAAAGTATAAAGAGGTCAGCAGGTATCCTGAAACTTCGCGCGACATTTCTTTTATTATCGATAAGAGTATAAACTTAAATAATTATTACGAGATAGTAAGAGACTTTGCGGAAAATTTAATTCAGGAAGTAAAGCTGGTAGACGAATTTGAAAACGAAGAAAAATTCGGCAAAGACAAAAAGAGCTACACATTCAGAATAACTTACTGCAGTCCCGAAAGAACTTTAACTTCAGAAGAAGTAAACAAAATCCAAGAAGAAATAAGAAATAAAACAGCCCAAGACTTAAGCGCAGTTTTAAGATAAAAATATGAGCGAAATTCCACACAACGAACAACCAGAAGTTGAGGTAAAGCAAGAAATAAGTTTGGCAGATATGTTGACATATGAAAATCCAAATATGCAACATTATAAAGAATTAATTGCTGATGTTGAAAAAAAGACGAAAAAAAATGGTTGGGATTGGGATGCTTTCCAATCTGGAATAGGGGAAACAATTTTTGACAGAGGTTTGCTAAATCCAAATAGAGCAAATGAGCAAGCTGATTTACAAAAATTAGTTCGTGAAAAATTGGACGGAAAAACTTTAGTAGAACTCGGCGGTAGGTCTTATTTCCCGAATTGGTATGGTGTTAAAACTCATATTTCTGTAAATCGTTATTTAGAATGTAATCCTAAAAACAACGATAAGGTACCTGGTAATCCTTTCAAGAATGTTCATAAAGGTCTTGATGCCGATTTGTTGGCCATGCTAGGACAGCAAGAGTCTAAGATGCAAGAAGTTGAAGTTCCTGCGGATATGCTTGATTTTATAGCTCGTTTGCCCGACAATTCCATTGATAATTTTTTTATGGCGGGTATAGATGGAACGATAATACCAAATAGAGAATATATGGAAGTTATTATGACCGAAATGGCAAGAGCTGTTAAACCAGGAGGACTTGTTTTTGGCGGTCATTGGCCAGGAGCTCACTGGGAAGGATTGCCTAAGGTTACTCCAGAGAGTGCTACTTATTATGATGTTCAAGTATATGAAAAACCAATTGAAGAAAAATAAAGTTATAAAAAGATGAAATTAAATATAAAATCTAGGGAAGAGGAGGTCGAGAAAAAGGTTGTTGCAAAGCCTGTGGTTAAAAAGCCCGAGCCGAAGAAGGCGGAAAAGCCGGCCAAGGTTTTGGCTGCGAAAGAAAAAACTGAAAGAAAAACCGAAGTAAAAAAAGAAAAACCTGAGCCAAGAGAGGAAAAGAAATCGGAGCCTAAGGTTTCGGCTATACAAGAGATAAAAAATAGTGTGGCTGAGCAGATTGCGGCGAAGAAGGGGAATAAGAGGAAAGATGGGGAATATACTGCTAAGGATATTTATGTTTTGAAAGGATTGGAGCCTGTTAGAATGCGTCCTGGAATGTATATTGGGTCAACTGGAGTTGATGGATTGCACCACCTGATTTGGGAGGTAGTAGACAACTGTTTGGACGAAGCAATGGCGGGCTACGCTCACAACATTGAAGTAACCTTGTTGCCAAATAGCAGGGTAAGGGTTTCTGACGATGGCAGAGGTATTCCGGTGGAAAAACACCCGGATACAGGCAAGTCAACCTTGGAAACAGTTTTGACAACCTTGCACGCTGGAGGAAAATTTGGAGGCGAGGCCTATAAGGTTTCCGGAGGTTTGCATGGAGTAGGTATTTCGGTTGTGTGCGCTCTTTCAACTTGGATGCAGTCAGAGGTTCATAGAGACGGCGGAGTTTATCAGCAAGAGTATGTCAGGGGCGTACCTAAGGCATCTGTAAAAAAAGTAGGGGATGCAAAAGACACGGGGACCATTCAGACTTTTGAATATGATAATACAATTTTTACGGGTGAGATGAAATATGACCCGAAAAGAATTTTAAATCATTTGCGCCAGCAGGCATATTTAACAAAAGGAGTAAAAATTATTTTTAGAGATGAAAGAATAAAAGGTCAGGAAACAAGTTATGCGTTTTATTTTGAAGGGGGAGTCGGCTCTTATGTAAAATATCTAGTTTTGGGAAACACTCCAAGACATCCAAACATTTTTTCTGTAGCCGCAGAAAAAGACGGTATTGCTGTTGAAGCGGCTTTCCAGTATACGCAAGAAATGGAATGTACCGAAGAATCTTTCGCAAATAATATTTATACAGTTGAGGGTGGAACTCATATTTCAGGATTTAGAACAGCTTTGACAAGGTCTTTAAACGACTACGCAAGACGCGAAGGATTTTTGAAAGAAAAAGACGAGAATTTTTCAGGAGATGATGTAAGAGAGGGTTTGACTGCGGTTGTTTCTGTTAAAATAAGAACTCCGCAATTTGAAGGCCAGACAAAAGCGAAATTGGGAAACCCAGAAGCAAAGCCTGCGGTTGAAGCAGCCACAGCAGAAGGCTTGGCAGATTATTTGGAAAGAAATCCTTCAGACGCAAAGTCT
>Ga0172381_10003366_pt1 | contig 16967 bp, 12 predicted proteins | sample Leawel6488metaG_FD_119754 | JGI IMG/M metagenome (GOLD analysis project Ga0172381, IMG submission 119754) | Leachate microbial communities from a municipal landfill in Southern Ontario, Canada - Leachate well 64-88 metaG | ecosystem: Engineered > Solid waste > Landfill > Unclassified | place... | reverse complement strand
GCCCCGGAGAGGTTGGCCCCGGCGAGGTCGGCCCTTGTGAGGTCGGCCCATGCGAGGTTGGCCTTTGTGAGGTTGGCCTTTGTGAGGTTGGCCCATGCGAGGTCGGCCCCGGTGAGGTCGGCCCCGGCGAGGTTGGCCCCGGAGTGTTCAACGGTTTCTTTGAGCGTTAGTTCTGTCTCGACTATTATTTTGCCAGTGTGTCTGTTTTTTATTATTGTTTTCATTCATTCCCCTCCCCCGCCGTGGCGGTCTCTATTTTTCCGTCCAGCACAATCGGAGCGCGGCCGTTCTCTCGCCTATATTTCCAAGTCCTGCATTTCATTTTTCCATACACGCAGCAAAAGGCGTAGTAGGTGATGTTCCTGCAGGTGATGTTCCCGCAGGTGATGCCCCAGCAGTTGATGTCCCCGCAGTTGATGTCCCCGCAGGTGATGTCCCAGCAGGTGATGCCCCAGCAGGTGATGCCCCAGCAGTTGATGTCCCCGCAGGTGATGTCCAAGCATTTGATGCCCCAGCAGTTGATGCTTTTTGCAATAATACTCCCGGACACATTGAGCGAAATATCTAACTTAAAGGATAATTCAAAAGTCACATCGTCGTTAACCTTTAAGACTCCGTCTCTTACATCCGCTTTTATTTCTTTAACTGTTTTGTATGTTTTCATTTATTGTTTTCCTCCCCCGCCGTGGCGGGTATGCGTTTGCGAAGTATTGCAAGCGAGATGTCTTCTGTTTTTTCAACAGTATGGATTAAAAAATTATAATCAAGGTTACTGTTGTTTTCCAGAAAATTTCTGACAACAATCTCGGCGTCGTTTTCATCGTTCCCGTCTACCAGCAAAGAAACTTTTACGTCGTATATCATTTACTTTTCTCCCCCTCCCCCCGCCGTGGCGGGTGTGTTGTTTGCCTTGCTGAGAATATTAATGATTGGTTTAAGCTCGCTGTGGGAATATTGCCGGTGTATTGTCGCGTTTGCCCTCTCAATAATCCACTTGAGCCGGGCGTTCTCTGATTTCAGCGTCTCACATTCGGTGCAGTATCCAAATGTTTCCGATTTAAGTTTCATTCATTCCCCTCCCCCGCCGTGGCGGTCTCTATTTTCCCGTCCAGCACAATAGGCGTGTGGGCGTTCTCTCGCCTATATTTCCAAGTCCTGCATTTCATTTTTCCATACACGCAACAAAAAGCGTAATAGTTGATGTCCCCACAGGTGATGTTCCTGCAGTTGATGTCCCCGCAGGTGATGTCCTCGCAGGTGATGTCCCCGCAGGTGATGTTCTCGCAGGTGATGTTTTTTGCAATAATGCTCCCGAACACATTGAGCGAAATTTCTAACTCAAACGATAGTTCAAAAGTCACATTGTCGTTAATTGTTAAGACTCCGTCTTTTACATCCGCTTTTATTTCTTTAACTGTTTTGTATGTTTTCATTTATTGTTTTCCTCCTCCTTTGTTTCGCTTCCGTCCTTATCATATCGCGTCGTCCGGTTCGCCGGGGACGGGTTGATCCCGAACGCCCGACACCGGGAAATGTAAGTTTCAAACTCGTTGCGGTAGTAGCGGACTTCTTCTTCGGCGTTCATTAGCCCTCCTATAAATAGATTCCTCGTGTTCAGCTACTTCAGCATCACTGACCGAAACGGGATTATTCACGGGCTGTTTTATTCCATATTTATCCTTACCACAGCGTGGACAACGACCCTCCCACATAATTACAGACTGGTCTATCCCTGTCTTTGCATTTCCGCACCATTTACACCGCTCAACATCTTGAGATATGGCTTGCAAATCAATATTGCCAGAAATGATAGCCAAAATGTCCTTGACGGAATAATCGTAGATATTATCTTGAATCAAACGTCCGGCATAATGAGAGACGATCACACGATCTCCGATGGCAAGCTTATGTTCTAATCGCCGAATATCCTTCTCTTGACAACTGTGGTCTTCAACTGTGCCGATGATATGCGGGGCAGTTTTATAGGCATCGGGAATATCTATCTGGCCGGTGTTTTTGAATAGACTTTCCATCCGGACATAAACATGTCTGGGCATAGGACGGATTTGTTTTTTATTGATCAGCATTTTATACCTTTTTTTACATTTTTGTTATTAGATGAATATGAGACGCGCATATTAAAATTACTACCCACCATGATACTGTATTGGTCAAAGCCAAGGCTATTGCTAAACTAATCCATATTAGACCAAACCAGTCTATGTAGTTTATCTTAATCATTTCGGTTTATTTTCCCTTATAAATAATCATTTCCATACATTTCTCAACAGGCGGAAAAAGCCGATGTTTTATATCAGGCCAGAAAACATAAAGAAACATGCAAGCCGTTAAAAAAATTAAAAATAAAATACCACCTAATGCGCCGCGATTGTCATATTTTGGTTTTTCAGGTTCTTTACGGGGCGGATATTTTAAAAGTAATTTTTCAAGATAGGGAGTTAGTTTTTCAATATGATATGATACATTGAGTTCACGTAAAAATTCTAAATATTCAAACTTTGTCATTTTACCCTCCAAAACTGCCAAAATCTTGATTTCTTTTCTACTGGCTTTTTAATGCTCGCTTTTGGTTTTTTTTCTACCGTTTTTTTAATGGCGCTAATATCTTTTGCCATTTTATTGACAGTAGTTTCGCTTAATTTTCCAAGAGCTACTATTTTTCCTTCTAACCACTGTCCGTGAGTGCTAATTGAATCAAGAATTCGCTCTGGATCAAATCTTTGCGTAACCACTCGTAATTGGCCTATTTCCGCATGTAATTCCATAATAACTTTTGACTGATCTTCAATCTTTTTATGAGCCTTTTTAAGCGTATCATACGGAGAAACATCAATCGTTTTAATATCAGCAATGTTCATTTTTATCCTCCTAACATTTCCATGTGATTTCTTTTCGTAAAGCCAAGTGCTTTTTGAGTAGTATGTAACGCCTTGGCCATGCGCCTAATCGTTTGAGGGTTCGGCCATACCCTATTATTAAGGATATGTTATACAGTTACCGGATGGATTTTACACTTACGGGCAAGTTCCTGCCCAGTAATTCTCGCTTGGGCCAAGGCGACGACAAGAGCAACGTTTTTGAATCGTTTTGGATACATAACACAAACCTTTCAAAAAACGCGCCCAAGCCGGGCCAGAGCATGAAGGCCGTGCCGAGAGGCAAGGAGGTCTCCGGTTACCGACTTGGACGCTAATTGGATTGGATACATTTCGGCCTTCATAAATTGCATAGTATCAGATTGCGGCAAAATGTCAACAATTATTTTTGAAATTCTTTTGACTCCAGCCGTATGCGACGCTTGGCAAGCCTGGCGGCATCTGCGGTGAAACGGTCTATGACCTTATTAAAGCGTTCTTTATTCAAACCTTCCAGCATTGTCATATTCTTTTCAATACGTTCCCGCAATGCTTCCCCGCGATATTTGATAAAATTGTAATATTCGTCTTCGGTCATTAACCGCTTGCCGATATGCTGCACTTTGTCTGGCACACTAATCCATGCTTCGTTCTTGATTATCATCTGCCAAAGCGGGCCAGACTTAGCCGGACTGATAACCAACGATATCGGCCCCGTTGTTTGCGGAATAGGCTCGCCAAGCACATTAAGACGCGGCTTAACACCTCTGGACACAATGGGCACATCGCGCAATATGGCTTCAATCATGGTATCGTTGTCCCGCATGATTGGATCAAAGGTTTTATCTATCTGGCGGAGTAAATTTGGTATCGCCACATTGACCGCCGAACCAACCAGAAATTCGCGCCCCCTTCTTGCCGCCTGATCGGGCGATTGAACGTTAATCAGTTGCATAAAACGATTCATGCCGCTGAGGAAACTCATATCCAGAATAACAGAGAGCGAGCGGACTGTGCTAAAGGCTATGCTCGTCCAAAGAGATTTTTCATCTATTTTCCGCCAGCGTTGTGAATCTCTTATACAACCAATAATTGCGAATGGAATAGCAAAAGGCGTTAGCCGGTAGTCAATATAATGCTTTCCGATTTTAACGCTCCACGGTTTCCATCCAAGCTCGCGCAATTGATTGCCTTTTGTGCCACCAGGCCCACTGGCATAAATAGCAAACCATTTTTTTTCTTCGTCATCATCATCATGAATTAAATCAAGCAAGAAAGCTGTTATCATAGTCGCTGTTCCAAGAAACGCTTTCGCTTGTAATTGCGCGCGTTCGTGGCCGATAATCATTCGCTGTTTGCCGCTGATCTGCCTGACGCCTTTTATTGCCCTTACAAATCCCCACGGAGTATAATCAATAGAGGTGTTTGTTACGTTGGCAACTATGTTTGTGAAGGGGATAATAGGGCGTATAAGCAAAGGATAACGCGAACCGGCTTCTCTTACCTTTGCTCCTAAAAACCCCGCCAGTCCTTCGGATTGATAGTTAAAAGTGGCGCGTTTTGCATAGTCAATACTGGGTAACTGCACTTCTTCCACTGGGCGTTGCCGTTCTGTCAATTCATCAATACGGTGTTGTAATTCAATGCCTGAAAATCCTTCTGCAAGAGCTTGTTTTTCTATTTTTTGTTGTTGCTCTTCTGTTGTCCCCATAATTTCGGCCACACGCCCCCATAATGGTCGTCCAGATAATCCTTCTTCTCGGGCGATGTCGGCGGCTAACATCATTGCGCGGGATGTCTGACTGGGCTTGAACATGATCATGTCTTCCGCGATCATTGTCCGCATGACGTATTTCCAGTTATTGAATACCATCGACCATCCTTTGAATGGCGACCTTTCCAAGAGGGCAGGCATTTCCAGTTTTTGTTCCGGTGTAATATGGACGGGAACTTTGCCAGTTTTAAGCTCGTATTTTGCTTCACGCCAGCCAGTCTTTATTCCGTTTATCAATCCCATTAACGCAAACGGCGCATTCTTGGGATCAACGAGCATTGATATTGCCAGATTCATCGTAACATTGTTATAAGTGCTGATGAGATTTCGCTCTTGTGTTTGGTAGCCAGAAAGCATATTGGCATACCAGATTGACCAAAGAGGATCCCATTTACCACGCGGCATTTGATCGCCAATAAAAGCCAGCATTTCGTGGCCAGCATCAATCTTTGGGTTACCTTCTGGTGCTTTCCGTATTTTCTCGGCCAGTTCTTCAAGTTTTGCGGCAATTTTGGGTGTCATTTTCGGCAATCCGAATTTCTCGGCAAAAATGTCCATGATTTCGGCATTGTCCAGACTACGGATTGCGGAAATCTCCATGATACGCTCAATGGCTTTTTGACTTGTCGGCGATATTGGCGCACCTTTAAGAAGCTGTTTCAAACGTTGTTCCTTTTTGGCCTTTGCACGTTTTGCGGCATCTGCCTGGACGCTGGTGATATATTTGAATCCTTCGGCCTCCGTCATTCCCAGTTCGGCAAGACTTTGAATAAGTCGTTTCTGGATTGGCAATACCCGTTCGGTTGGTTCCGCAAGATCGGCAGGTTTTGCCACTGTGGGTTGCGTCGGCTCCTGTATTGTCGTCGGGGGAATCGGTTGTGCCAGCCATTCATCTATCAACGCCCGGATTTCGGCGGTCATGGTTAAGGTTACGCGTTTCGGTTTGGCCTTTTCGCGTTTGGCGGATTCTCGTTCAACCTTTGTGGCGGGCTTTGCGAGCGGACTGATTTTACCACGCATGATATTGTCAAGTAAGATAGATGATTCATTCCAGATACGCCGTAAATACGGGGCAATCCCTTCACCATAATGCGTCTTCATCTTTGCCGACCAATCACCATAATTTAAAGCGTTGGTATCGGAAATTATCTTTGCACCAAAGATTGTGGCTTTTTCAATTTTTTCTTCCACGGATAAAACTGGCGCGGCAAACTTAAATTCAATTTTTAGCGATTCCTGTTGTTCGGCGAAAAACGCAGTGCGTTTTGCCTGATTATCCTTATTCCGCAATCTTACTGGCATACTATTCCGGGCAGTTCTGCCAAGACGCTCAAGAATTGCATCCACCATTTCAGTGGCACGTTTTTGCGCCATAGCTTCAACGACATCTTCTTTGACTGCTGTTTCCGCCACTTGTTTGACTTCGGAAATGCTTACCGGCAATTTTTCAACTTCATGCTGCACAGCGTCGTGGACAAGACGGTTCAGCATTAACGCTCCGCCGCCGGGCATTTCAAGCATTTCGCCGGAATAAAGCATAGTGAACGATTCGGATGTTTGGCCGGATTCTGTGCCCATCTCCGTTATACGTCGGCCAATATCAATGGCGACATTCATGTGCCCGTCTTTGGTTTCGGCATTCGTGGCCTGTTTAGCGGCTTCCATGTGCATATGCATCAATGTCCCTCCCAAAGGTATTCTGGCCGCAGGGATTATCTTCTTATCATCGCGGAAAAACATAGCCTCGGCTTCATTCGGGCCGTATTCGGCAAGTGCATCTTTAACCGCCGCTTTGGTTTCGGGATGATGCTGAATTTTGCGCTCAATCCATTTATCCAATGCGGCTTTTACTTCCGGCGACAGGTCTTCGATTGATGCGATGCGTTTAGGAAATTGTGAACGTCCAATATCCCTGCGCGGTGTGCCTTTGGGGACACGAGTGCCTTCTTTAAGGGCGTAGCGCATTTCTTCGCCGCCATAAAATGCGCGAATATCATTCAATATTTTACGGCTTTTTGTTCCGATATCATACTCTTTTGAAACAAAATCTTGACTGTTTTGATAATAAACATTGACAGGATCGCTTTCTATTTTTTTGCCTAATCCTTTTTGTAAATCTATTCCAATACCAATAATTCCATCATGAGATTTTATGAATTCTTCTATAACACTTTCTTGTATTAAAGTTGGAGACGCATAAATATCAAGAGTTCCAGATTCATAGCCTATGCGAATATTGCCTTCCGCACCAAATTCTTGCATTCCGGCAGTTCCGCCAACTTCCCGATGATCAAGTGAGCGCATTCCTGGTTCGCCACCTTCTTTTTTACCAGACAAATCAATTAATTTTCCTTCTGGAGTAATATAACCAGCTTCCCGTATATCGGTTGTAAAACCAAGTTCTTTGATTCTATCCCGATTAATATTGTCTTCTGCTTTCGGAGCAATACTCAATCGTATGCCTTTCCCACTTGGCATTGCCTCAACCCTTATCCCCCTCTCTATAAACTCCCTGCCGGCATCTACCAGCCGGTCAATATCCCCGCGCTTATCAAACATATTAATAATATGCTCATTCAATCCCATCGCCCGTAATGCGCGGCGAATTGCGGCCAGAAAGCGTTGCCATAAGTCTGGATTTCTGGTTTCCGCATATTTGCCAAGATATTCCTCGTAAGCCTCCAAGCGGTCATCGGCGTTGGATAAATCCAGTCCGTATCGCATGGCAATATCGGTCAATTCTGCTTCGGGAATCTTTTTGCCAATCAGTTCAAGTTCAGTTTCAAATTTTGCCCCAAGCATTTTACGCAATCCGCTATGCGCTACGGCCTCATGCAAGGCAAACCGGATAACATCCCTTGTCTGTTCAAGGTTGTCGGCAATAATGACAATCGTATCGGTTTTAATATGGTAAAAGCCTTCGGGTCTAAAATCGCCGATGGCTTCCATAGATTCATCAGATAGATTCAAAGCATCCGCGTCTGTTTCGGCCTGAATTACTAAAATACCGCCCTTCGGTTTATTTTTCCATCTGCTTGTGAATTGGTCAATGACGGATTGCGCGGTCTTGGCGTTGACAGTTGGCATACCTTCTTTTGTAACGGCAATGGATTTCCTTTGCTGATTTTGAATACGCTGTTCAAGCAAAGCAAAAACTTCTTTCAATAGTTCTCGCGCTTCTTTTGGATAATATGGTTTTTGTTTCGGGTCTGAATTAATAATATCCAAATGGTTTCTTAATATCCGCAAAGTGCGTTCAGGACTTCCGTAAAGCTCTTGCGCCATGTTTGCCGACTTTTCAGGATCAACGATTGAAGTAATTCGTTCAATAGCAAACAATTCGCGTTGTGTCGGTTCAGCGGCAACAGCGGGAGTAATCGGTTTTGCAGGCAGTAATTCTTCGCCCCGCAGGGCGAATGGTATTTCAAGTCCTGGCAATTCTTGAGCTGGTATAGGCGCGTAACGTCTTGTCCGACTCATGCGGATTTCTTTGTTTTCTATACCGCGCATTGTTATTTGTTCGGTCTTGATATTTTCCAGCACATTACGGATTACTTCATCTGCGCTCTGCGATGGAAGAAACGAAGTTGTAGTGTCTTCCATATTTCTAATAGCCAATCCCATGCGATCCCAGAAAGATATTAAATTATCTATAGTTTCTACGGGGTAAACTGCGTGGTTTTTATTAAGGACAATCCTATCTCGCATTGCACTTGCAATATCCAGCACAATGGCAAAGCGCGGGTCAAAACCAGTCTGTTCAGCTGCTTTGCCCAGAGCTACCCGTAATGCATCGCCTTTATCTATATATCCCGCAATTTCGCCCATTGTGCGTCCAATGGCATCGGCCATTTCATTCTGCCCTTTCCGGCGTAATTCAATAGCCGTTGGAACAGCGGCCTCCACTAATCCACGTCCAACTAATTTTTTGCGGTCGGTTGTAGCGGCAAAATCAGCTAACACGGGATTACGGAACGCCACATTTACCATTACACGTCGCATATATTCTTGGGCTTGTGCCGGATGTTCGGAAATAAAAGCACGAGTGCTTCGGTCAAGCACTTTATTGCCGATAAATTCTTCAATCTTTGCTTGTGCGGCTTCTGGCGTAATATCGGCGGTCAATCCAGTCAGGTGTTCCGGTTTTATGCGGGTATCGGCATCAATCGCGGCCATTTCCATCAGGTTCTGCGCCTTGCCAGGAGCCGGATTCAAGGAATCAACAACGCCTTGTAACTTTTCGCGCATACCTTCTTGCCGTAAATCAAATTCGCCCATGTAACGGATAAGCTCATGGTCGGCATCAGGCAGCTTTTTCACCCCGTATTGACCTACCCTTTCATTGGTATATTCTGCTAATGCCTTCTGCCTTTCTTTCGGCAAAGACTGTGTAACCATTTCGCGGGTATTGCCACCAAGAACCACAAGGCGACGGTTGCCCTGCTTGTCGGTAATATGAGCGGCCATAACCGGGCCAACCGCCGCGCTCGTGGAATCCGTAACATGCTGATCAGGCGTAAATTCATTTCTGATCGTTATTACTTTCGCCTGTTCACCTGGACTTGAATAATCACGTGGATTTACCAATGGATATAACGGATTCTTGGCAAATGTTGCTGGATCATGACTGGCAATCAGGGTATCGCGCGGAACGACAACGTATTTGGCCTGAAACGATTCCCCACGAGTTCCATAAACTTGTGTTTCGCGTCCGGCCTGTTTAATATCCGGTTTGCCTTTGGTTACTACCGGCTTTGCGATTAACTGCGCGTCGGTTAGGTCAACTTTGGCGGCAGGGCCTTCTGGCTTGACCTTTGGCGCCACCACGACCTGTTCGCGCTTGTATTCATCAAATGATCTTCCAAGTTTAGCAAGTTCCGAATCCAGAAACTTGATTACATCCGGGTCTTTACTTTGCTCTTTCGTCCGCATCAATACGTGCCGAGAATAGCGCCAATCTTGTTCTGTTAATATCTTCGGCGCGGGTGGCTTGACTTCCGGCTTTTCTTTAAGAACTGCCCCCACCCTGGCTTCCACTTTAACTTGAGTATCCAGAACGCCAGCCTTGACCGGCGTAGGGGTCTCTACCTTTTTTGTGGTGGGTGGAGCGGGCGGGGGCAAAGTCATTTGCTCACGTAATTGTTTAGCAATATAAAGCATCGTGGGTTGTGCATTTTCCCACCATTTCCAATTTTTCTCTCTTTCTTTGGCAATCGTTTCTTCATCCCATCGTAAACTCCGACCGTGTTTTTCTTGGTCATTAAGCCATTGTTCTTTTATTTGCGGAGCATTTTCTTTCGTAAGTCCCATTAAAAGATTTTGCTGTCCGGGGACAGCGGGGGCATAAAATTTGTTAAGAGCTTCTCTGTAATATTCTCCGTATTCTTTCTTTAACTGTTTGTGAGTAGCAGTTGAAGAAGATATTCCCTTTTTGAAAGAACTTTTTAATTCTTCGTGTAAAGCAAGATAATCTTCTACTGTTAAAGGCTTTGAAGTTACAATAGACGATTCGGTTACTACGTCAATTTCAGGACGATCCAGAAAAACATAACCCCATCGTTTTTGTCCATCAGTTGTTGTATAAGCTATCTCTTGAACTTCTGCATATAATCCGCCAACATAAGTTTTTTCTCCAAGATTTTGTTTATAATCTATCGTGTAACCTTTCTTTTTTAATGTTTCTTCAAACCCTAAACCTTCAGAAACATCTTGCGCTAGATTTTCTCCAACAAATCCATATTTCTTTTCTAATTGTTTTCTTGTTTCAGCAAAACCGGATTGAATTTCATTAGCTTTTTGATAATCAGCAACATACTTTTCGCTTAATGTTTGCCAAGCTTCTTGAGCACTTTTAGGCGGCTTGGCGACCTCCGCTGGCCTGGCCTCCGCGGGGGGTTGTCTGGGTATGGGTTCGGTCGGGATCGCCCGTTCTGGGGCTATTTCCGCCCGTTCTTTAACGATTTCTGAGGATAAAACAGCCGGTTCAGCCGGTTTGGGTGCTTCTGGCGGTATTTGCTCGGGTTTGGCCTCGGCAAGGGGTATTTCGCCTCTTGACATGGCAGCGGCTCTTTGGGCTTCGGTTTCTTCTACTGGCCGAATCGCAGGCTCTGGTACTGGTGCAGGCGCAGGTTCGGCAACTGGCGCGGGGGGCGTCGTTTTCAAATATTTATCCGCAAAGGTGTTCAATATCTGTTCGCGTTCAGTCTCGTCTTTGGCCTTTTCCATCTGGTCAATAACGCCGCTTTGGTCAACGAGGTCAGGGGAAACGCCTAAAGTCTGCGTCAAATTGGCACGCAAATCGGATTTATACTGTTCGGTATCCAGTTTCTTTTGCTGTTCGGCTTGTTTATTCTGGTAGATTTTGCTGGAGATATTGACCGGCAAGCCCATTGCCCCCATCGTTGCGCCAATAGCAAAGCCGGGAATACCCTCTTGTAACATTTGTTGCAACAAAGGTTGTTGTTCTGGTCGCGCAAGTTTTCTGCCGGTTGTTTTCTCGGCTTCATCCCACATCATTTTGCTTGCTTGGCGCGAAAGTCCACCTTGCGTTATTTCCTCTCCGGCTTCACCTGCTCCTGTCAACAATGGATCAAGCATCAATTTCCATATTGGCGTTTTCTGCAATGTTTGAATAGCCGACTTGCGTAATCCCTTACTGACTTTCAAAATTTGAAACATATTACTGGCATATTCAATAACACCAGCCGCGGGCCCATACATCCTCGCATATTTATCGGCAAGCGTATTGGCGGTCTCCGCGTCAATGCCTGCCGCCAGTAATTCCTGCATTGCTTGCCCCTTAAAATTTCCGGCTTCGGTTAATCCCGCACTTGCCACACCAGCCGCATGGCCACCAATCAATGCACCTGCCACCCGACCACCCGGCCCGCCTGCTCCGCCAAGCACGCCACCTAACGTTCCCCCAATTTTATTCGCCACCAATGCGTCAAACATTTGCGGCGCATTTTGAATCATTCCATACCAACCGATTTTTGGTAACTGCTTAACAACGCTTACAAAATCCGTCATTTGAAGTTGACCGCCAGTAAGCTCATTCACTCGTTGCATTGTTTCAGGGTCAACAAGCGATTCCACGTCTTTGGCCTTTTGCATCAGCCATTCATCACCCACGCCAGGAATTGTTCCTATTCCTCGTAGTTTATTGGCGGCAAACTGCGCCCATCCAACTTTCCACGCATCCATGCTTTTTTGAAGGAAGCTTTGTTCGGGCGCAGGCAATGGTGTTAATTGCGACGCGATTCCAGTTTGTGCCCTCGTTTGATTGATAAGTTGTATCACATCGGGGCTTGCTTGTTGTTCGGTTTGTAGCGACGGCCACGGTGTTGAAGGAATTTCCGGTGGTTGAATACTACCGCTTGTAATAGCACGAGTATCAAGAATTAACTGGCGGACATCAGGGCTGACATCTGGCGGTATATCCTGAAAAGATAGTGGCGATTGAACAAGAGGTTGATTTGACTTTATCGGAGGAATTTTAGACTGAATAGATCCCTTGGGAATAGCGGAAGTCATCACGCCAGAAACAGGATCGGTAATCGGCTCAAGTTCGGGTAATATCGGCATTATTTTCCCGCTTTCTTCGCTAATTGCTTCTCAACCCATTGCTCTCTCATTTCGTCTTCAATAGCTATTCGTATTCTATTAGGAATATATGTCTTTAAATGTTTTGCCGTTTCTATTGTTTTGAATGGTGCTTTGCCAACTAATTCCGCTCCCTTATTAGCCCAATCACTCACAGTCATTCCTGCGGATTTCGCTTTTTCTCCGACAAAATTAAACACGGCATCGTCATCAAAAGACGGAGCAGATGCCAACAATTCTTGCCGTTGTCGTTCTTTTGGTTGTCCAAGAGCGGTTGTTTTGACTGGTGGTGTTGTAACTGCTTTTGGTTGAACAACAGGAGAAGGTGTTACAGATTTTGCAATTCCTCTTGAAGCCATAACTTGACCACCTGCGCCAGTAATTGTGCCTCGCCCTCCTTGAATAGTCGTCGGTTGAACAGGTTGCGACATAACAGCAGAAGGCGCAACCTGATAATGTCTGTCAATTTCAGCTTGTAATAACTGAACATCAACAGGTTTCAATCCCGGTTGCTGTAATTTTTGTTTCAAAGTGGAAATCGTAGTCCTGACATTCGCTGGTAACTGTCCTTGCGGATCGCGCGGGTCATAAAGTTGAACCCCGCCAAACGGCACTCTGTTATAACCCATAGTTACTGTATCTCCAGTTTCCGGGTCTATTCCTTTAACCGGCACTTTTGCCACATAATGGTCGTATGCCCTATCTCCAGGCGCAAGCAGTCCTGCCGGCGTTTGAATAATCGGCACACCTTGTGCCGCCATATCCATTTTTTCTTCCTCGGTAAAATACTGTCCGGTTTTGCGCCGTTCAATCTCGTATGCCTTTTCCGGTGAAGGCGGAATTAGTTCAAGTTGATTCGCCGGATTCATCCGGTATCTTGGCGCATTGTCTTTCCATTGTTGCGTTAATTCTGGATTGGCGTTCATGTATTGAATCTTCTGCTCCGATGTCATGCCGGATGCGATATTGGGCATGGTTTCGTCCATCCATTGAACCTTTGAAAGATTGTTGGCCTCCCGCGTCTTGTCCTGCGCGGTTATACGCTGGAACAGCCCCGGATTTGCCCGTTGCAGTTGCACCTGTGCAAAATCCCATGCCGCTGTGCCGATTTCAGGACTATAATTAGGATTGTTTTCAACGAAAGATTTGAACTCTTCAACCGAACTGAAATTGCTTTTACGCTGTGCGGCTTTTTGGAGAAAATCACGCCTGAAATTATTGACTCGTCTTTGATATGCTCCCAAAGTTCCAGCATCAACCGCACCCGGATTGGTGTAAATTTCCTGATCGGGAAAGAATGACGTATCTGCCAGACTTGGTGATACTGGCGATAAATTAGCCATTGTGCCTTCGGGTGTTCCTGTGCGTGGTAAAGTCAATGCGCCGCCCGGAGCGGCCAACGACGCTACTTGTTGCTCGCCCCATTGTCTTGTGTCCATCGTTCCGACATTATATGCACCACCTTGTAATTGTCCTGCCATACGCGCTTGGGCGTCTCTTATTCGTTGTGACTCGCGCCATTGTTGAACGGCAGGAGATTCGGCCATAGATTGACCAGGAACAGATATTAGCGTTGCAGGTGTTGTCATTACCGGACGCGGGACACGGCCACCGGCCATCTCCATTTCCTCCAACCGTTCCCTATAATAAGGCCCGACATTACCCGCCGACTCCGGTGTCTGAAAAGCAAGTCTGGCTGGATTGCGCCATCCACCGGCAGTCCATTCCTGCTGTCCGGTTTGGGGATTAATTGTCTGGCCGCTTGGCCGATATACGCCTCGTGCCATTAATCGGCGGCGTTCCTCTTGTGAAACTAACGGAGAAATTTGATTTGGATTATATCGTGGCATATATTATATCTCCTGTTCTATTATTTAATATTTCTGAAAATCTTTTTTTAGTTATAGGTAAAATCCCAATAAGCAACGGTAAATGATGGACTTGTAAAATATATCTCATAGACTTGCTCGCCAGTAATTGGACATCCTAATCCAGATAAAGCCACAGGATTGGCATCTTCGTTTAATCCTAACAAGGTTGCCGGACTATCTAATAGAGTATCTCCTCCGGCAACTACGCTCGCGCCGCTTGCTACTTTAACATATTCACCATCATTCACGCCAACACCATCCATATCTAAGAAAGTATGAGCAAGATTATAATTTGCTCTATAATACACATCACACATTGCGCCAAATTCAGATGCTCCCATTCTAATCCATATTTTTTTATGTTCACGAACTGCACTAAAAGCATAATGTCCATAATCATTAAATCCCTTGCGACCATAAGCTCTATAAACAGACGCACCGGAATCCGATTTCCATGTTGCGCCACTCCACGCCGTTGATTGATCTAATCGTGCTTGGTTGCAATCTGTAGAATGCGCCGCATCACCACTTCTTTTTTCTCCGTCTGGTTCCCAAACTGTATTCCACCTCGTTGCTTTTAGCATTGAAAAACCTTTCTGTAAATCCTCAAAACACCAATATCCGCGAATGTCAGCAGGTAAAATATAGTCATAATCAAAAGGATTTGACATAATTGATTTTCGCCTGAAACTTCCACCACTTTTTGTGCTGACATTTAAACCTGCTGCAGCTTGCCAGCTTGCTTTTGAAAAGTATATAAAATCAGTTTTGTCACCTTTTAACGGTCCATTTTCGGTGTCTAAAAAAAACACACAATAGGTTTCTAACCAGTCTTGCATTTCAATCCATATTGTCCGATCTTGAGCATTGTCGCCACCAACTCCTCCTGTCAAAAGGTTAATACCCGTTGTGCTTTGCCCTAATATTTTGCGATGTTCAATATAAGATGTAACAATCTCGTTTGCGCCAGACAAATCCTGGCCACCTTTGCTCCAACTCTCAACTGGTGTAAAATCTCCCATTATACCCACCTCACCCAATCCCATACAGCTTCCCCACCCTGCCGTTGTAAAACTTGATATGTTAATCCGCCGTCGGGCAAACCAGCTATTTTTCCTGGTTGCCAACTATCTGTCCATACCAAATGCGGAGTTTCCGCAGACCCGTCTGGCAAAACATCAAGATCGTCGGGCCAATAAATAACCCAATTATTTCCATCAAAATAAAGTATTTGACCTTCTTCTGCATCTGGAAACATATATGGGAGTAAATCTGCCGGACTAACTGCCACCCAACTCGTTCCATTCCACATTAAAACATCTCCAGCATCAGCAGCTTCTATTAGCATGGATAATGTAATCTTTCCTGCTTCCCATTCTTTTACGCTATTATCCCATATTAAATGTATTAAATCTTCTGTTCCATCCGGTAAAACATCGCCCGAAGATATTTGACCAAAATAAACCGAATCTGTTGGACCTGATGCCGTTGGAGTGTTTGTGCCAACGGGAGCTAACATTAGAACATTTCCCACACGTTGCGATGCGCTTGAGTCAATGTCACGTATAGTTGCTGGAATCGCATCTTTGGCAATCTTCTTTACTTCTTCTCGCGGAATAATACGCTGAACCACCTCGCGCAAAGCAATCGCAACCGAGCCTTCGGTCAAATTACGGCTATTTGTGATTTGCGCCACAATTGCCCTTGCTAAGTTGTTTAGTTCTGCCTGTAATTCGCTTTTGGTTATATATTCCTTGCCAACATCAGTATCCTTTTTTTCAGATTGTGGAACAGGAACTACGGGAGGAAACGGAGCGGAAGTATTAGGCGGACGTATCATTTGCGATTCAGCATCCATCACTCGCGGGATATTGTCCTTTGGTTTTCCGAAATCATTGATGTCAGGCATAGTATTTCCTCAACTTGTTGGCTCGTCGTATATATAGGTGGTTATAAGCGTCTTTGATTTAACGATTTTAGTTGCCAAATACATAAACTCTCCGGCCTGTGAATAGTGGCTACCGCTATTATTAGTCCGAGCAGTTCCGGCAATATATTCTGCGGCTTTCGCCGCGGTCTCAAAATATTTTTGGGTATAAGTATAAATATCCTGATAAACATAAGTTCTGTCATTATAATAACGCCCTAATGTTGGTGACCATTTTTGCGAAGTGGCTAAACTGTAATCGCCGTAAATCAGCCATGAAACCGTGTCGCTAAACGGATATTTACGGATTCGTTTATGCAAGCGATAACTGTGTAATGCAAATTTATCAAGCTCATGATTGCTTATCGCATATTCAATACCATTCGCAGTATCGTCTTTAAAATCAGCCGACGCTGGCGGAAATGTAGGCGAATAAAATACTTCCTTTATCCAATCGGTGGAACGCTCACCATATCGCGCGATATACCAATCCTGCGTTCGCGTAGTCGGTTTTTCCTTTGTGCGCCTCGTCCTATATCTTTCTGGATATTCTGTTGCGCCATTGATAATTCTAACGGCCTCGCCAGACACAAAAGATTCACGCGCTAAAGCAGTTGCATTTGCCGTATGTTCCGCTGTTTCCCTGTTTATAAAATAATCATCGTCATATTCATTCGTTGCAACATCATCGACAACCCGGCGGTCTTTATGGATGTCCATTGAACCGTCTTCTTTTTTGCTAACTACTCTACCCTGAATTTCGCCGCCGGTTTTCGCAATCGGCAACTTTGCGGCGTTCGTTGTGTTCAATACCGTTTCTCTCGTTTCGTGGTGAGTCCCCGCCTTCGTCAAGTCGTATTGCGCGATGGTTTGCTCCTGTATCTGTCTCTTGGTAATTATAACATTCCAAAGTCCCT
>Ga0172381_10003365_pt1 | contig 16968 bp, 13 predicted proteins | sample Leawel6488metaG_FD_119754 | JGI IMG/M metagenome (GOLD analysis project Ga0172381, IMG submission 119754) | Leachate microbial communities from a municipal landfill in Southern Ontario, Canada - Leachate well 64-88 metaG | ecosystem: Engineered > Solid waste > Landfill > Unclassified | place... | reverse complement strand
TGCGCTCCGCCCGGATCACGGTCCGGCCGTCCACCCGGGCGCCGGCGGCGTCCGTCGGACCGTCCGTCCCGTCGGTTCCCGCGGACAGCATCGTAATGCCCTCGACGCCGGCGATTTCCATCGCAAAGGAGAGGGCCAGCTCCTGGTTCCGTCCCCCGCGCCCCGCGCCCCGGACCGTCACCGTCGTCTCGCCACCGGCGAGCAGGCAGAGCTTGTCCCGGCCGGATCCGGCTTCGATTCTCGCCCGCAGGGCGACCGCCGCCAGCGCTTTCCCGACCTCGACCGCTTCTCCGGCCAGCTCCGCCGAGAGGATCCGGACCGCGTACCCCAGGGATTCGGCGCGACGGCCGGCCGCGGCCAAGGCCAGACGGTTGCTGCCGACGATCCGGTTTTCCACCCGGGAAAAAACCGGATCCCCCGGCTTCGGGGTTTCCGGCAGTTCCCCGCGCCGGCCCCGGTTCAACACCGCCCGGACGGCGTCGGGAACGTCCGGCAAGAGCCGGTGACGCTCCAGGACGGCCCAGGCCTCGTCGTAGGTGGTCGGATCGGGCGCCGTCGGCCCGGAAGCGATCACGTCAACGGCGTCGCCAATGACATCGGACAGGAGGAACGACAGGGTTCGCGCGGGATGGAGGTGCGCCGCCAAGCGTCCCCCCTTGACCCGGGAGAGGTGCTTACGGACGGCATTCAGTTCCTGAATCGTAGCGCCGGCCTTCAGGAGCTGCTCCGTCACCCGTTGCTTCTCCGTCAGGGTGACGCCGGGGGCGGGGGCAACCAGGAGGGCCGATCCGCCACCGGAGACCAGATTGACGACCAGGGTCCGCTCGTCTACCGCACCCAGACCGAGGATCTCGGCGGTCGCCGCCAGGCCCCGTTCATCCGGCAGGGGATGCCCGGCCTCCCGCACCCGGATCGGGTCCAGGGAGACCTCCGGAACGCGGTGGCCGTCCTTGGTGACGATGCACCCGTCTGCGATCAGATCCGGCAAGCCCCGCCGCACGGCCCGCGCCATGGCGAAGGCGGCCTTTCCGAATCCGGTCACGATCAGGCGGCCATGCCCCTCGCGATGATAGAGGGCACGGACACCGTCCAGCTGGTCGCGGACGGCCGGCTCCGGATCCACGGCGGCCAGCGCCGCGGCGAAGATGGCATTGAGATCCGAAGGCGGGGCGCTCATCGGGGACCGTCAGGCGGGCGGTCTGGCGCTAGCAACCTGTTCGGCAAGCCAGCCGGTCCATTCCGCGATCCCCTCACCGGTCTTGCAGGAGACGGGAAAGATCCGGATAGCGGGATTCAACTTGCAAACCCGCTCGCGCAGCCGTTCCAGATCGAAGTCGGAGGTCCCCAGATAGTCTACCTTGTTGACGACCAGGGCGTCACAGACGGAAAACATGAGCGGGTATTTCAGGGGTTTGTCGTCCCCTTCCGGAACGCTCAGGATCATGGCGCGCCTCTGGGAACCGGTGTCGAACTCGGCGGGGCAAACCAGGTTCCCCACGTTCTCGATGATGATGCAATCCAGATCCGCGAGGTCGAGTTCCTTGAGCGCCCGATCGATCATCGGCGCGTCGAGGTGGCAAAACCCTCCCGTTCGCACCTGCACCGCCGGCACCCCCTCGCGGCTCACCTTCTCGGCATCCACGGAGGAGGCGATGTCCCCCTCGATGACGCCGATCCGGACCCGGTCCCTCAAGGTCGACAGGGTTCGGAGGATCAGGCTCGTTTTCCCGGCGCCGGGAGAGGACATCAGGTTCAGCATGAAGACGCCATGCCGGCCCAGGTCGGCGCGGATCTTTCCGGCGAGTTCCTGGTTGTCGGAGAGGATCTCTTCCCGAATGTCGATCAAGCGGACGTCTGACATCATATCACCTCGATATTTTTGATGAAATATTCACGACCGGAGACGAGCGTCATCCGCTCCCCGCCACACTGAGGACAGCGGACCTGATCTATCTCGCGGACATTGACGGGAAAGTCGTGGCGGCAGGGCTCGCAGCGGAAGACCACGGGGACGCGCTCGATGTGCAGCCGGGCGCCGGCGGCCAGGGTATCCTTGCTCAGGTAGTCGAAGTAGCGCTGCAGCCACGTGTCCTCCAAATCGCTGAGCTCCCCGATCCTCAGGGCGATTCCCAGGACCCGGCGGACGCCGTTCTGTCCCGCGTGCCTGAGAACCACATTCAGAATGCTCTCCGTCACCGCCAGCTCGTGCATCCGTCCCTCCCCCGGTCCGGTTCCCTTCCACGCCTCGGCCATCCCTGGGACCGGGATCGAATTTTATACCACCCCTCCCCCGGAAAAACAATCCCTTCCGGCGACAACGCCGTCTTTCCAATTGACACGTGCGTGACGCTTCTCTATACTTCGGCCAGCTTAGCGCGTGTAAGGTTTAGCGGGCAGGGGCGCGAGGCGGCCCGTCGGTATGAACGAGGCCCTTCCCGACCGTGGAGCGGCTCCTGCCACGAGGAGAAACGATGAAACGGCCCTTGATCACCCTCCTGTCCGTCGGTCTGGTTCTTTGGATGGCTGCCATGGCCCGGGCGGAGGTGTCGTCCGTCACCAAAATCGGCAATGACGTGATCGTCAGTGAAGGAACGACGGTCAAGAATGCCACGGCCATCGGGGGGCAGGTGACCGTGGACGGCACGATTCAGGGAGATGCCGTTGCCATCGGGGGCTCCGTCGTTCTGGGAAGCAGCGCCCTAGTGGCGGGGGATTGCATCTCCATCGGCGGGGTCATCGTCAAGGGGCGGGGAGCGGACGTCCGGGGCGATCTCATCGAGCTCAATTCCTCTCAAATCACCACGGCCGTTTCCACCGTCCTGACGGAGGACTGGGAGGGCTGGTCCTGGGTGTTTGCCATCCTCTCGATCTGCATCTTTTTCATGATCCTGGTCATTGCACTGATCACGGTCACCCTGATGCCCAAACCCTTCGAAACCATCGCCACCGCCATCCGGCTCCATACATTCCGGGCCTTCCTCTGGGGCCTGCTCGCCACGATCATCGTCGTTCCGCTCGCGGTGCTGCTCGCCATCTCCGTGATCGGAATCGTTCTCATTCCTCTAGAAATTATCGTGGTCGTTTGCGGGGTGCTGATGGGATTCATCGCCCTGGCCCGTCTGGTCGGGCGGGGGATCTTTCTCCGGCTTCGCAAGCACGAACCCAGGCTTCTGTGTGCAATATTCTGGGGCCTGCTCATCCTATGGATTCTGGGCTGGCTTCCCTACATTGGCCCCATCATCAAGGTTCTGGCCGTTGTCATCGGTCTGGGCGGCGTGATCATGACCCGCTTCGGAACGTATCCCCCGGACTCCAGAATCAGCTAAGACAGCGACAGCAGGTAGGACTGGAGGTTGGCTTTCACCCCCTTGATGCCGAGTTTCGTCCGGATGTGATTCCGGTGCAATTCAACCGCGCCGGGTGTGATCTTCATCATTCGGGCAATCTCAGACGTTTTCTTCCCCTCCCGGATCAGATTGGCGCACAACAATTCCTTCGGCGTCAGTTTCGAGAGGTGCGCGGACAGCCGCTTGAGGAACGGCGAAAGGACGTTGGCCAGGTTGCGTTCCAGGACATCCAGGTAGGCCTGCTGAAACTCGTCGAGGGACGTCCCCTTCAGTCGCTCGAGATATGGCAGGACGAGTTCCCGCATATGGGCCACGATCCGCTTCTCCAACTCCGCCCTATCTTCGTCTCGGTGCCGGAGCAGAACGTTCAGGGCCGTATTGAGTTCTTCGAGATGGCGGGATTTCTGTTTCAGTTCTTCTTCACGGAGGGCCAGGGCCTCCTCGGCGCGCTTGCGCTCCGTAATGTCCCGACTCGTCAGGATCGTTCCCGTCACTTTTCCTGCGGCGTCGTAGTAGTTGTTCCCCCGGACATCAACCCAGACATAATGGCCGTCGGCATGGCGAAACCGGAACTCGATCTGGGTGTGAACGCGTGTGGCCACCCCCTGTTTAAACGCCTTGCTCGCGCGCTCATGATCCTCCGGATGCACCGCGCTCAGAATCGACTGCCCGAGGACGGCGCCGAGATCGTAACCCAGCATCTCACGATGCGAGGGGCTGGCGTACTGAAGATTTCCCGCTACATCCACCATGCAAACCATATCGAACATATTGTCCGTGACCTGCTTGAGCAGGCGTTCGCGCGCCTGGGACGCTTCATGGTCCTTGCACACGGATTCCAGACGCTTCCTGAGCGTGGCGTTTTCTTCCCGAAGCCGATCCACCTCCGCTCCGGAGGGACCCTTGATTTGAACCTTCTTTTCCATCCGCACAGCCTCCCGGCACCGCTTCGTCTGTTTTCGTTCTGCCCCGCTTCGCACTCGTTCCATCAAGTACCCTTCCTACCCATTTTGGAAAAATAATGCAAGAGAAGAGGCATGAAACCCGGCTTGTTTCGGGTGCCTCCGATAAAAAAGCCTTGACAAGAACACGGCGGTTTTATAGAAGAGACGTCCGATCCGGGTCGGTAGCTCAGTCGGTAGAGCATCGGACTGAAAATCCGAGTGTCGGCAGTTCAATTCTGCCCTGACCCACCATCAGTAAAGGGTTCCAGAGATATTCTGGAACCCTTTTTTTTGTTGTAAAAGATTTGTAAAAGATTTGGTAATTGATCCTGTTCTGGCACCTGTGATAAGGTCGGCAGAATAGGATCAATTACCCAATATTATCACTTGACACAAAAAAACAGCCCCCCTATACTCCACGCCGCCAGAAGCAATGTCTTATCAATCAATCCAATGCATTGCGAGGAATACCGGTTGCGCGATCCGCTCAAGCAGCCGGAAGTACGTTCCGTAGTGGAAAGGAGTGGCATGGACACGGAAAATATCCTTGAGATCATCAAAAGGAGCGACAAAAACAGGGGAGCGATTATTGCCATCCTCGAAGAGATCCAGGCAACCTATACCTATCTTCCCGAAGCGGCGTTGAGGCTCGTTGCCGAGGAAACGGGGCATTCGCTGACGGACATCTACGGGGTGGCCACGTTCTACAAGGCCTTCAGCCTGAAGCCCCGGGGCAAACACTGCATCTCCGTCTGCCTCGGCACGGCTTGCCATGTCCGCGGCGCCCAAGCCATCGTAGATGAATTCAAGTATGAGCTTAAGATCGCCCCGGGCGGGACAACCCCCGATAACGAGATCAGCCTGGAGACGGTCAACTGTCTCGGGGCCTGCGCCCTGGGACCGACGGTCGTGGCGGACGGACATTATTTTCCGCACGTCACCAAGGGCGAGGTGAGAGAAATCATTGCCAGGACGAAGGAAGAGATGGAAAAGATCAACACGGAAACGGACGACCGGATCTTCCGCCTGCCTTTATCCTGCCCCTTATGCAAGGCGAGCCTCATGGACCCCGACCATCCCCTCGACGGTCATCCGTCCGTCAGGATCGACGTCTCCGCGAACGGCAGAAAAAACCCGCTTCGCCTGTCTTCCCTCTACGGCAGCGGGGCTGTCGCCATGGAAGATCCTGTCCCGCTCAATCAGGTATCGCCGTTATTCTGTCCCCACTGTGACGAGGAACTGCCGAGCTTTTCCATCTGTCCGGAATGCGGCTCCCCTATGGCCGCCCTGCTTGTCCGGGCGGGCTGCGCCTGGGAGATCTGCACACGCCGGGGGTGCCGGGGACACCTCCTGAATCTGAATCAAATCAATCTGTCATAAACCGATAAAGGGAACAAGATGAAGACTTTTCAAACCGTCGCTGCATTCAACGCGTATCGCGCATCATTTCTGACTGACAAAAACGAAGAGAAAAAACCCTGCATCGTCATCTGCGGGGGAACGGGCGGCCAGGCCAGCGGCTCGAATGATCTGATCCGGATCATCAAACGCCGGATTCTGGAGCAGAACCTGCACGACAAGCTCTCCCTCCGGGTGACGGGCTGCCTGGGCTTCTGTGAGATGGATCCGTTCATCATCGTCGAGCCGGGATACAACCTCTATCCGAAATTGAAGATGGAAAACGTGCCCAAAATTATCGATGCGGCCGTGAAGGGCGAGGTGGTCGAGGAGCTTCTATACCGGGAGCCCGGCTCCACGGTCAAACGCTATTCGGAACAGGAGATCCCCTTTTTCCAGGGGCAGACCCGGATCGTCCTGGGGCAGAACCAGCATGTCGATCCCATCCGCATCGGCGACTACCTGAAAATGGGCGGGTACGCGGCCCTGGAAAAGGCCCTGGAAAAACAGGACCGGGCATGGCTTGTCGATGAAGTCCTGAAATCCAAGCTGCGGGGACGCGGCGGCGCCGGATTCATGACCGGGAGAAAATGGGAGATGGCGCGGAACATGAAAAACGGCGGCGGCCCGAAATATATCATCTGCAACGCCGACGAGGGAGACCCCGGCGCCTACATGGACCGGAGCATGCTGGAAGGCAATCCCCACGCTATCATCGAAGGGATGATCATCGCCGCCCTCGCCATCGGCGCAAGCGACGGCATCATCTATGTCCGCACGGAATATCCCCTGGCCATCAAGCACGCGACGATCGCCATCCGGGAGGCCCGTCGTCTGGGCCTTTTGGGGAAGAACATTTTGGGCCGGGGCGTCGATTTTGAAATAGAGGTCTTTCACGGGGCCGGCGCCTTCGTCTGCGGGGAGGAAACGGCCCTCATCAAATCCATCGAAGGGAAAATGGGAGAGCCTCGCCAGCGCCCGCCCTATCCCATCGAGAAGGGCCTTTTCGGCCATCCGACCTGCATCAACAACGTCGAGACCCTGGCGAACGTGCCCTACATCATCAACCACGGCGCTGAAGCCTACACGAAGATCGGCGTTGAAAACAACGCGGGGACGAAGATCTTCTCCCTCGTCGGAAAGATCAAAAATACGGGGCTTGTCGAGGTGCCCCTCGGGACCCCCATCAACAAGGTCGTCTATGATATCGGCGGCGGCCCCGTCAGCGCGGCACGGATCAAGGCCATCCAGACCGGAGGACCGTCCGGCGGGTGCATCCCCGCTTCCATGTTCGATCTGCCCATCGATTACGACAGCCTGGCGAAGGCCGGGTCCATCATGGGATCGGGCGGCATGATCGTCATGGACGAGAACACCTGCATGGTGGACGTGGCCAAGTATTTTATGAGCTTCCTGAAGGACGAATCCTGCGGCAAGTGCTTCACCTGCCGGAAGGGAACGCAGCGGATGCATGAAATCCTCGAGGACATCACGGAGGGCCGGGGTACGCCGGAGCACCTCGTCCTACTTGAGGAGCTGGCCCTGACCGTTAAGGACACCACCATGTGCGGCCTCGGCCAGACGGCCGCCAATCCGGTCATGAGCACCCTGCGGTATTTCCGCGAGGAGTATGAGCGGCACATCGAAGATAAAAAATGCGGGGCCTTTGTCTGCAAACAACTGACGGGGGCGCCCTGCCAGGCAGCCTGTCCCGTGGACACGGAACCATGGCGGTATGTCGCCATGGTGGAAAAAGGCGATTACGAAGAGGCCTACCGCGTGATCCGTACGGCAAATCCGTTTCCCGCCGTCAGCGCCCGGGTCTGCGACCGCAAATGCGAAAACCGCTGCAGCCTCGGTGTGAGCGGCGGAGAGGCCATCGCCATCCGCGCCATCAAGCGGTTCGTCACCGACCGTGTCAATCCTTCCGTCTACAAGCCCCAACGGGCCCGGAAAAAGAAAAAGGAGGTGGCGGTCATCGGCGCCGGCCCGGCGGGGCTTACGGCGGCCCATGGCCTGTCGCTGATCGGCTACGGGGTCACCATCTATGAGGCGGAAAATCAGCCCGGCGGCATGCTGACCTGCTCGCTTCCGGCCTACCGGCTGCCCCGTGATATCGTGGAGAAGGAAATCAAGACCCTCCTCAATCCGAACATCAAGATCGAGTATGGACGCGCCCTGGGCAAAGACATGACTTTGCAGGACCTCCTGAACGACCGGTTTGACGCCGTCTTCCTGTCCATCGGGGCCCACGAGAGCTGGCGCCTGGACCTGGAGAACGAGGATGTCGAGGGGATCTTCCCGTCCATCCAGTTCCTGAAGGCGTTCAACATCCGGGGCGAAGAACTGGCGCGGGGGCATGTGGGCATCATCGGCGGAGGGAATTCGGCCGTGGACGCCGCGCGGGTCGCCCTGCGGCAAAAGGACGTCACCAGCGTGTCCCTTTTCTACCGGCGGACCCGCGAAGAGATGCCGGCCTATGAAGAGGAGATCGACGCGGCCCTCGAGGAGGGCGTCAAGGTTGAGACGCTCATCTCGCCGGTCAAGATCCATGTGCGCCAGGAGGATATCGAAGCGGCCCTCAAGGAAGGCGTGGAGCTGGAAACCCTCGTCACGCCCATCAAGATCTTCTCGAAGGAAGGCCGGATTATCGGCATTGAATGCATTAAAAACCGGCTGGGCGAGGTGGATGCCACCGGAAGGCGACGGCCCGTTCCCATCCCCGGCAGCGAATTCAGGGTGGAACTGGACACGCTCATCGTGGCCATCGGGGAAAAACCCAAGAGTGAATTTCTCGCCTCGATGGGCCTCGACGTTAATCGGGGCGGCAGATTGAAGGTCGACAGAAAAACCCTCGAAACCAGCCTCAAAGGGGTCTTCGCGGGCGGCGACCTGGTAACGGGACCCAACACCGTCATCGACGCCATCGCGGCGGGCAAGAAGGCCGCTAAGAGCATCGACCGTTTCCTGCAGAAGGGAAAAATCGAGAAAGCGGCGGCGCCGAAGCTGCCCAGCACCTATATCGAACCCGCCGTCATCGACGAAACGGAGGCCCAAACGGCGAGGCGCGCGGAGCCCGCCGTCCTGGCGCCTCACGAACGGGTAAAGAACTTCCGGGAGGTGACTCTGGTGTTGCCGGAAGATAAGGCCCGCGCGGAATGCAGGCGCTGCCTGCGCTGCGATCTGGCCTTCACCCGCGACAAATCCGCAAGTCAAGCGGCATCTCATACGATTGAAGGAGCAAAGCATGATTAACCTGACCCTGAACGGGCTTTCCATATCCGTTGAGAAGGGCACCACCATCCTGGAGGCGGCCAGGTTTTACGGCTTCCCCATCCCGACGCTCTGCCATAAGGAGGGGCTGACACCCTACGGGGCCTGCAGACTCTGCGTGGTGGAGATCGGCAAGGGGCCGGGCGCCAAACTTGTCTCATCCTGCACGTACCCTGTTGAAGAGGGCATGATGGTGCGAACCGCCTCCGAACGCGTCTTGAGGGCGCGCAGAATGATCATCGAGCTTCTGCTGGCGTCCTGTCCGCAGTCCAAGACCATCCAGGACATCGCATCCCGGCACAATGTCCGGCAGCAGCGGTTCCGGCAGGAACACGAGGACTGCATCCTTTGCGGACTGTGCGTGCGGATGTGCAAGGAGCAGATGATGGCCGGGGCCATCGGGTTCCGCGGCCGCGGGCAGAACCGGAGCATCGGCACCCCCTTCGATATCCGTTCCGACGTCTGCCGGTTGTGCGGCGGGTGCATCGAGGTCTGCCCGGCCTGTCAGGCCCGCTGCACCTACAACGAACCGGAAAAGGCCGTCTGCGGCGGGTGCGCCAACTTGAGCCCGCCCTGCATCGAGAAGGAACAGTTCCATGACATGATGTGTTACATGTCGCCCTGTGTGGCGTGTGAAGCCAAAAAATGACCAAATCCAGAAAGGAGCAGGATACATGTCTTTTTCAAGAATCAATACCTCAAGCGCCACCCTTACTAAAAACAGGACCGAGGAGTCCATCACGCCGACATCGGGCATGTGCGTCACGTGTATCGACGGGTGCATCGGGATGTGCGAAATCGGCAAATCCGCCTACCGCGGGCATGAGGTCATCTATCCCCAGCCTTTCGGCGTCATCACCACCGCCGCCGAGAAGAAATTCCCCGTGGATTATTCCCATTTCAACATTATGGGCACGGCCAGCGGCGCCTTCGGCATCGAAGCCGACAGCGACAAGGCCATCTTCCCGGCCGTCAATCTCGAGGTGAACATCGGCCATGATAAAGGCATCAAATTCAAGCTCCCCTGGCTCATTTCAGGCATCGGTTCCACCAACATCGCCAAAAACAACTGGGAGGGACTGGCCATCGGCTCCGCCTTGGCGGGGACGGGTCTGACCATCGGGGAAAACGTGGTCGGCATGGACCCTGAAACCAAATTTAAGGGCGGCAAAATTGTGGACACCGTCGATTTGAAGCGCCGCGTCAAACTTTACAAGGATAACCAGCGAGACGGATACGGGGCCATCATCGTCCAGGCCAATGTGGAAGACAGCCGCCTGAAGGTGCAGCAGTACGCCATCGACAAGCTCGGGGTTCAGTGCGTCGAGCTCAAATGGGGCCAGGGCGCGAAGGACATCGGCGGCGAAGTGAAAATCAAGGACCTCAAGAAGGCCCAGATGCTCTACGACCGCGGCTATATCGTCCTGCCCAATCCCCACGATCCCACCGTCATCGCAGCCTTTCAAAAGGGGGCGTTCAAGGAGTTCGAGCGGCATTCGCGGGTCGGCATGGTCACGGAAGAGGGATTTGCCGAGACTATCGAAGGGCTGCGCGAGGCCGGGGCCAAATACATTTTTCTCAAGACCGGTGCTTACCGGCCCGTTGACCTGGCCAGGGCGATCGCCTTCGCGTCGAAATACAAACTGGATCTGCTGACCGTGGATGCCGCGGGCGGCGGCACGGGCATGAGCCCATGGCGAATGATGAACGAGTGGGGCGTTCCGCCGGTGGAATTGCATACCCTCGTCTATCAATACGCCAAACAGCTGGCGGACCGGGGGAAATATCTGCCGGCCATTTCCGTCAACGGCGGTTTCACATTCGAAGATCAGATATTCAAGGCCCTCGCCATGGGCGCGCCCTACGTCAAGATGGTGGGCATGGCCCGGGCGCCCATCGCGGCGGCCATGGTCGGAAAGACCATCGGCCAGACCATTGAGGCTCAGCAGGTGCCGGTCTATATTGAGCGCTTCGGCAACACAAAAGATGAAATATTCGTGACCGCCAGCACGCTCCGCAAGGAGCTGGGTGACAAAGAATTCGACAAGCTGCCCACCGGCGCCATCGGACTGTACACGTATTATGAAAGATTGGCCCAGGGGCTCCGCCAGTTGATGGCCGGCAGCCGGAAGTTTTCCCTGGAGTACATGTCGCGCAACGATATCGCCAGCCTGACACCCGAGGCGGCACGCGTCAGCGGCATTCAGTATATTATGGATGTCGATGAAGATGAGGCGTCCCGTATCCTTAATTTTTAGAAAGCGGCGGGATCGGTTCTCCGGAATGAACGAACGCGGGAGAATCGATCTTTATGAGGCGACAACGGATCATTTTATCATCCCGGAGGCAGGCCGATCTGCCAACCTACTTTCATGGAGGTGAACGATGTGGGACGCTTTGAAGTGCGATTTGTGCGGTGATTGCCTCGTCAAGTGCCGATATGTCGATTACGACAAGGACAGGGCCGCGAGTGAAATGAAGCTTCTGATGGAGGGAAAAGCCGCGGACATCCTGGACCATTGCATCACCTGCAATGCCTGTTTTCAGTATTGCCCGACCGGGGCGGATCCGGCGAACCTGATCTGCCGGATGCAGGAGAAGATGGGGAGCCCGATCACCGTGGGCTTCAAACCGGTGATCAATTCCGTGGTCAAGACCTTCGAACAAGGCAGCCGGGATATTCAGGTGATTGAAGGAGACCCCGATAAACCTGCGCTGTCCTTCGATTCGTTTACCTTCGCGCAGTTCCCGGCCGGAACGCTCGAAAGCCGGATGTTCAAGGGCATGACGGTGGTTCGGGGGAGAAAGTACGCCTCGCTGGTCGGTATGGCCCATATGGGAGGGGAGAGCCTTGCCGAAAAATATGGTCGGAGGGTGATCGATTCGTTGGCTGAGCTGGGCAAAGAGATCGTTTACATGCATAACGAGGGATATATTCTGGCTCACATCAAAGCCAGGGAGCTCGGGATCGAGGTGCCCTACAAATATTTGCACCTGTTCGAGTATCTGTTGGACTATTTCAAGGAGAACCAAAGAGACATCAAAAAATTAAAGAAAATGGTCGCGTACCAGCCGAACTGCGCGGTCAGGTGGTTTCCCGAACAGGACATCTGGCTGAATGAAATTTTTGAACTGATCGGTGTGGAGCGCGTTTCACGAACGTATGAAGGGGTGAATGCCCTGTGCTGCGGAGGACCGGCACTCTTCGTCAACAACGAACTCTCCATGGGCATTCAGAAGAACAACATTCGGGATGCGATGGACAACCATGCCGAGGCCATGATCACGATCTGCCCAATGTGCGATACGGTGTTGCGTGATCAGACGGCTAAGGCCGGATTGCCCCAGATCTTCATCACCGATCTTTGCCGCATGGCGCTGGGTGAGGTATCCTGGCCCGTTCGTTGAGGCGGCCTCACCTTCCCCGCGGCGTTCAACAGATGGCCTGCCGTAGCGCCGATGGAAGTATCGTCCAAGCCGGGCACAAATCGGGAATCGTTCCACCCGCAAAATGTTGCGATACACCCCAGAAAAAAGGGGCTGCAGGCAAATCGCCTGCAGCCCCTTTTCATTTTCGAATGCGGCCTCTGCCAGACCGGACACGTCTACCAGGCCTTCTTCCACGGCGGCACCGCCCGGTGGTAGAAGGGGAAAACCTTCTCCTCGGCGTTGGACCCCATCATGCTGTCCACGCACAGCGTCGCGCTCAGCGCGGCGGCGTCCACCCCACAGCCCCACAGGCGCTCGCCGTACTGGTCGCCCGCAAAGTACAGCCCGTCGACATAGGGGGACTTGACGTCGATCCGGTCGGTCCCGATGGGCTGGATCCAGCCAAAGGCATGATCCGTGCACATCCAGAGCAGGAACTCCATCTCGGCCTCCCACTTGGCCCGGCCGAAGGTCTTTTTCCACCAGTCTTCGTTCCATTCCACGACGCGCGCAACCTTCCGGGGCGTCCTCATCTCCTCGTGGGTCATGGCGGTCGAGAAGATCCAGCCATGCTTGCCCTCCGGCGCCGCGCCGGTCTCACTCGTCAGGGAAGGGTTGGAGTTGCTCCCCCGCGCCACCGAAGCCAGGTTCCACAACACCATGTCGATACAGCCGCTGTAGCCCTCCTCCGCCCCAATCACATCCGGCATGTACATGAAGCTCCGCTCCTCGATCCCCTTGTCCGCCCAGATGTCGGACTTCATGTTTCCGTACCCCGTGATCATGCCGGCGCCCCAGAATTTGGTCTGGACCCGATCGACGATCTCTTGGGGGAAATACCGGGGATGGATGACGTTCAGCATCTGTTTGGAGGGAACGGTACAGATGACCCGGTCCGCGTAGGCCGTCTCGATGCCCTTCTCGTACTGGAACGTAACCCCCTTGACGACGCCGTTTTCGATGATCACCTCCACGACGGGCGCGCTGCGCAGAACCTTCCCGCCGTGCGCCGTCAGCGCCTGCTCCATCAGAAGGGCGAAGGCCATGGTGCCGGGATTGGCGACGGTCGCGCAGGAGCCCTCGACGAGGTTCATCCGGATCGGACCGGCCGTGGCCATGTGCCCCAGGACGTCCGGCGCCGGGGTCAGGTTGAGATCGGCCTGGCCCGTCTGCGAGGCCGCCAGGACCTTGATGTAGTCGTAGGCCTCCTTGGGAACGTTTCGGGCCTGGAGCCACTGCTCGAACGACATGTGCGCGGTCTGTGCGATATCGGCCAGGCTCATCAGTGCCATGTCCCGGAGAGCCATCATGGTGGCCCGGAAGCCCTCCTTGCTCATCCAGGCGTAGGGTTCGCCCTTGCCGACCTGATAGGCCTTGTTCCCCTTCTTGTAGTCGACGAAGGCGAAGCCGACGTTGCAGGGCATGTCCACGGGCTTTTCGAGGTAGTTCATAAGCATGCGGATCTTGCCCTTGTTGCCCCAGAACAACCCGTGGCCGGTATCGAGGGTGCATCCGTCGAAGATCTTCTCCTTGAAACAGGTTTCCAGGTCCGGCGTGCACTTGGGAACCCAGGCGCCGACCATCCCCAGAACGCGCTTGAACCCGTTGGCGTCCAGTTCCATCCCGTCGATGCAGACCTTGTCTCCCTTGCCGACGAAGGACGCGAGCCGTCCGCCGATGAACGGATTTCTCTCCAGGACCAGCACCTTCTGCTTGAAATCCCGGGCGAGGATGGCCGCCGTCCCCAATCCGGCCACGCCGGCCCCGATAACCACCACGTCGTACTTTTCTGTCATGATCGCTCTCCTTACGCTGTCGTTGAATTGGATGAATCCACACGAACGCCTCGCCCTTCGTCTTGCGCGACGGGTTTCATGAGCGAGTTGCTTTCCCTGAATTTGCAAAATGAATGCCAAGGGTCTTTGCTGAGAATGACGCGCTATTTCGAATCTTTAGCCAGTTGTCCCCCACGCGTGGACCGGCAGTACGCACAACATATCGTTTTCAAACCGTCCATATGTTGCGCGACGACAACTCCGCGAAACGCCTCGTCACCCTCCACTTGCCAACGCAACCGCAAGAAAATAGAGGTGGAATTTTACATGAAGTTCATGCTAACAGAGGATGGGATGAACGGGCCGTTCCGTTCCTCTCCCGTCTCGACCCCGGAGGAGGTTATGGCATGAAAACGCCGATGCAAAAGCGTCGTCTCATTTTGGCAGGCGTATCCGCACTCTTCTTGATCCTCGGCCCCTACGGCGACCATCAGGTTTCCGCGCTCGATCGCGGCACGTACAAACACCTGAAGACCTTCAACGAAGTCCTGGACATGGTGGAAAAGAACTACGTGGAGGACATCGAGGCAAAAACCCTCATCCAGGGCGCCATCCATGGCATGATGAAATCCCTCGACCCCCACAGCGCCTACATGACCCCGGAGATGTACAAGGAACTCGAGGTGGAGACGCGGGGTAGTTTCGGCGGCCTCGGTATCGAGATCACCCTCCTTAAAGACATCCTCACGGTCGTCGCACCCATCGAGGACACCCCGGCCCATCAGGCGGGCATCAAGCCGGGCGACCAGATCGTCAAGATCGACGGCCAGTCGACCAAAGACATCACTATCCTCGAAGCGGTGAAGAAATTACGGGGCCCCAAGGACACCAAAGTAACCCTGACCATCGTGCGGGAAGGCCTGACCAAGCCCAAGGACGTGGTCGTCACCCGCGCCATCATCAACGTCAAGAGCGTCAAGACGAAGGCCCTCGATCCCGATATCGCCTACATCCGCGTCCTTCAGTTCCAGGAAAGGACCGGGGAGGATCTGAAGAAAGCCCTGCGGGAAGTCACCGACGGGGGGAAACTCCTGCGGGGCCTGATCCTCGATATGCGGAACAATCCCGGCGGGCTTCTGAACCAGGCCGTCGAGGTCTCCGACATCTTCATCAAATCCGGGGTCATCGTCTCCACGCGGGGGCGGGCGAAGAGCATGGAAACCAAGGCCATGGCGAGAGACGACGGCGACGAGCCGGCCTGTCCAATGATCATTCTCGTCAACGAGGGAACGGCGAGCGCCGCGGAGATCGTCTCCGGCGCCCTCCAGGACAACGGCCGCGCCCTGATTCTCGGCACCCAGACCTTCGGGAAAGGTTCGGTTCAGACGGTCATCCCCCTGGAAGACGGATCCGCCGTGAAGCTCACAACGGCCAACTACTATACCCCCAAAGGCCGATCGATCCAGGCGGAGGGCATCGCGCCCGACGTGATCGTGAAATTCATCCGGCCCGCCGAGGAGAACGATCAGGCGGATGAACCGTTGCGGGAGAGGGATCTCCGCGGCCATATCCGGCCCCAGAAGGAAAACGGCCCGCCGGCGGAAGAGCTCCGCAAGGAAACGGACCTGGACAATCAGCTCAAGGCGGCCATCGATATTCTGAAGAGCTGGGACGTCTTCAGGAAAAACATGCGGAGTTGAGGACGGCCCGAAGGTTGGCGCCCCTCAGGAATCCATGGGAAAAAAGAAGAAAAAAAAACGCACCGGGTGGGTCGTGGTTCTCTTTCTCGCCCTCCTGGCGGGGGCCTTGTTCATCCCGTTGACGCGCCACTGGGAGGCGATGCGGCTACCGACCCCGGACGGAACCCCTACCGGTAGGGGAAAGAGCTCCCCGGTGGACCTCCTTCCGCCGGATGCGGAGCGGCGCCCACCGGACGCACGTCCCCGATCCCCCCGGGCCCCGGCCTGGAAGGTCGCCATCCTCATCGACGATATCGGTCATGACCTGCGCCCCCTGCGTGAGCTGCTCCGGCTGGGAATCCCCCTGAACTTCGCCGTCCTCCCCTACAGACGCCATTCCCGGGAGGCCGCGGAGATGATTCACGACGCCGGGCAGGAGGTTCTCCTCCACCTCCCCATGGAACCCCGCGGTTACCCCGGGGAGGATCCGGGGGAAGGCGCACTTCTAGTGGCGTTGAACGATGCGGAAATCGCCCGCCGCGTGGAGCGCGCCCTGGATGCCGTCCCGCATATCCGGGGCGTCAACAACCACATGGGTTCCGCCTTCATGGCGGAAGAGGGGAAGGTGTCCGCGGCGCTGGCGGTCATCGGAAAGCGAAACCTGTACTTCGTGGACAGCCGGACGACGGCCAATTCCCGCGTGGAGGCCTTGGCCGTTCTTGCGGGGGTCCCATTCGCCGCCCGGGACATCTTTCTCGACAACGGCCGCGATGCGGGCGCTACGCTCGACATCCTCAAGCAGGCCGTACGGAAGGGCCCGCCCGGCGCCCGAAACGTTCTGGTGATGATCGGTCATCCCTACCCGGAAACCCTTGCCGCCCTGCGGGAAGCCCTGACCTTTCTCAAGGTGGAGGGGACGGAAACCGTCCATCTTTCCTCCCTGCTCCTGGAGGGGGAGCCCCTCCGCCGATGAGAAAACCGGCCCGAATGAATTTTGATCTTCTGAGAAAAGGCCTACTGATCCTCTTGCTGTTGGGCGCGTTCAGCGGGTGCGCCCCCCTGACGCCGCCGGCGCCGCCGGTCGCGGAACCGTCCGAGGACAAGGCCTCGCGGGAGGCGGCCT
>Ga0172381_10003364_pt1 | contig 16972 bp, 17 predicted proteins | sample Leawel6488metaG_FD_119754 | JGI IMG/M metagenome (GOLD analysis project Ga0172381, IMG submission 119754) | Leachate microbial communities from a municipal landfill in Southern Ontario, Canada - Leachate well 64-88 metaG | ecosystem: Engineered > Solid waste > Landfill > Unclassified | place... | reverse complement strand
CTTGCATATTATTTTCAAACATCTGTCGAAGCGAATTCACCCCCTAACTTTTAACTCATTTCTTATCTTTCTATCAACTTCTCGATTCTTGATAGATTCTCTTTTATCAAACTTTTTCTTGCCCCTGGCTAAGCCAAATTCAAGTTTTAATTTGTGTGTCTTAGTATAAACCGAAATTGGCACTAAAGTCAAGCCCTTTTCGGTTGATTTTTGAAGCAAATATTCAATTTCTTCCTTGTTTAGGAGTAGTTTTCTATCCCTTCTAGGATCATAGCCTTTATCAGCGTTTTCCGGTTGGTAGGGAGGAATATTACCTCCAATCCAAAAAGCCTCGGCTAAACCGTTTTTATCACGTTTAATGAGGATATATGTGCCAGATAGGCTAGTGCTTCTGGTCCTTAAGCTCTTAACTTCCTGCCCGTTCAATACCAAACCCGCCTCGAACTTTTCGAGGATTTCATAGTCAAAATATGCTTTTTTATTCTGGGCTATACTCATATGTCTATATTACTTGATTTTGTTGAATATTAAAAGTTTAAAAGGGGATAACATTTTGTTAGAGCCCCTTTTCACATGTTCCACAATATAGCACAACCGTTTAGAATGGTAGCAAGAGATAAGGTTGCTATCAATACGCCAAGCACTATCGTTCCAAGGCTAGCCACGAGGCCCATAAGGTCATCGTCGCCCTTACTTGAAAAGAACAAGAGTAATCCTGCAATCAAGAGGGCTGCCCCGAAAATTAAAGCCAAGATAGATATATTAAGTAACATTTTTATCTTCTTAGTTATACTATATATTAGTATTTATGTCAATGGTTTGAAAAGAGGCTTCCTTTGGTGAATTTGCTTTATTTGAGATATAAAAAAAGACAGGTATTTTATTATTATTCCTGACTTATTTTATAGGGTTCTGATAGGTTCTGTATGGGTAAACTTTCTGGTGTTCTTTCAGCAATAGCTTTGTTGGCTATTGTCTTCAAGTCTTCTCGTAAAAAGAAGGCACAATCTTTTGGTATCTTAGCCTTAGAAAGACCAGCTAAGATTTTTTGATCCTCTTCAGGAGACCTTGAAAGCAATACAGCCTTTTTAATTTCTTTTTCGGCAATCTTAAGTATTTTGTCGTAATCGAGGTTGGTTTTAGTTGCCCCATAGACTATTTCCAAGTGGGCATCAATATCCTTGGCCAGCTTAGAAGCTTTTGATAGATATGCTTCTTGCTCTTCTTCGTCGTCTATTGTCTCTGCGATTGCCACATGGTGGCTACTGGTAGTAGAAAGTTCATAGAGATGATAGACAATATGCTTCTGGGCTTTCTTTGATTGCTGAGGAAAGAAATCGCCTTTTGGATCTCGGCGGGGGCGGTAATACTTCAGGCAGTTATCAAATGTTTCTTCAATTGTGGTAGCGAACATTATAACATCGTCAGCCAAGTGGGCATCAAGCCGACAGCAAATTGCTTCCAGCTGAATCCAATCTTCAGGATGGATGTCTTTAAGAGAAGCTTTGTTCTCTTTAATGTGATTAAGTAGTCTTTGATAAAATTCGGTAGTTGCACGTGTTCCCTTGTCTTTACTCTTGGATGAATTTTCGGTAACCATGATAAACACCAAATAATTTAAATAGGCACAGGAACTTCCTGTGACTGATTTACCCGAACCTAATTTTCAAGGAGCGGTATATGAATAATAAAATACTAACCATTGGTTGTCAATGGTTTCATTTTTCTTTTTTTCTGTTAGAATATGGGCATATGATGAATATTAGAGAAGAGATAAAGAAGATAGTTTCTGAATCATTAAAGTCTCTCGGCTATGGAGAGGAATTTTTAATTAAAGTTTTAAAGCCTAAGGAGGCTTCTTTTGGTGATTATTCAATTAGTGTGGCGATGGAAATTGCTAAAAAAGAAGGAGCTAATCCCTTTGAAATTGCTGAGAAGATAAAAGGAAAAATTAATAGTAAATATTTTAAGAAGGTAGAAGTAGTTAAACCAGGATTCATTAACTTTTTTGTTTCTCCTGAATTTGTTTTTGCTGAAATTCAAGAGGTGTTAAAGAAAGGAGAAAAGTTTGGAGATTTGAATATTTCTAATTCTAAAATTCAAGTTGAATTTATTTCCGCTAATCCAACCGGACCTTTAACCGTAGGAAATGGAAGAGGAGGACCGTTCGGAGATGTTTTAGCTAATGTATTGGCTAAGACGGGAGCTAAGGTTGAGAAAGCTTACTACGTTAATGATTATGGTCAGCAGATATTATCTTTAGGTCATTCAGTCTTAAAAGATGCCGAAGCTAAATATGCGGGAGAGTATATTGATGAATTAGCTTTAATTATTAAAGAGAAGGATCCTTATCTCGTTGGTAAGGAAGCAGCGGAAATAATCTTAGAGAGTATTAAGAAAACTGTTACTGGTTTAAACATTCATTTTGATGAGTGGTTTTCAGAAACCTACTTACATGAAAAAGGAGAAGTTATTAAGATCGTTGAATTCTTGAAAGAAAAAGGATTTACTTATGAATCTGAAGGGGCTATCTGGTTTAAATCAACCATGTTTGGTGATGAGAGAGATAGGGTAATAGTAAAAACTGATGGCAAGAGTACCTATTTAGCCGGAGATATTGCTTATCACAAGAACAAATTTGAATTATCTAAATTTGATAAAGTAATTAATATCTGGGGCGCTGATCATTTTGGTGATGTAGCGGGATTGATGGCGGGAGTTGAAGCAATTGGACACAAAGGAAAGCTAGAAATAGTTTTGCTTCAGTTCGTAACAGTCATGAAGGATGGTAAACCAGTAAAGATGTCCAAAAGAATGGGAACAGCTGTCTTAATGGATGATTTACTAGCTGAATTACCTTCTGATGTAATTAAGTTTTTCTTTTTACAGAAATCAAACAATACTCATTTGAACTTTGATATGGATTTGGCTCGTGAGCAATCAGACAAAAATCCAATTTATTACGTTCAATACGCTCATGCGCGCATTTCTAGTATTTTAAGAAGTGTTAATGTTTCTTCAATTGAAAAGATTAATAATATTCCCTTACTAGTTCATCCGAGTGAGATTGAATTGATGAAAGAGATATTAAAGCTGCCAGAGATAACTGAAGATACGGCGATTGATTATCAAGTTCATCGAATTCCTCAGTATGCGCTTGATCTAGCGACTTCATTCCACAAGTTTTACAACGATTGCCATGTTTTAGTGGAAGATGAGAAATTAAAAGAGGCAAGATTGGGCTTAGTCTATGCGACCAAGATTGCTTTAAAAAATACATTAGAACTGATGGGAATATCTGCACCTGAGCAGATGTAAATATATGGAACATATTCTACCAAACTTTACTGGAGATATAATTATAAGTATCTTAAAGGCTTTTCTTCAGTTTTGGTGGTTATGGTTGATTGTAATAGGATTAGGAATTTTAAAGATATTCATAGAAATTTGGCTTCCTAAAATTATCAAGAAGCAAATAAATAAAAATAGGTTTAGGAAAGGAGAAAAATGGAGAACCGATAATGATTTGATTAGATGGCTGAGAGGAATGAAGCCAGATGAGTTTGAGGAGTATATCGCTAATCTGTTTACTCGGCTTGGATATAAAGCAGAAAAAGTTGGTGGGTCTCACGATGGAGGGATAGATGTAGTTATTAAAAAAGATGGAGAAACCGGATACATCCAATGTAAGAAATTTATAACCAAAGAAGTTCCAGTCGGAGCGGTTAGAGATTTTTATGGAGCTTTTGTCAGCCATCTTGCTAGTAGCAAAGGTTATTTTATTTCAACAAATAAATTTACATTAGAGGCAATTAAATTTGCGGAAGACAAGCCGATAGAATTGGTAGATCAGTTCAAGTTAATAAAGTATATTAAAATGGCAGGCGAGGATGAAGAAAAGAAATGCCCTAAGTGTGGAGGCTTGTTACTTAAGAAAAGCGGGAAGTACGGTGAATTTTATGGATGCGCTAATTATCCTAAGTGCGATTTTATCAAGAAATCATAATAAGGAATAGTCGTAAAATAAAAGTTTTGAAGGTTGTTTGTCAACTTCATTTTTTTATTGTAAAATGTAAATACAATTTAATAGTCGTAGCCTAAACCACTGGATTAATTTGGTGGCATGGCTTAAAGTCGGAACACGCATAAAGAACCCATCACGGGGTCGCGTGTTCCGCTATATCAGGAAACTGGTATAAGTGGCTCCGGCCACTACCTGTGGTGGGCTTTTTGTATATAAAAGGCCTGCTACATATAAGCAGGCGTTAATTTACAAAAAACAAATGAAACAAAATAGTTAGTAATTAGTAAGCTAAATAATAAAAGGTATGAAGATACAAAAGAGACATTTGTTCGTTATCTTAGGTATAATTCTCCTCGGGGTTGGAATGCAAACTCTCCAATACTTAAAAACCTTCAAAGGGGAAGTTGTTTCTGCGGTTACAATAGGTACTCCTAATCCAGGACACTCATTATCACAATTAGAATGTTCTGCTGATAGTCTCTGCATAGATGCTACTCATAGTTATGTAGGAATAGGAACGAACACTCCTACAACTAAATTAGATGTTAATGGAGTTATTAACGTTAACTCAAACAAGATTACCAATGTTGCTGTTCCTACCGCTTCAACTGATGTAGCGACAAAAGCATATGTTGATGCGGCTAGTGTCAGCTCCTTATACAGTTCCTGTTATATCATAGCTTCTTCCACTGCCGGATTAAATTGTGATGCTACCTATACTACATTACTTTCTAATCCTGGTAGTAATGCTTGGTCTGGATATGGGCCTTTTGCTTTTCCTGGTATTTCAAGCGTCACTTTCGGTGTCGGCGCCGGTAGCGTAACCTATAATGCTGGATATTGGTATAACTGTAATGATGTGAACGAATCCGCCCGGGCAAATTTTGGGCAAAGTCCTAATAGCGGTTGCATCGGTAACGGTACTGTCTATTGTCACCCACGCATTTCTGTTAACGGTCAGTCTATATCTAATTGTTTGAGTTATACCAACGCACAAACTCTTAAGTTGTGCTGTAAATAGTACATAGGAATCAAAAGGAGTGGTTCAGTCCACTCTTTTTGATTTATCTCTTGAATCATATTAGGAAATAAAGGATAATATTGATATGAAAGGTTTTAAAGAAAAGGTGCTAGAAGTTGTTGGCAATATTCCTAAGGGGAAGACAATGACTTATGCTGAAGTAGCCAAGAAAGCAGGAAATTCTAAAGCATATAGGGCGGTAGGAAGTATTTTGAATAAGAATTATAATCCTTTAATTCCTTGCCACCGAGTAGTTCGCTCCGATGGGAGTATTGGAGGATATAATAGGGGAGCTAAAAAGAAGAAGGAGTTATTATTAAAAGAGAAGGTAGATTAAAAGGAAACTGTTTGTAAGTTTCTTTTTTTTACTGTAAAATGTGATTAACAATTTAATAGTCGTAGCCTAAACCACTGGATTATTTTGGTGGCATGGCTTAAAGTCAGGAAATACATAAAGAACCCATCACGGGGTCGTATTTCCTGCCATATCGAGAAATCGGTATGAGTGGCTACGGCCACTACCTGTGGTGGGCTTTTTGTATAAAGAGAGCTACTCGGGAATAAGCAGAGGTAATAAAAATAAATACATGAAACAAAAGTAAGGGAAAATTAATTATAAATAATTAGAAATAATTATGAATAAAAAAAGTATAGTTTTCGTAATTTTAATTTCTCTCTTCTCTATATCTTTTTTCTTTTTTCAATACATCAAGGAATTTAGAGCTGATCTTGTTGGGGCAGCATACTCAACAACTAAACCAGCCAATGGGCATCTTTGGTCAGAAATGGAATGCTCTTCTTCGCTTTGTTTAACGGGTGATAGCGTGGGAGTGGGAACATTTTCTCCTTCACAAAAGCTAGAAGTGAATGGGAGTGGGCTTTTTAGTGGAGATGTTTGTAATGGGGGAGGCAAATGTTTAAGTTCTGTTTTCCAGACTAACGTCATTGCCGGAACTAATCCTACCTGTCCATCGGGACAGACAGCAATCATGAAGGCATATAATGGAACATGGTATATTGCTTCGCAACCTACCACCTGGACTCAAGTTACCTGTGGCATAGTAATGAGTTCCGATGGTACTCCTCTTTTGGTTAATAGCCAACATTCAACAGGAAATTGCACTAACGCTGGAGGAACAGTCGTAAGCGGTTCTGGTAATAATATATGCAGATTCAATTTGTCTTCCTGTCCTTCTGGATGGGTGCAATATTTAAATTGGTCTACAACCATCGCAACAGCGGGGAATACTCCAGCTTACTCCTGTGGTGGCGCTACTTGTGGAGCCTGCTCCATCAATACGGGACAGCATAATTGGAGTAATGTCGCGAGAGAGTCAAAGCCCAATACAATGTTCTTTCATTGGTGGCAATATGGATACGGCGGTGCCGGCGCACTTTTTTGTACTTGCGAACATGCCCATGGCTTTAACTCGACTTGTCGGAAACTGGACAACCCTGACTATGAATGGCAAGGGGGTTATGATAATGGAGATATTTATGCCACTTTTACCCAAATCGGTTGCTATTAATTTAGTTTTGTCTAGGTTCAGATACATGTGATACACCTAAGCCTGTAAACTAATTATTTCTCTTCTCCCTATCCCTCTCTCTTATCTTCTCTAAATACTCATTAGGAGTTAGGTAGTTAAGAGCAGCAAGGCCGAACACCATTCCAGACATCTTCCCATTCCTGTCATATGAACCAGAACAAGTTCTTGCTGAATAAGAGAAAATGGTAGATAATTGGATTATGGATAAAAAGGAATTTAATCTACCACTAGTAAATGTTCACTGCCATGCTGCCATGGTAGGCTTTCGTGGTATGGCAGAAGATTTACCATTGAAAGAATGGCTTAATGATGTCATTTGGCCACTTGAAGCTAAAATGGTTACTCCTGAATTTGTTTATGAACAAACCAAGATTGCGATTACTGAAATGAAAGCAAATGGAATCGCTGCTTTTATGGATATGTATTTTTATCAGGATCAGGTGGCTCGAGCTTGTGAGGAAATGAATATGCCAGTTGTATTAGGGGAGGGATTGATTGATTTAAAAGGGCAGGAAGTATTTGATAAAGACTTGATGGAGACAGAGAGATTGTTAGAGAAATACAAGAACTATTCTTTTATTAAAGTTTCAGTTGCTCCTCATTCAGCCTATACTGTTTCTAAAGATAATTTAATTAAAGCGAAAGAATTAGCTAGAAAGTATGGTGCAATTTATCAATTACATGTGGCAGAAACAAAGGAAGAGTTTGATAATTCAATTAAGAAACATGGGTTGTCTCCTGTAGAATATCTAGAGAGTATTGGAGTATTGGACGAGAAGACAGTTTTAATTCATTGTGTTTGGTTAACCGATAATGATATTTCAATTATTGCTAAGCATAATTGTAAAGTAGCTCATTGTCCGCTTAGTAATTTAAAACTTGGATCAGGGATTTCTCCAGTGGCTAAATTATTAAAAGCAGGAGTGATTGTCGCCTTAGGAACGGACGGAGCAGCCAGTTCTAATCGTTTAGATATTTGGGAGGCAGGGAAGTTTGCTGCTTTATTGCAAAAAGGCATTAATTGTGACCCAACATTGCTTCCTGTTAAAGAAGTTGTTAAGATGATGACAGTTAATGGAATGAAGGTCTTAGGACTTAATAGTGTCTCGGGAATAACCATTAAGGAGGTAGAAGATGAGATAGAAAAAGGAGATTTTAATTGTTTATATAGTTAAATGAAGAAAGAGAATAAGCCATACTTTAATAAAGATAATTTTACCCTATATCAAGCCAATTGCTTGGATTTTTTGGCTACATTACCAGACAACTCAGTTGATATGATTTTTGCTGACCCACCATACAATCTTTCGAATGGGGGAATCACGGCTCACGCTGGGAAGATGGTGAGTGTAAATAAAGGGAAATGGGACGAAAGTAAAGGATTTAAAGATGATTACGAATTCCATTTTAGCTGGCTAGAAGCTTGCAGGAGAGTCCTTAAGCCAAGTGGAACTTTATGGGTTAGCGGAACCTATCATTCAATTTATCAATGCGGAAGCGCGATGCAAGCACTTAATTATCACATCTTGAACGATATTGTTTGGTTTAAGCCAAATGCTACACCTAATTTAGCCTGTCGCTGTTTTACTGCTAGTCATGAGAATTTAATTTGGGCTAAGAAAGATAAAAAAGGCAAGCATACCTTTAACTACAAATTAATAAAGAACGATGAATGGCCAGAAGATCTTCTTAAGGTTCCACAAAAACAAATGCGTTCTCTTTGGTCAGTTGTGAAAGTTAATACACCAAAACCATCGGAAAAGAAATATGGAAAACATCCAACGCAAAAACCAATCGAACTATTAAGAAGGATAGTTTTGGCTAGCACCAAAGAAGGGGATTTAGTTTTAGATCCGTTTACTGGTAGTTCTACGACTGGATTAGCCGCCATCTCAAATGGAAGAAGATTTATCGGTGTTGATTTAGAAAAGAAGTATTTAGACTTATCTATAAAAAGATTCAAAGATTTAAATAAAGAAATTAAAGAGAGCTAGTATGAAATTTATTAACTTTTATAAAGAAATATTAGGTTGTAATAATGAAGACGATGTTTTTAATTATTTAATTGACAATTTAAAGCCAAGTATTACTACTTGGTCTTATTTTGTAAATTGGGATAAGGTTTCTGAAAATACTAAAAAGATAGAAGTAGCTTTAAATAGTTTAAATTATCTCATCGGCAAGACTAATTTCGATGAAGAATTTAAAGCTTTAATCAAAAGAAATACAGAAGTGGTAAAAGTTATTCCTTCTCTTGTGGTTAGAGACGGAGATAATACGGGCAATTTTAATATTTTGCTTGGCTGCAATAACGGAAAGTTGGTTTATGAAAATTGCGATTTTACTAAAAAAGAGATAAATGATGACGATATCGAAAAATATTTAACTTTTATAAAAGAAACTGGCCTAAAGGATTTAATAGTTTCGCAGAAAATTAAGAATTTTACTGACTATATGATCGGAGTGGAGGCCGGACTTGATAGTAACGGTCGTAAAAATAGAGGAGGACATTCAATGGAGGGGATTGTTGAGTCTTTTATCGCCGACTTTTGTAAAGCCGAAAGGTTTGAATATTTGAAAGAAGCTAATGCGGCAAAAATCAAGCAAAAATGGGGCATTGACGTGCCAGTAGATAAATCTTCAAGAAGATATGATTACGTAGTTAATAATGGAAAGGAATTAATTATATTTGAGACTAATTTTTATGGCGGGGGAGGGTCAAAGTTAAAATCTACCGCTGGAGAATATCGAAACTTGTTTGATGTATTAGAGGGAAAATTTAAGTTCATTTGGATCACCGATGGGAAAGGGTGGATAGGAACGACAAGACCCTTAAGAGAAACTTTTGAGCATAATGATTACATTTTTAATTTAAAAATGATAGAAGAAGGAGTTTTAAATTACATAAGTAATAAGTAAGCTTTATAATTTCTACTTTTAAAAAATGGAAAAAATCAAAAAGAAAACAACAAAAAAGATAGGAAATTCTTTTCATGATAAAGTAGAGAAAATATTTTCTAATGGCGGTTTTAATATTGATTATAGTGACTATAACAAGCCAGGAGCAGATATTATTGTTTCTTTTGGCAGGTCTAGAATTATAATCCAATGTAAAAAAAGTGAAGCTAAGGGGAGAATTAGCATGCAAGATCTTATTGACAGCTATGCAACGAAAGTTATTAAAAGTAAAGCTGACGCAGCGATAATTGCGACTAGCGGAATTAGAATGCCTAACAATTATCTATGTTTCCATGAAAAAGAAAAAGTTGCGGTTTGGGATGATAATAATGTAGATTACTACAAAGATTTAGTTAATAAAATTAAAAAATTTGCAGCCTATCAAATTCTTTCCGATCTTAGTATCTATAAAAAATTCGATGATGTTGATTTGTCGGTATCAGTGCTTCGTATTAAACAAGGCGGAAAAGATTTTTACCTAACAAAAATTCCTGTTACTTGGGTAATTAAAGCTAGTTACGTTTTGAGGAGAACTCGTACTGGAGACACAAAAAGTTATCAGCGCTTATTAAATGCATCTAGAATAAAGAATGAGATACCAGATCATCTTAATGATGGTGGATTATTTCCCAATAGTATAATTTTAGTTTCTAGGGAATCTTTAGATTATAAAAAATCTAAAATAAAGATTAATTCTAAGATAGGTTCATTATGGATTATGGATGGACAGCATCGCGTGTATAGTTTTGCGAATGTTACAAATGAAAAAATAATCAATGATTTTGAGCTGCCTTGCGTTATATTTGATGGAAATACAACCCCAAAGCATGAGCAGGCCGAAATTTTTGTAGACATTAATCAAAATGCTAAACCAGTTAGTGCTGCCCTTACTCTTGAGCTTCAAGATTCTTTTGGATTACCCGTTGCTGCTGGTGTTAAATTGGTAAAAAATCTTCAAAAATTAAGTTTTATAAAAAATCGCATAAGGATGTATGCTGAGAAAAGTGATGGTGAAAAAAATAATACGATAAGCTTTGTAACATTCGCAACAAATCATGCTACTGCTTCTATATTAGATCAAATAAAGATATCTAAAGCTAAAACGAAAGAAGAAGAGGAAGATTTAAAAATTAAGAAAACGACAGAGGCTTTCAGTAGGTTTTATAAAGCATTTTATAAAAATTTTAGGGAGGAGTGGGAAAATCCTAAGAAATTTGTATTTTCTACCGACAAAGGAGTTCGTGCGCTTGCTCATTTACTGCAAATAATAATGAAATCTAATGCGTATAAGATTCCTTCCGAAAAGGCCTTTCAAAAAATATTTATTGCAATGAGAAAAGGTCAGCCAACTATGTCTATAGAAGAAACAAGAAGATCATTTGCTGGTGAGGCTGGGGCGTTAGATTTAGCTAAAAAATGGGCAAAGGGAGTGCAATCAGGAGGAATCGCCGATTTTGCTGTCGAAATTCTAGGCACGGTATCGGCAAAAGTTATTCAAGAAAAGAAGATTAGAAGCGGAGAAACAATTCAAGCAAAGGAAATTTTAAAAGAATGGTTTTCTGCCTTTAAAGGAAAAGCTTATGGAATGTTTAATTATGGAGATATTACGACTATTAAACTATTAGATTCTTTTTTAAGCAGAGAGGTTAACGAAGTGAGACTAATTATTGATATAATAAGAGGAGACGAAGAAAAGATCATTGAAGAAATAAAAAAAATAAAAGAAAAAAGAAATTTAGCTATCAAAATAATTTCCCATTATTATGAAAAAGATACTACTGGGGAGGGTAAAAAATTTCCTACTACGCACGGGAGATGGATATCAGATGGAAAATTTAAAATTAATAACGAGATGGACTTAAATAGCGAAGCTATGGCCAGTAGAGATCATACTAAAGCTTTTTTAAGACTAGAGAAAGACGATAATATAGAAGAATTTGAAAAAGAATGGACTTCTTTACTTAATCATAGAGATATAAAAATTAAACTCTATGAATGAAGTTTATTGCTCCTTGGCTTTAAATCTGCTATTTTTAGTATATGAAATCTAATCTCAAAAACAGATATTTTTTCTTGAGACACGGCCAAAATACTCATCAAGCCGAGCATCCGGGAATAATATATATATGGCCTGACGGAAATCCTCCATATTGTTTGACTGAAAAAGGGAAGGAGGAAGCTAAATTGGCTGGAGAAGCACTAAAACAAGACAAGATTGATTGCCTTTTTTCGTCAGATATTTTGCGTTGTCGAGAAACAGCTAAAATAGTCGCTGAAGCAATAGAATACGATAAAGAGAAGATTATCTACGATACCAGACTCAGGGACTTGAATTGGGGAGCTTTTGGAGGTAAAACTAGAGAAGAGTACTGGAACTTCTACGACAATGATCATATGAAAGCTTTTGAGATTCCCGCTCCAAACGGAGAATCATGGAATCAATGCCGAGACCGAGCCATCAAGCTTTTAAATGAAATTGAAGAAGAGTTCGAAAATCAGAATATCCTTATCATCTCCCATGGTGATACTCTTTGGCTTCTAGAAGGATATATTAAAGATATGGATGACGAGACACTATATAAAAGAAGAAGAGAGTCAGGGAATGAAATGTTTTTAAAAACCGGAGAAGTAAGAAAAATAAATGAATAATTTAAAGAATAGATATTTTCTTTTAAGGCACGGAAGAAATATACACCAAACAGAATTAGCCAATATCCACTATCGCTGGCCTGACGATACTCCTCCTGTTACCTTATTACCAGAAGGGATAGAGCAGATTGAGAAAGATGGAGAGATATTGAAAGATAAGCATATTGATCGCATCTATTGTTCCGATCTTTTACGTACTAGACAAACTGCAAGTATTATCGCTGAAAAGATTGGCTTTGACCCAGAAAAGATAGTCTATGATGAAAGATTGCGAGATAGTAATTGGGGAATCTTCGGCGGGAAGGAAATAGATAAGGCGTGGGAGTTCTTCAATAATGATCATTTAAAGAGATTTGAAGTTGCTCCTCCCGAAGGAGAAAGTTGGAAGGACTGTCAAAAGAGAATGATCGAAGTATTAGAAGAGATTGAAAACAACAATCAAAACAAGAATATCCTTATCATCTCCCATGGTGATCCATTATGGTTATTAGAAGGATATATGGAAGGAATGGATACTAAGACTTTAATAAGCAAAGAAAAAGAAATAGCCATGGAGCCCGGAGAATTAAAAGAAATATATGAATAAAGAAGAAGAGGTATTAAAATTTTGGGAAGACAATGATATCTTCCATAAATCAATCGAGAACAGAAAAGGTTCTCCGTACTTTAGTTTCTACGATGGTCCTCCTTTTGCGACGGGAAAGCCTCACTACGGTCATATTTTAGCAACTACGATTAAAGATGCGGTTTTGAGATACTGGACCATGAAGGGATATCAAGTTCCGAGGCGTGTTGGTTGGGACTGCCATGGTTTGCCAGTCGAGAATTTAATTGAAAAAGAATTAGGAATCAAAAACAAGAAACAGATTGAAGAGATGGGAGTGCAGAAATTTAATGATGCCTGCAGGAGTTCTGTTTTTGCTTGTGTAGATGATTTCCAAAAGACATTAAAAAGAGTAGGCAGATGGGCTGACTATGATCAAGCCTATTCAACCTTAGATAGTAATTATACGGAATCAGTTTGGTGGGTTTTAAAACAATTATGGGATAAAGAACTAGTAAATAGAAACTACCGAGTTTCTCCCTATTGTCCTCGTTGTGGAACCACTCTTTCTAATTTTGAAGTTAATCAAGGATACAAGGAGACGAGAGATAAGTCAGTCTATGTTAAATTCAAAATAGTAGATAACAAAGAATTCGAAGATGCTTATCTATTAGTTTGGACTACTACTCCTTGGACACTACCCGGAAACGTGGCTTTAGCCGTAAACAAAGACTTAGAATACAGCTTTATTAAAACAGCTAGCAACAAAGAATATGTTCTAGCGACTGATAGGCTATTTATCGTTGAAGAAGAATACAAAACTATTAGGAAATTCAAAGGTAGTGAATTGGTCGGAGTAAAATACGAGCCAATCTATGATTATCTTAAAAAAGAGAAAGTAGAGAACCTTAAGAATGCTTATCAAATATTGGCCGCTGAATTTGTTTCTAATGAGGACGGAACTGGTATCGTTCATTTAAACCCAATGTATGGTGAAGATGATTTCAATATGGGCAAGACTTATGAATTACCCCTATTCCATACCGTTGACATCGCTGGTAATTTCAAAAAAGAAGTAACTGATTTTGCTGAAATGCCAGTTAGAGAAGCTAACCCTAAGATTGTCGAGAATTTAAAAGAAAGAGATATTCTTTTTAAAGAAGAATTAATCGTTCACGAATACCCACACTGCTGGAGATGTGATACTCCTTTATTATATTATGCCATCGAGAGTTGGTATGTTTCTGTTACTAAAATTAAAGATCGATTGATAAAAAACAATGAGCAGATTCATTGGGTGCCCGGCAATGTTAAAGAGGGAAGATTTGGCAAATGGTTAGAAGGAGCGAGAGACTGGGATATTTCTCGAAGTAGATTCTGGGGTGCTCCGATTCCAATTTGGGAATGTCCTGATTGTAAGAAAAGAGTTTGTATTGGTTCAATTGAAGAGATAAAGAAGCTAGCGGTTAAAGAATACGATTTAAAAGACCTTCACCGTCCCTTTATTGATGACGTTAAATTAAAGTGCCCTTGTGGTGGAGAGATGAAAAGAACTCCCGAAGTATTTGATTGTTGGTTTGAGTCAGGCAGCATGCCTTATGCTCAATGGCACTATCCTTTTGAAAACAAAGAATTAGTCGAGAGCACTTATCCCGCTGATTTCATTGCGGAAGGGTTGGATCAAACTAGAGGTTGGTTCTATACGCTTCATGTTTTAGCGACGGCTTTAACAATTGATGATGTTGGTTTGGGTAAAGACCATCCTGCTTTCAAGAACGTTATTGTTAATGGATTAGTCTTAGATGAGAGAGGGAGAAAGCTAAGTAAGAAATTAAAGAACTATCCTGATCCAGCTGAAATGTTCGATTCTTATGGCGCTGATTCTTTAAGATATTTCTTATTAGCTTCAACTTCAATTGGAGAAGACTATCGTTTCTCAGGGGATAAGGTTAAAGAATACTGGAGAAAGATTGTTTCTGCTTTAGAAAACTGTTTTGCTTTCTATGAAACCTGGAAAGGAGAAGTAACTGAATTAAAGACTGATAATCTATTAGATAAATGGATTATTTCTAAAACAGAAACTTTGAATCGAGACGTAATCAAGTGGATGGATAAGTATGAATTAACTAAAGCGGCTAGACTATTTAATGATTACATTGATGATTTATCTAATTGGTATATTAGAAGATCGAGAAGAAGATTCCAAAAGCCAGAAACAGAACAAGAAAAAGCCGAAGCAACCAATACTCTTAATTATGCCTTATTCAAGCTATCTAAATTAATGGCTCCTTTTACGCCTTTCATTTCTGAACAAGTCTATTTGAAGATGAATAACGGTGGAAAGGAAAGTGTTCACCTTTGTGACTATCCTGAATTCAATTCAGCTTTAGTTGACGAAGAATTAGAGAGTGAGATGCAGGAAGGGAGAGACATTGTTAATTTAGCTTTAGCTTTAAGATCAAAAGTAGGAATTAAAGTCAGACAGCCTTTAACCTCTTTAAAAGTTAAAGAAGTTAAGACTAAATTAAAGGATAGGGTAGACATACTAGACTTAATTAAAGATGAGGTAAATGTAAAAGAAGTCATCTTTGATTCTGGCATTGCTGAAGCCGTTGAATTAGACACTAATTTAACTCCTGAATTAATGGAAGAAGGGGAAGTCAGAGAGATAATTAGACAGATCCAACAGATGAGAAAGGATTTGAAGTTTGTCCCTGAAGACACCATCAATATTTACTTCCAACAATCTGAATTATTTGATAGAATATGGAAAAGAAACAAAGACAATATTTTAAAAGAAGTTTTAGCTAAAGATTTCATTCTGTCTACTGAAGAGGGAATGAAAGAAATAGAGATTGGAAACAGTAAAATATTAATAAACATTAAAAAAATATAATATGGGCTTTTGGAGAAATTTTTAACAGGTCAACCTTTAGAAGAAAAAAAAGAATCAGAGGCTTGCGATGTGAGTAAAAAGCCAGAGGAAGTAAAACCAAAATCAGTATTTGATGGTGGGCATCATCTTTCCAAGAAGGAGCTAATTGATCTTGCTGGGAAAGTAGATTCATCAGGATGTACCTATGTTTCTGGTAATGAATATTCACAGCACAAAGAAGCACTAAGAAAGCTGATTAAAGAGACTCTTGATTACAAGAGAAATGATTGGGAGACTTTTAGCAAGGAAGAGATCGAAAAGTTGGCTCATGATTTAGAAAACAAGCCGACCAATGATGTTGTTTCTCATTTACTTGCAAAATCATTTAGAGAGGCACTAAAGAAATAATATGGAAGACAACTCTCCAACACAAAACAATACGGACGGATCAAATTCCTTCATGGGAAAAGACATTGGAGCTAATCCATTTATACGCGAGAGCGAAGACAGAAAGAATCCGATGATAAGAGATGAAAGTAAGGGGCCGGGAGATGCAAGAAGATTTGCCAGGCCAGTAGCTAAAAAAGAAGCTGAACCACCAAAGGAATCATTCTTTAGAGGAAGGAGAGATGTTACTAAGCGAGAAATACTGTGGAAGATTGCTCAACCTGATGCGTACAAGAATATGTGGGGAGGAAAGTCTAGAGTATATAAGGATAAGATGATTGCTCTAGCCGAAAAGCATTTCACTAAAGGGCAATACGAACACTACACTCCAGCTGAATTAAGTAAAATAGCTAGAGCGATACAAAAGGATGTTAATAAAGAAGAAGGAACCTGGAAATTAGCCAGGAACGACATGCTCGGTAGAATAAAAGATATAATAAACTAAAATGAAAAAAAGATTACTTGTTATAATTTTAATAGTCTTAGCCGCTATCGGGATAGGGACCTATCTTTCTTGGCAGAGCATGTCTTTTTCTAAAGAGGTTTTAAAAGTAGAGATACTAGGACCAGAAAAAACTACGGTCGGAGAAGATGTTGAATATGTTGTTAAGATGAAAAACAACGGGAACATCCGACTAGAAAGTCCTGAATTGATTTTTAATTATCCGGAAGGATCTATTATTGGAGAAGTAGAGGGGAAGATTAAAGTAATGAGTGCTAAAGAGTTGGGCGGGGATATTTATCCTGGCGAAGAAAGATCTTTCAAGTTTAATGCTAGATTATTAGGAAAAGAAAAAGATACTAAGGTTGCGAAAGTTAGTGTTTCTTTCCAACCCAAAGATTTAAAAACTAGAAGTGAAGTTTCAACAACCTTTACTACGATATTAGGACAAATACCTTTGAG
>Ga0172381_10003363_pt1 | contig 16975 bp, 12 predicted proteins | sample Leawel6488metaG_FD_119754 | JGI IMG/M metagenome (GOLD analysis project Ga0172381, IMG submission 119754) | Leachate microbial communities from a municipal landfill in Southern Ontario, Canada - Leachate well 64-88 metaG | ecosystem: Engineered > Solid waste > Landfill > Unclassified | place... | reverse complement strand
CCATGAACAACAATTTTAAATTTTCTCAATACAATTGGTTCCCCTATTCTACGGCTTCATTGGCCCTGAGTATTCCCATTTTCAGCGGATTCAAAAAACAGCAGCAGGTCAAGCAAAGCCGGTTGAACATGCAAAGCCTGGAAGACAGCCGGATCAACTCGGAAAGAAATCTGCGGTTGAGCGTAAAAAACTGCCTGAACCAAATGAGTAACGCTGTGGAAGAACTCGCTTCCAACAAAGAAAATGTAACCATGGCCGAGAAAGCTTACTCCATCAGCCGAAAGCAATTTGAAGTGGGGATGGGCACCTGGCTGGATCTGAGCGCCTCCGAACTGGCGCTGACACAGGCCCGCCTGGCATACCATCAGTCCATTTACAATTATTTGTTTAACATGGCAGAATTAGAAAGAATATTAGGTATTAATAATTATCAAAACGATTAACAGATGAATAAGTGTAGTTTGATCCCTCTGTTCGCTGCTGCTGTACTTCTTTCCGGATGTCAGTTTGCAAATTCAAAAAAACAGGAAATTAAAGAGGAAAAAATCCCTGTACGGACAACGCCCGTAATAGTGGAAGAAGTTCCCCAGACATACGAATTTTCGGCAACCGTAGAGGCAAATATAATTAACAATATTGCCCCCCAGATGTCTGTCAGGATCCAGAAAATTTACGTAGAAGTAGGCGATTTTGTTTCAAAAGGACAGAAACTGGCACAAATGGACGACAACAACCTGGAACAGATCCGGACCCAGTTGGATAATATGAAAGTATCATTCCAACGTATAGACGAATTGTATAAAGTCGGAGGTGTTTCCCGTGCCGAGTGGGATGCCCAGAAAACAAGCCTTGAAGTGATGCGAACCCAGTACAACAACCTGGTGGAAAACACACAGCTGGCAAGTCCTGTTACCGGCGTGGTCACCGCTCGTAATTACGACAGCGGAGATCTTTACGGAATGGGTTTGCCTTTAATGGTAGTGGAACAGATAACGCCGGTCAAACTCCTCATTCATGTTTCCGAATCTTTTTTTACAAAAGTCAGCAAAGGCATGGACGTTGATGTGGCCCTTGATGTATACCCAGATGAAGTGTTTAAAGGCAAAGTTTCACTGGTATATCCAACCATCACTGCGGCAACCAGGACATTCCCCGTGGAAATCCTTATTCCCAATAATAACAGGAAGGTGAGGCCCGGCATGTTTGCCCGCGTTACCATTGATTTTGGATCAGAACCGTGCTTGCTGGTTCCCGACAGAAGTGTTATTAAACAACAAGGATCAGGAGAACGTTACGTATACGTTAACAAGGATGGAAAGGCGGAATTCAGGATCATTGAATTGGGCCGAAGGGTTGATACTTACTATGAATGCCTTTCCGGACTGGAAGAAGGAGAATGTGTCATTACCACAAGCCTGAACAGATTAACCAACGGGGCTGAGGTTGAACCGGTTAACGAATAAACGATTATGAGCATCTATCAATCAGCCGTAAGAAAACCGGTTACTACCGCTCTAATTTACGTTGCGCTGGCCGTTCTTGGGATTTTTTCACTTTCCAAACTTGCCGTTGACTTCCTTCCCAGTATGAGTGACAACACCATACTGGTTATGACAACGTACTCAGGGGCCAGTGCAGCCGATATTGAGAACAATGTCACCAAGGTTCTGGAAGGCACACTGAGCAGTGTAAGTGATCTGAAACACATTACCACACAGACAAAAGAAAATTCTTCGCTTGTCGTTTTAGAATTCGAATACGGAATAGACATTGCCGAGGCAACCAACGATGTTCGGGACAAATTGAACCTGATTGCAGATTACCTTCCCGAGGATGCCAATACTCCTGTGATATTCAAGTTCGGAACCGATGACATTCCGGTAATGATCCTTTCGGTACAAGCAAAAGAAAGCATGAACGGCCTGTACAAAATCCTGGATGACAGGCTTGCTTCCCCGTTGAGCCGTATCAAAGGCGTAGGAACTGTATCCATTTCAGGAGCCCCTGCACGTGAAATCCAGGTGTATTGTGATCCGTTTAAACTGGAAGCATACAACCTGACTATTGAAAGCATAGCCTCCACTATTGCTTATGAAAACCGGAATACACCCGGGGGAAACCTGGATATAGGCTCGGAAACCCTGACCATCAGGATGGAAGGGGAATTCAAGGACCCCCGGCAAATGGAAAACATTATTGTTGGTCATTTCCAGGGAAGAAACATTTTCCTGAGTGACGTGGCCCGGGTAGAAGATACTATCCAAGAAAGGTCACAGGAAACTTATATTGACGGAGTCCAGGGAGGGACGGTTGTCATACAGAAACAGGCCGGATCCAATACAGTACAGATCTGTAAGAAAATAACGGAAAAATTACCTGAATTAGAAAAAAATCTGCCATCTGATATCAGCATTGGGGTAGTGATGGACTCTTCCGATAATATTAACCGTGTAATAGAAAGTCTGGTCCAGACCATTATGGTTACGCTGATCCTGGTTGTGTTCATTGTGTTGTTCTTCCTGGGACGTTGGCGTGCCACACTTATTGTGGCCATTGTCATCCCTGTTTCACTGGTAGCTTCATTTATATACCTGTTAATATCAGGGAATACGCTGAATATCATTTCTCTTTCGTCCCTGAGTATTGCAATTGGTATGGTTGTGGATGATGCTATAGTGGCTTTGGAAAATATCACCCGTCATATAGAGAGAGGAACCAAACCAAAATCGGCGGCGGTTTATGCTACCAACGAGGTGTCCATATCCATTATTGCTTCTACATTGACATTGCTGGCAGTATTCATTCCCCTGACCATGGTCGGAGGAATGTCCGGTGAGATCTTCAGCCAGTTGGGCTGGATCGTAGCTATCATCAGTTCCGTTTCAACCATCGCAGCACTCACCCTGACTCCCATGATGTCTTCACAGCTTTTGAAGCTTAAAACAAGAAAGACAAAAGGGTTTGACAAATTTTACGTTTATATAGAAAAGGCACTCGGCGCTCTTGATATAGTATATGCCAAAGCGTTGAATTGGACTGTTCGTCATCGTATTACTGTAATTCTTGCTTCTGCCGCTGTTTTCATAGCTTCATTGTTCCTGTTTACGGTTGTTCCCACGGAATTTTTTCCGCAACAGGACAATGCCCGGTTGCAATTGACCGTTAAATTGCCTATCAATACACGTTCGGAGATCACAAAAGAATTGTCTTTCCGCATTTACGAACAATTCCACCGGGATTATCCGGAAATCGAAGCCATGACATTTACCATTGGACAGGCCAGCGAAGACAATTTGTACGGACAACTTGGAGATAACGGGTCTCATATCATGACTGCCAATATCCGGCTTTCCCTGAAAACGGAACGGGATCGTTCCATACAGGAATTGTCAGATGCCATGAGGGAAGACCTTAGAAAGTATTATCCGGAGATACGTACTTTTAACGTTGGTGCAGGAATGGGAGGACCTACCGGAGGTGAAACAACAGTGGATCTGGAAATTTACGGTAACGATTTTGCTGCCACAGATGATATAGCCTCTCAATTGTCAGACCTTATGGAAAAAGTGCCGGGAACTTCTCAGGTAACCGTTTCCAGGGATGAATATTCACCCGAATACCTGGTAGATTTCGATCGTGAAAAACTGGCCGAACACGGATTGAACTTATCCACGACATCCCAATTTGTGCGAAACCGGATAAACGGAGCTACCGCTTCTTATTACCGGGAAGAAGGTGACGAATACAATATCAAAGTCAGGTATGCCCCTGAATACAGGGAATCTCTGGATGACATAAGAAACATCCTGGTATACAACAACCAGGGACAAGCTGTCAGGGTAAGGGATATTGCCACCATTGGAGAAACCATGCAACCTCCTACCATTGAAAGGAAAGACAGGGAACGGATTGTAACAGTTACCTGTGTAGCAGCCAAAGGAGCGGTACTCAGTGATCTTGTAACGGCAGCCGGACAGCAGATAGAAAAGATTGATATCCCTTCCGATATCATGATAGGCATTGCCGGCAGTTACGAAGACCAACAGGAATCGTTCGCAGATCTGGCCATGCTCATGATCCTGATCCTGATTCTTGTTTACATTGTGATGGCTGCACAGTTCGAATCATTCACCAGTCCTTTCATCATCATGTTCTCTGTTCCTTTTGCCCTGACCGGGGTTATGGCAGGACTTGCCGTATCAGGGACTGCTTTGGGGATTATGAGTATGGTGGGATTGATGATGTTGTTCGGGATTGTAGTGAAAAACGGGATTGTACTTATTGACTATATCGTATTGTGCCGGGAACGGGGCATGTCCATCATGGATGCCGTAGTTACATCCGGAAGGTCAAGGTTGCGTCCCATTTTAATGACAGCCTTTACAACCATCTTTGGTATGGTTCCCCTGGCTGTTGGTAGAGGCGTGGGTGCCGAAATGTGGAACGGACTGGGTATCACCGTTGCCAGCGGTCTTACCGTATCAACTTTTGTGACCCTTTTCCTTATCCCTGCCATATACAGTCTGAGCGCGGAAAGCGGTGAAAAACGCAAACAACGCAAAGCAGAACACCATGCAAAACAAGAATTATTGCATGAATAAAAATTGACATTCCATGAAAGCTGTATTCATATCATTTTACCAGGCCTTTTATGACGAGGTCATGGAAGCACTGGAAAAAAACCAAATAACCGGGTTTACTTTCTGGGAAGAAGTACGGGGTCGCGGATCACGTGACGGAGAACCTCATCTGGGCTCACATGCCTGGCCGACTTTGAACTCGGCGTTGCTTACTTTTGTTCCGGACCAGGTTGTGGACAAATTGCTGGAAGACCTGAAGAAGGCAGACGAAACCGCCCCCAAACAAGGCTTAAGGGCCTTTGTTATGGAGGCGGAAGAAAGGACTGTTTAAACAGTTAAAACAGGTTGACCCCGTTGTAAAAAGCCAGTATCCTGGAACGGAACAGGAAATTGTATTTTGCCTGTGCCGCTTCCGAACGGGCAGAAGAAAGGCGTAAACGTACCTGGTCAAACGTATAGATGTTTGAACGGCCTGCTTCATATTTTTGTTCTTCGAATTCATAGGCCAGGGAAGCGGCCTCAACTGCCATTTCTGATGATTTGTATTTTTCATGTGCAGCAACGGCATTATAATATGCCTGCTGCACTTCTTTATATAAATCCTGCTTTGCCTGATTCAGCAACAGCTCCTGATTTTGTATATTCAGTCTTGCGGACCGTACCCGGTTACGGGTTGCCATACGGTTAAACAAGGGAACGCTCAGACTCAATCCAATGGATTGTGCGCTGTTCTGAGCCCACTGATCTGCCAGTGACGCATTACTCATTCCGGCTGCCAGACTGTAATTATAATAATAGGAATTGCTGTATCCGGCACCCAGCCGCAAACTGGGATAGTACGCTCCTTTTGCGGATTTTAAAGACATTTCACTCCCTTCAAGCCGGTATTCCGCTGCTTTTATGGCCGGCCTTTCCTTGACAGAATGAAGGTAAACCTGAGCAGGTAGTACCAGTCCGGCTGCTTCCCCGCTGATCATTTCAGAAATATCGGGAAGAGCCACATCAAAATGTTCTACGTCGGGCAGATTCATGGTCTGCGTTAGATCAAGCAATGCTAATTGGAGGTTATTGGCCGATTCGGTGACTTGCATTTCCTGTTGGGCCAGTGAAGAACGGGCATCGTAAAAATCACTTTCCGAACTTTTTCCAGCTTCAACCAGGATTTTTGTCTGTTCTACCTGTTTCCGGTTTAGTTCAAGCTGATCCAGCGCAATTTCATACAACTCCCTGCTTAGTAATACCTGGAGGTAATAGCCGGTAACAGCCAAAGACAAGTCTTCTTTGGCCCGGTTGAGATCTTCCACGGCTGCCTGTAATTCCAGCTTATCGGATTTTAACTGGTTGGTTACCTGGAACCCGCTGAAAAGATTCACACTTGTATTGATTCCCAGAGATGAATTGGAGCCGGTCTGATCCTGGTATATACCATCCCTGTCGGGTGTACGTCCAAAATAGAACGTCTGGCCTACGTTGGCCGAAAGATCGGGAAGCCGTGAAAACCGTGTGGTCTCTACAGTTATTTCCTGATTTTCTTTTGCCAGTTCATATCTTTTTACACCAATGTTGTTTTCCAGGGCATACTCAATACACGCTTCCAGAGTCCAGTCTTTTTTCTGATTCTGTGCCGTAAGCAGACTCCCGGAAAAGAACAGTATAGCACTTAGGAGTACTATTTTTTTCATATACATTATTATTTATTCTGTTATTTGCGTTCCGCGAATCTGATCTTCCGCATTCAGACCTTCTTTTATCTCAACATTTATTCCGTCACTCAGCCCCAGTATCACTTCTTTTTCTTCAAAGAGCTGCTTGTCCCCGTCCATGCCTTTAAACACATTTACATAAGTTTTGTCTTCTTTGAACACCACGGAACTTTCAGGAATAACCAAAATGTCGTAACGGCTGTCCAGGATAATTTGTGCATTGGCACTGTATCCTGCACGGATAAATACATCTTCGGGAACTGAAACCGCTGCTTTTATTTCAAAAAGGATGGCTCCGTTGTTTTCCGTACTTTTAGGAGATATGTATTCCAATACAGCATGGAAATGTTGTTCCTGTAACGCACCTATTGTAATATCCAGAGGCATCCCCTCACGTATCCGCCCCACTTCCGTTTCGTCAATGTTACCACGGAAAATCATATCGTTCATATCGGCTACGGTCGCAATGGTTGTCCCGGCGTTAAAAGTATTTGCCTGTATTACTGAATTCCCGACTTTTATCGGCACATCCAGGATCATCCCCGAGATGGTGGAACGAATCTGCGTATTGCTTGCTTCCGAAGACCGCTTTGCAATCCCGTCCCTGACAATTTCCAGGTTATCCTGCGCATTGCGAAGCTCTTCCTGTGCCAATTTCATCTGGGTTTCCACATTCTCGTATTCTTCACGTACAACCACTTTGGATTCGTACAGTTCTTTTGTCCTGTCAAAAACCCGTCTGGCCTGGGTCAAATTCAGATTGGCCTGCGTTACCCGGGATTCTGCCGCATTCAATGTTCCCATTTCAGGAATGACCTTGATCCGGGCAATAATTTCTCCTACCTGAACCATTTGGCCAGCTTCTTTGTTAAGCTCTGAAACAATGCCGGATATTTGTGGCACAATGGCCACCTCGTCCCGGGGTTCGACTTTGCCCGTTGCTACGGTTTTTTGTTCGATATTTCCCTTTTCAGCGACCACCAGTTCATATACTTCTTTCTTTGGCCTGGATTTTTTCCACAGGTAAACAAACGTGAATACAACCCCTGCTACCAGGGCGATGATCAACACATAGCGTAAAATTTTCTTCATTGTAAACGTTATTATATTTTTAGTTTTCTTCCCGTATCGCGTCTATTGCTTTTATTTGTAATGCCCTGTAGGCAGGCAAAATACCTGCCAGTACACCGCACAGAAGTATGATGGCGGCCGCCGACAAAGCCACGGTAAAATTGATCTGCGGATTTTTAAAAAATACTTCTCCCGTCATATTCTGGAGCAGCAACTTGTCGGCAAGATCAAGTACCAGCACCCCGAACGCCAAACCCAGAAATCCCGCTGCCACGGTTAGGACAGTACTTTCCTTAATGATCTGGAAGATTATGGAGGCAGGTTTTGCTCCTATAGCCCTTCTGACACCAATTTCTTTGGTTCGTTCCCTTACAGTTACCATAATAATATTGCTCACTCCCACCACACCTGCCAACAGTGTTCCCAGTCCCACAATCCAGATCAATGCGGCTATACCCGTGAATAACATCTCAAATTGTTTGAATATCCTTTCCACATTAATGCTTTCAAGCGCAAAATCATCTATGGGAGCAATATTGTGCCGTGCCTTCAACAATGTTTCCACCTGCGGTTCCAGTACACTCATACTCACGTTATCGTTAGCCACGACACCTATCAGATGTATGATTGTTCCGGAATTCTGTATTTGTTGCATGACCGAATAAGGAATACTGATGACTTCGTCGTCTCGTCCGTTTATGTTTACCCCTCTGACGGAAGGCTCACAAACCCCTATTATCTTGAAGTTAATATTGTAAAGTTTAAGGTACGTACCCAGAGGATCTTCACCCGCTCTAAAAAGTTCTTCATAAACACGTCTTCCCACCACACATACTTTCCTGCGCTCCTTTATATCCATATGATTGATATAACGTCCGTAGATCATATGCTGCGGCATCATTTGATTGTATAAAGGGGAATTCCCTTTGGTATTGCAACTGGTGCTTTTGTCGCGGTACACTACTGTTACATTCTCACCCATTAAGAATGGCACCGTGTATTTTATGTCTTTTATCTGGGCTTCCAGAATATCCAGGTCTTCCTCCTGCATATTCCAATACCTTCCTTTCCTGAACCCTTTATATGGCTCCGATGTCCTGTTTGTGAAAAATAATGCCGAGTTTTCCGAAAACCCCTGAATATCCGAGGCCACGCCCTCGGACAATCCGTTCCCTGCCCCAAGCATAACCACCAGCATGAATATTCCCCAGAAAATTCCAAAAGCGGTTAGCAGACTTCTTCTTTTGTTGCGGGTGATCGTCACCCAGATTTCCTGCCAGCTGTCCAGATCAAACATAATTACTCGTATCTTAAGGCTTCAATCGGTTTCACTTGAACAGCCCGGCGCGCAGGCAGGTAACCGGCCAGAAGACCGGCTACGATTAAAACGATCGTAGCGGCTATGATTATTGAAGGTTCTACCGTTGGATTGGTGAACATGACCATGTCTTCTTGTGAAGTAGGCGCATTTGGTGTTCCCATAACATTATTTAACAATTCGGTCACTGCAATTCCCCCCAACATCCCAAGATAACCGAAGAATGCGGTTATCATTAGACATTCGGTCATTACCAAACGTAAGATAGTCCCGGGGGTGGCACCAATAGCTTTTCGTATTCCAAATTCTTTAGTGCGTTCTTTAACCGTAATCAACATGATGTTACTGATGCCCACCACCCCGGCTATCAAGGTTCCTAATCCAATAATCCACACAAACAATGTAATGCCGTTGAATATCCCTTTGAATTGAAGGAATTCCCTGGCTACATTATAAAGATATACGGCCGAATGGTCTTCCCGTTCAAACCGGTGTTTACGCCCCAGGGCTCCCCTGAGGTTGTCTTCAAATATTTCATTATCTTCAGCAGTTTCCAAATCGTTAAGCAACATGGCCACCTGTGAGTATCCGTTCTCTGGATTGTAAATCAGTTGGGCTGTAGTCAAAGGAATGCAGCTGTTGGGGGTCTGGGACATATTGGTATCATGGTATACCCCCACTACTTTATACATGACATTATCATACTTAATGGATTCTCCCAATGGATTTTTATCCTTGAAAAGCAATCCTGCCGTCCGCGAATGTAAAACAATGACTTTACGCGCATGGCGGATATCTGCTTCGTTGATGAACCGGCCGTTTCCCTCTTTGATCTCAACAGTTTCCACATTTTGATACCCGGGGAGTACACCCTGCAGCACACCGGGAGCATAATCATTCTTATAATAATAATTATTTCCCCACCGGCTTATAAGAGGTGAGACATTGTATACTTCCCTGAATTGTTCTTTCAGGTAAGGTGCTTCCGTGCTGTCCAGCTTTATCCTACGACCGGCCTGCAATCCCTGGTATGCCTGGGCGGTCGTTCCGGGCCACAGTTTCACAAAGTTGGTGGCCATATCGGCAAAATTGAATAATATACCGTTCCTCAGACCGTTTCCTGCTCCCAATAATGCTATAAGCATGAAAATGCCCCAGGCCATAGAAAAGCCTGTCAGGAATGTCCGTAATTTGTTTTTTCTTAATGTGCTAAATATTTCCTGGAAATCATCAAACATAACAACCGTTTTTATTGATGTTCAATAGAACCAATTATCCCGTCGCGGATCTTAATAATCTTGTGGCTCATGGCTGCCATTTCCGGATCGTGCGTAACCATGACGATCGTCATCCCGTCCCGGTTAACTTGTTGCAATATTTCCATAACCTCTATAGAAGTCTGCGAATCCAGGGCCCCGGTAGGTTCATCGGCCAGGATAACCTGGGGATTCGTAACCAAAGCACGTGCTATAGCGATGCGCTGTTTTTGTCCGCCGGATAATTCGGAAGGGAGGTGATCCGCCCAGTCCGTCAATCCCATACGATCCAGGTATTCCATAGCTATCTTGTTCCGCTTGTTTCTGCGTATTCCCTGGTAATATAAGGGAAGAGCCACATTTTCCAAAGCAGTTTTGAAGGTGATCAAATTGAAAGATTGAAAAACAAATCCAATCATGTTATTCCTGTAAACGGCAGAATTTTTTTCGGACAAATCCTTTATCAGCTTTCCATTCAGGCGATAAGACCCTGAATCGTAATCGTCAAGTATTCCTACAATGTTCAATAAAGTGGATTTACCGGATCCGGAAGATCCCATAATGGCAACAAACTCTCCTTTTTCTATTTGCAGGTTCAATCCTTTAAGAACATGTAATGCGGCTCCGTTGTAATAGGTTTTGTTGATATCCCTGAGCTGGATCATTGTTTTTTAATTATAGTACTAATTATTTAAAAGAATATTGCGCGACAAATATATATACATTTTTTGATACCTTGCAAGACAAGGTACTAAATTTTTATAAAAATATTTGATTTCATTATTATTTCTTATATTTGATCTCAATTCAATTAAATTTTATGCATAGCTGTCTGTCATATATTCTGGAGTATCTGGGCTATGCTTCCTGTTATTATTATTCGTATTGCCGCTCCTGACGGGAATACACAGGTGCTTTTTCCCGCTCAGGAGCTTCCCGGTTTTGTTATACACATAAGACGTGCCAAGCAGCACTATAGTTACATCTGACGTGTATTTTTTTGTTATTAATTTTAAAACCACTTATCAGAACCGTTATGAATCCCATAAAATTTTACCAAACCCAACCCATTCCCCTGGAATTGCATAAAGTCCGTATTGTACAAAAACTCAATCTTGTGCCGCTGGACAGGCGATTACTGGCCATTAAGGATGCCGGCTTTAACACCTTTAAATTGTCTACCCGGGACGTATTCCTGGACATGCTCACCGACAGCGGCACAAACGCCATGAGCGACAACCAGCTGGCGGCCATGATGCAGGCAGACGACGCTTATGCCGGATCGCAAAGCTTTGATAAATTGCAAAAAGCCATCCAGGACGTACTCGGCAAAAAATTAATCCTGCCCACACACCAGGGACGCGGCGCCGAAAATGTGATTTGCCGCACTTTTATCAAGCCCGGCAATGTCATACCCATGAATTACCACTTTACCACTGCCCTGGCACATATCACGGCCGTTGGCGGCAGGATTGCCGAACTGTTACACGATGATGCCCTGAAACTGCAATCGGATAATCCTTTTAAAGGCAACATAGACATTGAAAAACTGGAAAAATGCATTCAGGAAGAAGGGGTGGAAAACATTCCGTTCATTCGAATGGAAGCGTCAACCAATCTGATTGGCGGACAGCCTTTTTCTATCAGGAACATGATGGATGTACGAAAGGTTGCAGATAAATACGGGATCATGCTTGTTCTGGATGCCAGTCTTATTGGAGAGAACGCATACCTGGTCAAGCAACGTGAAGAAGAATGGAAAGAAAACCCTATGGAAGAGATCATAAAAATGATGACTTCCCTGGCCGACCTGGTCTATTTCTCCGCACGTAAGCTGTCCTCATCCCGGGGAGGAGCAATATGCACCAACCGGAAAGCCCTTTATCAAAAAATGGAAGCCCTGATCCCTCTCTACGAAGGTTTCCTGACCTACGGCGGTATTTCTATAAGGGAAATCGAAGCAATGGCAGTTGGTCTTTATGAAACACTGGACGAAACCATGATTGGACAAAGTCCCGAGTTTATCCGTTTCATGGTTAACGGCTGTATGGATAAAGGCATACCCATGGTAACTCCCCCGGGAGTACTTGGAGCACATGTGGATGCCATGCAGTTTTGCGATCACATACCCCAGGAGCAGTACCCGGCCGGAGCCCTGGCAGCAGCTTTCTTCTTGTGTTCGGGAGTCAGGGGCATGGAACGGGGATCGGTTTCGAGTGCCCGGGATGAAAACGGGAACGAAGTTCTTGCCGATGTGGAGCTTTTGAGGCTGGCACTGCCCAGGCGTGTCTTTACGTTATCACAGGTAATGTATACCATGGACCGTCTGGAATGGCTGTTCCACAACCGCCGGCTTATAGGAGGTCTTCGGTTTACCTACGAACCGCCTGTATTGCGTTTCTTTATGGGATCACTGGAACCTGTGGAAGACTGGCCTGCCCGGCTGGTGGATAAGTTCCGCAAAGATTTCGGAGACAGCCTTTGATGCCTGAGGGCATTTTCCTTTCCTGCCGGAGAGGAAAATGCCGTTTTTTTCTATCTTTGTAGCTATGAGAGTATACCTTATAGCATTTCTATACATTGCCGCTCCTTTACTTATCATATACCTGTATCAGCATTCCCGTTTCTTTTCAAAAATCGGGACTGTTATGCTCGCCTATGGAGTAGGACTGATCATGGCTTTTTCCGGATTGATGAAGGCTCCTGCAGAAGAAACAGAGGTGCTCATGGGGTTGCAGACATGGGCTATGAACCTGACCGTTCCTATTGCCATCCCCCTGATGTTGTTTTCATCCCACTTCACCCTGTGGTTCAGGACACTGAAAAAAACATTCGTCACCCTGATCGCAGGCATTGTCTCCATCCTGGTCACCATTACCATAGCCTTTTTCATATTCCGGGACGCACAGATTCCCGAATTGTGGAAAACCAGTGGCATGCTGGTGGGCATGTATACGGGAGGTGTATTGAATTTTGCCTCGCTCAAACAGGTTCTTAATGTAGATTATGACACCTATATACTGGTACAAACATTCGATACAGCCCTGTCTTTTTTTCTGATTCTCTTTTTCCTTTCCGGAGGCTATAAAATCATACGTAAAATTTTACCTGCCTCTAAAACCCCGAAAATTACAGACGGGGCTTTCGAAGAAACTGTAGATGAACTGAACAAAGAAAAATTTGAGGATTATTCGGGAATGTTCCACAAGAAATCCCTGGGGAAACTCCTGCTTTCGCTTCTTCTGGCCATTGCCTGCCTGGGCGTTGGCGCCGGGATTTCCGTGCTTTCATTAGGTAAATTGAACGAACTGATTATCATTTTAACCATTACTACGCTGGCCATAGCCGGCTCTTTCTGGAAAAAAATCCGGGAAATTCCCAAGACCTTTGAATTTGGTATGTATTTCATACTGGTCTTTAGCATTGTCATTGCCTCTATGTTTGACATACACACCCTTTTTAGCCGGGAGAGCCTGAACCTGCTGGCAATGATCGCTTTTATACTGGTCTTTTCCATATTGCTCCATTTGCTTTTGGCAAGGATCTTCCGTGTGGAAGGGGATCTGTTTACCGTATCGCACATAGCCCTTCTGTTCTCGCCTCCTTTTGTTCCCCCAATTGCCGCGGCCATGAACAACAGGAAAGTTTTGATCAACGGCATCATCATTGGCCTGATCGGTTATGCCTGCGGAACATACCTGGGAACCTTACTGGCCGGGGTCTTACAATGGATCGGATAACATTAACAACCTTAAATATGAAAAAAACGTATCGTTTACTGATATTGCTGACGCTTATAAGCATTGGTACAAAAGCTACGGCAGCTGACAAAGACAGCCTGGCCGTAGTAAAAAAAGGCTGGACATTCGGAGCCCTGCCCAGCATTGGGTACAATACAGATCTGGGATTCCAATATGGGGCACTGGCAGAAGTGTATTACTACGGTGACGGGTCCACTTTTCCGCAGTACAGACATCTGATGTATGTAGAAGCCAATTATACTACAAAACGCTCCGGGCTTTTCCGCTTCTTCTACGACTCCAAATACCTGATCCCCAATGTTCGCGTAACCTTTGACCTGAGCTATGTCCCGGAGGCCATGGCAGACTTCCTGGGTTTCAACGGATACCAATCTGTATACAATTCCAATTGGGGAAAATCCGGGGAAGAAGGTTATTTGTCCAGGGCTTTCTACAAAATGAAGAAAAACTTTTTCAGAACCACTGCCGACTTCCAGGGCACTATAGCCGGAAATCTTTACTGGAATGCCGGTCTGGGTATATTCCATTACGGGGCCGATGAGGTAAACATTGAATTTCTGAACCGGAACAAGGATGAGGACAAAAAACTCCCTACAACGGCTCAGCAACCCACCCTTTACAATTATTACAAGGATTGGGGACTGATCAAAGACAACGAACTCCATGGTAGTACACACCCGTTCGTGCGTGCCGGTCTTACTTTCGATTCGCGCAACCGTCCCAACAATCCCAGCCGGGGCATCTGGGCCGATGCTTTTCTTACCTACTTTGGAGCCTTTGGGGAACAAAAAGAATACAATCACCTGACTCTGAACGCATCATTTCGTCATTACGTACCGGTATGGCGGGACAATATCATTTTTGCCTACCGCCTTGGTTACCAAGGATCCCTCTGGGGAAATACACCATTCTACATGAAGAATTACATGGCCACTCTGTTTACCAAGCGGGCCAATTACGAAATGCTGGGAGGAGCCAACAGCCTGCGCGGTATTGTCCGCAACCGCGTTACCGGTGACGGATACGCCTATGCCAACGTGGAATTACGTCTGAAACTCGTTTCTTTCCGTATTGCACGTCAGGCATTTTATATAGGTATTAATCCCCTGTTTGATATAGGATACATTACCGATCCAGTGGCACTGAACCGTACCGAGGCCGAACTACAAGCATTGACAGCTGCTTCCGGTGTAAACTACAACGATTTCTTTGCCGCAGAAGACGGTTTCCATATGAGTGCCGGTGCCGGGCTGAAGATCGCCATGAATGAAAATTTCATCTTGTCGGTAGATTTTGCCAAAGCACTAAACAAACAGGACGGGAATACCGGTTTATATATCATGCTCGGATATATGTTCTAAATCACTGACCATGAAACGCCACTGTCTAACAGTCATCTGCCTGTTTTTCCCTTTTCTGCTTCTGCCGGGACAGAGCAGAGAGCCCCTGAACAGGCTGTTGGATATGCTGGACAAGCAACTTGAATTACGCACCACCTATGAGCAAAACAGGGTTCAGCGTATCAATGCATTGAAAAGTGTTTTGCAATACCAGGACCTTTCACCGGAACAACGTTACGGCTTTTATCAGCAGATCATAGACGAATACAAAGCCTACAACTTTGATTCCACCATGCATTATATTGAGATTTCCGCCAACCTGGCAAACACGTTGGATAACCGGAAATACAGAAACGAGTCTCAGATCCGGCGCGGATTGATATTTGCTACATCCGGTAATTTTTTTGAATCCGGAGATATCTTGTACAACGAGCTCGATTCCCTTCAGCTTGATCCATCGCTCCTTCCCCATTACTATGCCGCTTTACAGCGCCTGGCAGCCGAACTATCTGAGTATTCTACCGATCCTGCCACCAAACAAATATCGCAGGCCAGGAAAAATTATTACCGGGGCAAAATCCTGGAACTGCTTGACCAAGACTCTGATGAAAATCTTTATTACAAGTTCCAGGAATCTTACGAACAGGAGAACCTGGATAGGGCAGACAGCTTAATCCAAATCCTTGTTTCCCGTCACAAAGCATCCTCCCACCAATATGCCATCTATGCCTACCATCTGTCCACCGTTTATCAGAACCGGGGAGATGTAAACCGTCAAATGGAATGGCTGGCCCGTTCTGCCATGGCTGATATACAGTCTGCCGTAAAAGACCATGCTTCCCTGACCAGGCTGGCTACTGTCCTGTTTGAAACCGGTGGAAATATTGAAAGAGCCTTCAGATACATAGACATATCTTTGGCCGATGCATTATTTTATAATGCAAAACTCAGGCCCTGGCAGGTAGCCGGGGTATTACCTCAAATTGAAAGAGCTTACCAGGAAAAACAGGTGGCACAGACAAAACGTGTTAAAGCGTTTTTGATCTCTATCAGTGCCCTGCTGCTCATTTTGATCTTTGCCATCGGGTATCTGGTAAAACAGACAAGACGTACCATCAGGGCGCACAAATCATTACGCGTTATTAACAAACGCATTGTCTCTCAAAACAATGAACTGAACCTGGTCAATGAACAACTGCAAAGACTCAATCACCAGATAGCAGAATCCAACCGGGTTAAGGAAGGTTATATTGGCCTTTTTCTGGCCATTTTATCGGATAACCTGGATAAAATGAAGGAATTCCGTGCCCAGGTCAGACGAAGTATCCGATATGGCAAGATGCAGGATCTGGAAGAAGAACTGAGCAACACCGAATGGGCCGATAAGGAAATTGCCAACTTTTACAGGACTTTTGACACAGCTTTTCTTGAGCTGTATCCTCGTTTTGTAGATGATTTCAACGACCTGTTGATCCCGGAAGAAAGGATCGCATTGAAAAAAGGCGAATTGCTCAATACCGAACTGCGGATCTTTGCACTCATAAGATTAGGCATAAAAGATTCCGGAAGAATTGCCGCCCTTCTGAGGTATTCGGTCAATACCATTTACAATTACAGGGCCAAAATAAAAAATGCCGCTATTGGCTCCCGTGATGACTTTGAAGACCGGGTTGCAACCCTTTGAATCCACTTTTTTATCAACAATCGCATTATTAACCCCCTGTCAATCAGGGGGTTTTTATTTTTCTCCCCGAGACCGGTCCACCAAATTACCACATTAAAAAAAACGAGGTGGTTTAATTTCTAATTTTAAAAAATTATTGACCTGAGCTTATAATTTCTAACCAATCTAACATAAAATTACCAAATCTAAAACAAAACAGCATGAAAAAGCTATTGACCCTTTTGTTTTTAGGACTAAGCTGTTCACTCTTCGCCCAAAACGT
>Ga0172381_10003362_pt1 | contig 16980 bp, 18 predicted proteins | sample Leawel6488metaG_FD_119754 | JGI IMG/M metagenome (GOLD analysis project Ga0172381, IMG submission 119754) | Leachate microbial communities from a municipal landfill in Southern Ontario, Canada - Leachate well 64-88 metaG | ecosystem: Engineered > Solid waste > Landfill > Unclassified | place... | reverse complement strand
AAGACCATAAGATAATTACCTGTGTTGCCAGATTTACTCCCGAGAAAGGTCATAAGTGTTTAATAGAAGCATATTCCAAAATTAATAATTCAAAGACAAAACTAGTTTTGGTTGGTGATGGCGAACTTCTTGGAGAGATGAGGGTATTGGCAAAAAAGAAAAACGTGGACGATCGGATAATGTTCCTGGGGGGTAGGAACAATGCTTACGAAATTATGGGTGTCAGCGACATGGTTGTTCAACCCTCAAAAATAGAAACTTTTAGTATAACCACACTAGAAGCGATGTTGCAAAAGATACCGATCGTAGCTTCTGATATTCCTGCCTTCAAGAGATTGTTGGGAAATAAGTTGGGGCTGTTATTTAGGGCAAACAACTCAAAGGACCTCGCTCTAAAGATTGACTATGCGCTGACAAACGAGAGAGAGATGCAACAAATGGCAAAGAAAGCCTACGATATTGCTATCAGTAAGTACACGACTGAAAAGATGTGGCTAAACACGGAAAAACTTTTTAAAAAATATTCAGAATAACAAGTTGAATATTTGAGAAAAAGTGCTAAAATTGTAGGCACAAAATGATAACACCAAAACTAATAATTTTGCCGCTACTTGCGGCAATTGTAACTCTCATCATCACACCGACAATCAGGAACCTATCTATCCGTTACGGTGCGATTGATGTCCCCGATGAAAGGAAAGTTCATAAGCTACCCGTTCCATCAAGTGGCGGAGTAGCGATTTTTTTTGCTTTTCTTTTTGCAGTACTTTTCTTTAATCGACCCTCGCCCGAAATCCTAGGCTTTTTAATCGGTGCGACTATTCTAACCTGCTTTGGTCTTCTCGATGATATGTTTGATCTTCCACCGATGACAAAATTTTTCGGTCAAGTTCTGGCAACGCTAGTTGTTATCTATTCCGGGGTCAGGGTGGAATTTATTTCTGATATTCTTCAGAATCATGGTCAAACAGTTAGTCTAGAATTCTTATCGTTACCGTTTACCTTCTTTTGGATTATCGGCATTACAAATGCGATTAATTTCATAGATGGCATAGACGGTTTAGCCGCTGGTGTATCTGGTATTGCAGCTTGGACGCTTGGCGTAGTGGCGCTCATGACGGGTCGGTATGACGCTGGGGTGTTGGCCTTTACGTTAGGTGCAGCTGCTTTTGCTTTCTTGCCGTATAATTTTTCGAAGACAAAAAAGATATTTATGGGTGATTCAGGCTCTAACTTTCTCGGCTTCAGTTTGGCAGTTGTGTCCATACTTGGGATGGTTAAAATTGCTGCCGCTTTCACGATGTTATTACCAATTGTAATTCTAGCCGTGCCAATATTTGATACTTTGTTCGCGATTATTCGCCGACTTATTGCCGGAAAAAGTCCATTTGAGCCAGACTCGTCGCATTTGCACCACCGTATAGCCAAGCTTGGTTTTTCACATAGACAAACTGCGGTTATTATTTACCTTATTAGCTTAATTTTAGCTATCGTATCGATTGTATCCCTGAATATAGCAACAAAATATTCTGTCGTCCTACTAATATCATCAGCGGCCTTTCTGATCTTAGGCGCTTGGTTCCTTGGTCTCTTTAGGTCTGAAATAAAACCCTTGAATGGCCGTAGAACTTGAGAAAGTTCGCTTTTTTTGGTAGAATCTGAAGGACAGCGAGAGCTGTCTTTTAAATAAGGAAAGAAGATGGAAACAAAAGAACTTTTTGTTATAGGACACAAAAACCCAGACACGGATTCAGTCGCAGCTGCGATTGCTTATGCAAACCTGAAAGAAAAGAATGGCGTCAAAGCAACTCCGTTGATCACGGACGAAGTAAATAAAGGCACAGCCCTGGCTCTAAAGAAGTTTGGTGTCGAGAAGCCAAAACTTGCACACATGGTAGATTTTCCAGAGGCTGGAGTGATATTAGTCGATCATAATGAAGCCGGACAGTGGGCTGACGGGCTAATTAAGGAGCACGTCCATGAATTGATAGATCATCATCGTTTTGGCGATTTTTCTTCTGCAAAACCAATCTTTGTTCGAGTGGAGCCAGTTGGGTCAACTTCAACGATTATCGCTGAGTTGTTTCAAGAATATGGACATGTTCCAGAAAGACATATTGCGGGTATGATGTTGTCTGCTATACTTACCGACACCCTTATGTTCAATTCACCAACAACAACAGAAGTCGATCGAGCGATGGCGGAGTGGTTAAACGAGATCGTGGAGATTGATATGATGGAACACGCTCAAGCTATTTTCAAAGCCAAGTCGGACATCTCCGATATGGCGGTCTCTGCTGTCATAAGCAAGGATTTCAAAGAATTCCATTTTAATTCAAAAATAAGAGTTGGTATTGGGATGTTTGAGACGGTTGATGCAAAAAATCCTCTAAAAAGAACGGCTGAATTTATTAAAGAAATAAGCCAAATAAAGAACGAAAGAAAATTGGACTACCTCCTGTTCATAATTGTCGATATCTTAAAACAAGAAGCCTATTTTGTAATCGGGGGCGACAAAGAGCAGGAACTGGTTGAACATGTATTCTGTGGCGAGATGAAAGATCATACTATCACATGTCCAGGGGTAGTTTCGAGGAAAAAGCAAATTGTACCACCGCTAGAAGAACACTTTGCGGGACTACAGTAAATGAGATAGGATTGAACTAGACATGAAAACAATAAAAGTAACAATTGATCGATTTGAGGGTAATTTAGCAGTTTTTAGGTTAAACTCACAAGAGCTAACTTGGCCTAAAGATGAATTACCGGAAAAAACACACGAGGGCAGTGTTTTGGTTTTCTCAATCATGACTGACAAAGAAGCAGAAAAAAAACAGAACCAAACTGCAAAAGATTTGTTAAACGAGCTTCTAGCTAATGACGAAGAACAAGAAGAATAATCAGACTTTAAGAAATATTTACCTTACCATAGGCGCGATATTTTGCGTCTATTTTTTACTTCTCACTATTCAGGCGATTTTTTTCGAGGAAAGGTTCGGACTTAACACATATATTGCGGGCGTAGACGTGTCCTTGAAAGATAAAAAGGAGGCCGAGCAGACATTGCAAACAGCCTGGCTAAACTATAAGAACCAAAAGATAACTCTCGGAAATGAAAACTACCCCACTACAGACTTGATAACGAGAGTTGATTTGGGAAAAAGCGTAGAGGATGCACTGTCGAGGCAACAATCAAAGTATTTGCTTTTTGGGGCATATGTCGGGAGTAAAAACAAAGCAAAAATTGTCACTAATGACACTGGGTTGAGTCAAATACTTTCCAGAAGGTATAACGAAGTGGCGACAAAACCAGTAAATGCAAAGATAGATCTAGAAAAAAACAAAAACATTGTTCTGGATATGTCTGGCAAAAGAGTTCTCATGGTAGAGAGTCGTGAAAATATTATTTCAGATTTAGGTAATTTTAATAAAAGTACGAGCTACGCAGAAATTACGCTACCGGCCGCTTTTTCTGCAAGTGATGCAGAAGCTCTGGTTAGTCAAGCAGAAGCTATTACGAGTAGACCGATTAACCTCACGTCGATCAGGGGCGATTTCGCGGTCTCCAGTGCCCAGCTTCGGGATTGGCTCGAGATTACCCCAGTTAACCCCAAAACACTTATCCTGGTTGACACAATAGCTCCACAGAGCGATAGCTATCACTTCTTCAGTACGAAAAAGATCAACGCCTGGTTAAATGAGCTTTCGGTAAAGATAAACCAAGTCCCGGTAAACGCGAAGTTGAGCTTTCAAAACGGGACCATAGCAGTAACCGCTCTATCCACAACTGGTTATAAGTTAGATCAAACCGATTTGTTATCACGGATTGAGAACATTGGCAGCGATAACAGATCTTTGGAGCTCAAAGTAACGGTATTAAAGCCAGACGTTACCGAAGACAATTTGACTTCGCTGGGTTTAACAGAGCTTGTTTCGACGGGCTGGTCAAATTTTGCCGGATCGCCAAAAAATCGTATCCACAATGTAATCACTGGAGCCTCAAAATTCAATGGAGTACTGATAAAACCAGGCGAAAATTTTTCCTTTAATACAACTCTCGGACCCGTAGAAGCATACACAGGCTATCTGCCTGAGCTCGTTATTCTGCAAGATAAAACCGTTCCCCAATACGGTGGCGGCTTGTGCCAGGTGTCGTCGACTGCTTTTCGGGCCGCCCTGAACGCAGGGTTTCCAATATTGGAAAGAACGATGCACGCCTACCCGGTCTCTTATTACAAGCCATATGGTGTGGATGCAACAATTTATCTACCGAAACCCGACCTGGTATTTACAAATGATTCCGGGCACTATGTTCTAATTCAAACAAGGATAGAGGGAACTAAATTGATTTTTGATTTTTTTGGGACAAAACCCGATCATTCGGCAAAGTTTTCGGGCAACATGAATGGTGCGGGTGCGGCAAGTGTGGTTGAGGGTGTAAACCCGTCAATTTATGATGCTGGAGCACGGGGTAGGGGCTCCTTCACGGCTACCTTTTATCGCTTGATCTATAATAATACAAATAAAGCAATAAGGACCGATACCTTTACTTCTAAATATGACTCACCAGACAAGTTCCCGCACTAAGCGCGCCAAAAAAGATGTTTCAAATAAATGAAAGAGGACTACAATAAAGGTGTGATTATCTATCATGCTCTTTGGCGTTATTGGAGGGGTCATGAGTACTCGGAGGGGTTTGCAGACTGCAAAGCCGACCGAAGACCGTCTTGCACGCGTATGGGTTTGTAGCGGTGTGTGGGGTGTAGAGTGTCCATCGTGTGGGATGATTCAGCATACACATCACGGAAAAGATCGGACAGATGTTCAGGTCTGCATAAGCTGCAAGAAGCCAATTCACTTCGAACGACAGGTTCACTAAGGGGTGGGAAATGGAGCTCGAGGCCGTAACCACGATGGGGCCAACCACCTGGATGGGCATTGAAGTTCAAATGCTTTGTCCAATCCATGGAACAGTGACAAAGATGAGTACTTCACCGGAATGTCCGAAGTGTACGGAAGAAGCCAAGCGGTAAGAAGAAACAAAAAGCCAAAGAGGGGGCTCTCGTTGCGACGCAACAAGAGCCTTTCTCATCTCTGGTAATTTTACTCTTTTATATAATAAATAACTGTGATAATATTTATCGCTGTTGTTGAAACTTATCAGCAAAGCACCGGGCTCTTGGTGTTCAGTTGTTTTCAGAGGGGATGGAAATGAAAAAAAAGAAAAAGTATCACGAACAAGATCGGTGTGCTTACTGTTTCAATCATGACCACTCTAGGTACAGGCGTTGTGCCAAAGACTGTGGCTTAACGCTCGCACAGCTCAAACAAGACATCGAAGACAAAAAGAACCGCACGTAGTGCAGACCAAGGGCAGACAGGGAGACGTAAGAAACGTCTCCCTTTTCAATATTAGAAAGTTATATTTACACGGATACGCGGCTATGATATTTTAATGCTAGTATTGTACCTTGTCGCAATCGGTCTTCGAGGTGATTCAAAAGACTGCAGACAAAAATACTTCATGCTACTTTTGTCAAGAAAGACTTGATCCAAAGGAAACCGGATCAAGGAGAAGGGCTGAACACCACGTCAACTTCCCAAAGTGTGATTACCAGCACCTAATTCACGTCACGGTCTGGTGTCACCAGTCCTGTCAGCAGAAGTTTCATCGTCACTACGACGACCATTGTAGGAGGACACCGCTTGATCAGCTAGACTGTGAAGTCTGTGACCCAGTCTGGGCGATCATCTGTCTCTACAACAGGAACAGATTTAGGAATATTGACGATGATGAACTCGGGCTGATACTCTCAGAAAGAAAGTGGCTGTCGGTAGCCGAGGAAAGGGCGAGGGAAGCCAAGAGAAAGAGAGTTACCATCACAGAACCTGCATTCGGGACCGAATAGTTCTATTAACTTGGGGTTGACGCCAAGGCAAGGTGACTTGCCCTGACGACAGCCCCATTACTTTCATATATGTTTACCATTTGTTGTAGTGAATTCGTTCTTTTTGATAATAACTTTTGGAATTATACGGATGTGCTGGATGACCGATAGGAATAACACAATGAGGGACAATATTGTCCGGTAAGTCCAAAAGTTTTTTCATGCCCTCTTCCACTGCCTTAATGGGGTAATTTGCGGTCCAGACGGCACCAAGTCCCTTATCGTGTGCAGCTAATAGTATATTTTCAGCAGCAGCCGCGCAATCAAGAACCCAACATCCTGGATATTTTTCAAGATCAAGGTCAGCACAAACCGCAATAGCGACTGGTGCATTAGCGACCATGGGGGCAGTTTTATGAAATTTTGGTATCTCTGATAGAATTTTCTTGTCTGTAATAACAATGAAATGCCATGGTTGCGCGTTTCCAGCAGAAGGCGCTTGCATAGCCGCCTTTAGTAAGTCGTCTATGTCTTTATCAGAGACGTCTTGTTCTGTATACGCACGGACACTCCTGCGAGATAAAATTGTTTTTTGTGTATTCATCTTAATTTTCTGAAATATTTCTTAGTCTCTTCCGTGCCTCCTCGATATCAATAACATTATTTGGTAGATCAGTCTTTGCCCCAGGCTTTTCAATAGTAACAGCCTCATCAGCAACCGCCTCGGTTCCTATTTGTACATCCACCTCCGGTAGGTTGTCTATGTAAGTATCTGTTACTTCAATCGGCCCTTTTTGGACCTCCTCCAAGTCCCTAAGTGGGTCACTTTCTATATCTGGGGAAGGGGCAACTATATCTTCTTGATGCTCTGGTGCTTCACCTGGCATTCTTTTTCTCCTTTATCTTCTAAAAGTGTAATTTAAGCCGATGTGTGTGTCAAACGGACTTCGTAAGGATGATATAATATAAATACAGATAAAATACTTAGTAAAGGAAAAAAATAAACAGGAAGGAGGCAGAAATGAGTTGGATTATTGCATTAGTAGTTGGGGCGGTAATTGGCTGGCTTGCTAGTATGGTCATGAGCACGGATAACCAGATGGGTTGGTTGGCTAATATAGTCGTGGGTATTATCGGCTCACTCTTAGGGAAGTGGGTTTTTTTCGACGTGCTTGGTGTTGGTGGTGCAGCCAGCGCCGGATCATTTAGTATCTGGGGTATTGTCTGGGGAGTCGCAGGAGCGATAATCTTGATTGCAATCCTGAAGGTTTTTCGGGTTTTTAGTTAATACTTATACAGTTAATAAAGTACGGAGCTTATAATAGAAATATGTTAAATAAATTCAAGCACATGTTTTTTAAACCGGTCAGGAAAAAGGTTGGTTTGGCTCTTGGTAGTGGGGGAGCAAAAGGTCTTGCCCACATCGGAGTTATCAAGGTTCTTGAAAGAAATAACATACCGATTGACTTTATCGCTGGGACAAGCGTCGGCTCTTTGGTTGGTGGTTCATATGCAAAATTAGGTGATATAGATAAGGTAGAAGAAATTGTAAGGTCGTCTACCTACAAAGACTTAGCTAAAACGTTTTTTGATCCTACGCGCAGCTCAGGAGTTGTTAAAGGACAAGCCCTGGTTGAATATGTTGAGGAGAAAATTGGTCGGGCTAATATTGAGGATTTGAGCATACCGTTCAAGGCTGTGGCAACGAATATAAATACGGGTAACTCGGTAGTAATTGATAGGGGCGATCTAGTGGAGGCCATAAGAACTAGTATCTCTATACCAATACTTTTTACACCCGTATCACAGGAAAAGAACATCTTGATTGATGGGGCGTTTTCTGACCCCATCCCGGTAGATATCGTGAAAGAAATGGGAGCCGACGTTGTTATAGCTGTGAATTTAAACAGTAAAAGCATTATAAAACACAGAGAAAAAATAAACTCATTGCTTATGGCTCAGACCATGTTGGATTTATTTAACTACAGCCTGGGTCAAGAAAAAATAAAAAATGCTGATATTGTAATAAACCCGGATATTGCAAGTGCTAGCTGGTTTAAGTTTGCTGGCGGGATAGAGTTAATTCAAAAAGGAGAGGAAGCGGCTCTCCGCGCCTTGCCTGAAATCAAGAGAGCGATAGGAAAATAACTACCTTTTGACTACCAAAAAAACCCTGGTTAGCTCTACTGCTGCTCCGATAATGGTCCCGAACATACCTATTAAAATAAAGATCTTAAAGACTAACTCCCAAGTACTAGATAGGTCGAAAGGAAAGATAACAAAAAACGTATAAAGAACAATTATACTAATAATATTTAATAGGAGGTGTACCAGAGCACGAAACCAGGAAAAGTTGAAAAATATTAAGATAAAGTCCCCGACCACAGTCGAAATTAAGGATATATTTAGAACCCATAAACAAGCAGTCCAGCCATCGGCTAAAAAGGGTACACCCCAACCTTTTAGATTATTCACTATATAAAGAAGAATAATATTCACAACAACCGAAATAATGTACTCCGATCTCTTGTGCTTTTTGTTTTTAATGTTTTCAAACCAGCTATTGTTCATTTTTTCTTTTTCCACTTTTTTCTCCCTTTTGCGCCCATTTTATCATAAACATGGGGTTACGGGTGGTATAATTAATTGCTATGAAAAAAACAATAATCATAATATTAGTCTTGATTGGTGTATTGCTAATTATCCTAATCAGATCAAAGGTTTATGCCCCAACAGCTGATAATAAACAGGAGGCAATACCGTCTAAGAATGGTAGCCAGGCCCAAACAGTGAAACCGACACCGATTTCTGATTATTATTATCCGATCACTGATTACAATCAAAGAATACAAATACATTCATACGGAACACTGGTCAAGCCAGGAGATGAGAAGGCTCTTATCTGTGGGCGAGCCTTTAGTGGTTATCATGCAGGCGATGATCTAGAAATAAAACCCGGAGAAGCAAGCATAGATGTTTCTATCAAAGCAATAGCTGCGGGGACGGTTAGAGAGGTTAGCTGGGTAAGTGGTTATGGCGGTTTGGTTGTAATAGAGCACAGCTTAAATGGACAGGCAGTGACTGCTTACTATGGTCACATGAACACCAATTCGGTATATCTCAAAACCGGGGATACGGTAGTAGCCGGACAAGCAATTGGCAATCTTGGCCAAGGTTGTAGTCAGCAAACCGATTACGAGAGAAAGCATCTTCATTTTGATATTCACAAGGGAACAACTCTAGATGTCAGGGGCTATGTTCCCTCGCTAAGCATACTTTCCCAGTGGTTGGACCCGAAGGCAGAACTTGCCTCAATCGGTGCTAAATAATTACATCTAGGGGGCAATAAACAAAAAGCCATAATGTGATATGGCTTTTTGTAATTAATAAATTCGTTATTAATTATAACTAATTTACGAACCGATTTTTATTCCCATAAGCAGACCCGCCGTAAGACAGGATGTCTAGGAATAAGCCTATCCCAAGAAATAGCCAATCCAGACCAACTATTCCACCTGGAGCAACAATGAGATACATCAGAGTTAACCAAGGTAGGAAAACAATACCCACAAGTGGCCAAAATATGGTCGAGAAGACATCACTAAAGTAAAATGGCCTAAAAAGCCACCATACTATAATTGCCGCTCTCGGTCCGAGGAAGGCTAGTACTGCTAATCCACAACACATGTTTCCTCCTTTCGTTTAGTTATTATTGTTTAATACCTCCTAGGTAAAAATGTTTATTCGTGGGCTTTTTCTAAGTCTTCTATGATTATTTTGGTCATTTTAAGCATTGCTGCCATAGCTCGTTGTGACTTAACTGGATCGGGGTCACTAAGTAATTCTCCAAGAACGGTTGGCACGACTTGCCATGTCATGCCAAACTTGTCACGATTTATCCAGCCACAAACTCCTTTTTCCCCACCTTCAGAAAGTTTGTCCCAGAAATAATCAATTTCTTCTTGTGTGTCACAATTAACAACAAACGATACGGCACCCGAGAATTTGAAATAATCACCGCCATTTAGAGCTACAAACTGCTGTCCTTCTAGTTCGAATTCAGTCGTCATGACAGATCCAGCTGGCTGTCCTGATGCTTTGGCCCCGGACTCATCATATCGGGTTGTTTTGTTAACTTTTGATATTTCTGTATCTCCACCGGGTCGGTTAGAAAAAACAGAAACATAATAATTTGCTGCTTCTTCAGCGTCTCTCTCGAACCACAAAAATGGTGTTATCTTTTGCATGATTCACCCCTTCTCTATATTAAAGTAATAATACCCTCTTTATTAATTTTACCATTTGGGGGTAGAACTCTAAAAAACTAGGAATACGAAAAAAGAACACATGGCGTATCCTTACGAGAAAGAATTAATTTATCTTTAGGGACAGGTAAAGGGAACGATCGGAGAACTTGTTAGTAAAACACCTTGTTGGTCATGTATTTCTAAGTGAAAATACACCACAACTCCTTGATTTCCATACCAGGCAGATTTTTCTGAAACATCGTTTGTAACTGTTCCCTTGTAGGATATATCTATGGAGTCAGAAAACGGCCCAAAGTCAGGGAAATTCGTTGTTTCAACGTTGGTAACCCTTACATCACCACTGCCACGAATTGTGTAGGGTGTCTTCACATGCAAATAGCAATTGTCTGGAGTTGATCCCTCGTCTGTTACTTGAGGAATCTCAGCAGTTGCCGACAAAGCTATTGGAACGGCTATGCCTTCGTCCGCAGTATTTGTTGCAGTATTTGTTGTTGGATCATGCTTTGAAGTTAGTTGAGGTGTTTCTTGGGCGCTGTCTTGAGAGACCTTTGTCTTGTCCGTTGTCTTGGCGTAGAAAATAAAAACATCAGTTATTAGAAACAAAAAACAAGAACAGTACACAAGCACTATGAGGATTTTTAATTTTTTTGTTTTATTCATTTATCCTTATTATATAGATAGCCGCAGGGCGTTAGAAGTACTTTATAAAAACAATAAAAAGACCTTTCGGCCCTCTTTATTTTTTGGCTCCCGGGGTCGGATTCGAACCGACGACCAATTGGTTACACAAACCCTATCATTGCTGACAGGCGTGGACTATCTCATCACCATGGCGATTGCTTTAGGTGCTGGGCGCTCTAGGGTGTAATCACCTAGTCTCTGAACCTTCCCGTCGATTGACGGGCTTGGCTGCGGATTACCCCATAAGGGCTTCCCGCAATTCACCCAGTTATCACTCAAGAATTTCTTCTTGAGGCTGCGTTTTTGAATGGATTTCTCTGTGGCAATTTGCACAAACAAGAATACATTTATCTAATTCTATTCTCGTTTTTTCCCAAGATCTGGTCAAACCATTAGCTGAAAGACCAAAGCCTTTTCCAGCCAAATGATGGAAATCAAGGGCACTGATGCACTTTTTGTAGCCACATACACTACATTTACCGCCTTTGTACATAATTGCCTTCATTCTTAAGGCTTTTCTTCTTTTTGATACGGCCTTAATTATGTATTCTCTACGGTCTATGTATTTTCTATTTTCAGCCATAAATATATTTTAATATTCGTGATTGAAAATTCTAGTGTACACAGCCAACTGCTCTACCGCTGAGCTACCCGGGATTAAATTGTCAATTCAGGCTTGTCATCCTGAGTGAAATGAAGGATCTTGAAATTTTTCACTCTGCTCAGAGCAACAAGCTGCTTACTCGGGAATAATAAGTTTTGAACTTGCAAATTATAGCAAAAATAGGCTTCATGGTCAACTTTAGTCTTTCTTAAGAAGCTCCATGAAGGCGTTTGAGGGTATTTCGATTTTTCCAAGTTGTTTCATCTTTTTCTTACCCTCTCGTTGTTTATTCAGAAGCTTGTTTTTTCTGGTGACATCACCGCCATAGAGCTTTGCCGTGACATCTTTCCTGAAGGCGGGAATATCTTCTCTGGCAATTATTTTTGCGCCGATTGATGCTTGTAATGCAATTTTAAACATCTGTCTAGGTATTAACTTCTTTAGTTTCTCAATGATATTTTTTCCTACCGCCAGAGCCTCACTGCGATGAACAAGGAGTGATAGTGTATCTACGACTGTCCCACCGACCAGGATATCCAGCTTTGATAGTTCGCTTGCTCGATATTCCTTTAGTTCATAGTTCATCGAGGCGTAACCAGAAGAAATACTTTTTAGCTGATCGTAAAAGTCGGTGATTATTTGAGCCATTGGCATTTCGGTCTTGATAATTACCCGAGTCTCTTCAAGGTAGTCTACTGTTTTGAATACACCTCTTCTATTCTGAATAAGTTCCATAATTGGACCGATATAGTCAGAAGGGGTAACTATCTCCATATTTGTCCAAGGTTCACGAATCTCTTTTACCTGGGACATGTCGGGCAATTCGCTAGCGCTGTGAATATTGATCAATTCGTTGTTTGATTGCATTACTTCATAGGAAACGGACGGGATAGTAACAATAAGATCTAGATTAAACTCTCTTTCAAGTCTTTCTTTGACGATATCCATATGCAAGAGGCCAAGAAAACCACAACGAAAGCCAAAACCCAGAGCACCGGAATTTTCAGGCAGGTATTCCAGAGGTGAATCAGAGAGTGCGAGTTTACCCAGAGCCTCTCGCAAGAGTGGGTAGTCATCACCTTCTGTCGTGTAGATTCCCGCAAAAACAAAGGGCTTAAACTTTTTGTAACCGGGGAGAGCTTCTATATTCTTTTCACCAATCATCGTGACAGTATCACCGACTCTAGCCTCGGAAACATCTTTGAGGCCAGTCACAATGTAGCCAATCTCGCCACAATTTATCAGTTTCTCGGCCTTAAGCATTGGTTTCATGTAACCAATTTCTAGTGACTCGGCGTTGGTTTTAGTGGCGCACATAAATATCTTTTGGTCTTTCTCGAGTTGTCCATCCTTAATCCTGACATATGTAACTACCCCCTTGTAGGGGTCATAAAAAGAGTCGAATATAAGTGCTCTTAGGGGCTTTTCTGGTTTGCCGACCGGGTAAGGAACTTTCTCAATGACTCGATCCAAGATTTCGCTAACGCCCTCACCTGTTTTTCCGGAAGCGAATATGATTTCTTCTCGTTTGACACCGAGGAGGTCCATAATTTCTTTCGCAACCTTCTCGGGCTCGGCATGGGGCAAATCGATTTTGTTTACAACTGGTATAATTTCAAGATTGTGTTCTAAGGCAAGGTATACATTTGACAAGGTTTGGGCTTCTATACCCTGAGAAGCGTCCACAATAAGCAGGGCTCCCTCAACAGCTGCAAGACTTCTCGATACTTCGTAAGAAAAATCAACATGTCCGGGCGTATCAATTAGATTAAGGATAAATCCTTTGTACTCCATTCTTACGGGTTGAAGCTTGATCGTGATTCCGCGTTCTTGTTCAAGTTCCATCGTATCAAGCATTTGATTTTTCATGTCACGCTTGTTTACTGTGCCCGTGACTTCTAAAAAACGGTCAGCCAGAGTCGACTTACCGTGATCAATGTGTGCAACGATGCAGAAGTTACGAATATTTTTCATTCTACTCGATAACTCTCGATTTAGTTCTTTTAAAGATAAATCTAGTTTCTTCGCAACGCAATAACCAGGTAATAAATATGTAAACAATAGCCCCAAGTGCGGTTGCACCGATGGTTTGTAGTAAGAGTCCTAGGCCCTGAGAAGTATTTACTGGGATGTCAAAAAGATATAGGGAATAGTGAACAACGATACCCATGATTAATGAAGCAAAGACGATTCGAGCTGTTGACTCGAAAATTCTGTGATCACGATCAAGGGCGCCAATCTTATCATGAAGCACAAAGAAGAGAAGAGCTGCATTCACGATTCCAGCAATTGAGAAGGCGAGAGCAACGCCCGCAACCCCGAGTTGGAGTGGTGCGAGAAATGGCAGAGATACCGATAAGGCTCCATTTATGACCATGACCACCAAAGAGATGTACAGAGGAGTCTTGGTGTCTTGAATTGCATAAAAAGCTTTTAGCAGTAGAGGTATCAGGGCCTGAGCAATTAATCCGAAAGAAAAGAAAAGGAGTGCTTTTGTTGTCCAATAAGTGTTGTCCCAACTAAAATTACCTGTTCCGTAGATAAGACGTATTATTTGAGCCCTAAGGACAATAATACCAATCGTGGCAGGTATCATGAAGTAGAGGATTCTTCTGGCACTCCAGGAGAAACTTTTCATAAAACCTTTCATATCATCTTTTGATTTTGACTCTGCCAGTACAGGAAAGATTGCTGTCGCGATCGAAATACCAAAGATTACAATTGGTGCCGTTTGAATGTTGTTAGCAAAGTTCAGGACTGCGATGCCACCAATGAAAAATGAGGCGACAATCGTATCAACAAGTAGATTTATCTGACTAGCACCTATGGCCAAAGCTCGCGGAATCATCAATTTAGTCAATCTGGCTATCTGGCCTTCTTTAAATTTAATTACCGGTTTCCAGCGGTAGCCGGTTGCAAAAACGGATGGAAGCTGGATAAATGCATGCAAGAAAGCCCCAACAACCACACCGATGGCTAAAGCATAAATCGGAGGGTTGAAATTATCTGTCAAGAAAAGTACAGAACCAATAATTGCTAAATTATAAACCAAGGGAGCGATGGAGTAGACGACAAATCGTTTGTAGGAGTTCAGGATACCGCTAAAGACACCAGACAAAGAAAAAAGGATTGGTGATAATATCATGATTCTCGTCAGATTTACGGTTATTTGATACATGTTAAGATTTGGGTCTTGGGGACGATTGAAAAACCCCGGCAAAAGAAGAGGGACGAGCTTGGGTGCTAGGATAAATATAAAAACGCCAAAGACTAGTGAAAAAATTAACATAAAGTTCATAAACGACGTTGCTATTATTTCAGCTTCCTTTTTCTTGTGTTGTGACAGCTTTTCAACAAAAACAGGAATAAAAGCACTGGAAATAGCGCCTAAAATCAAGAGATTAAAAATTAGATCGGGTAGTCGGAAAGAGGCATAGAAAGCATCGGTCATTGGGCCGGCGCCAAACTTCCCGGCGATTAGTCTCTCTCTGTAGAGACCCAACACATTCGAAAGGAGACCGGTAGCCCCAAGAATGACCGCAGCGTTCGCTATCGTTAATTTTTTTGTGGAGATAAAGTACCAGAACTTTTTAACTGTGCCCATTAATTTTTTGTTTGATCCATAAGCTTATTAAATTCTACAGCCTCGATTGTTTCTCTTTCAAGCAAGACGGAGGCTACTTTTTCAAGTTTTTTCTTATTTGATAAAATAATTTTCTCGGCTGTCTTGTACGAATTTATGATGATGCTTGATATCTCGAGATCAATCTTGGCCGCAACTTCTTCGGAGTAGTCTTTGTGATGCTCGCCGAGTTCCTTGCCGAGGAAAACTAACTCATCGCGTCGGCCATATATCTGATTTCCAAGTTTGTCGCTCATACCATAACGAGTAACCATGTCACGAGCAAGCTTTGTTGCATTTTCTAAATCATTTGAGGCTCCGGTTGTGATCTCGTTAAAGAAAACCTTTTCTGCTATCCGCCCGCCAAGCATCATGGCGATGTCGTCACGAAGCTCTGAGCGGGTGATTAATTTTTTGTCTTCTTCTGGTAGAGACCAGGTGACGCCCAAGGCCATGCCACGGGATACAATCGAGATTTTATGAATCGGATCAGTGTTGGGTAGTATATGTCCAACTAAGGCGTGGCCAGCCTCGTGATAGGCGGTAATCTTTTTCTCGCGCTCATTCATGGCTGCATTTTTTCTTTCTGGGCCAAGGTAGACTTTTTCTACCGATGACTCAATGTCGTGCATGTTGATTTCTTTCTTGTTTTCTCTGGCAGCCAAAATTGCTGCTTCGTTTAGGATGTTTTGAAGGTCTGCACCAGAAAACCCAGGAGTTTGCTTGGCGATTATTTCCAATTTTACGTTTTTAGCGAAAGGCTTTCCGTTTGCATGAATTTTTAAGATAGCTTCACGATCCTTAATGTCTGGCATGTCCAAGACGACTCGTCTGTCAAATCTTCCAGGACGGAGAAGGGCCGGGTCTAAAACATCGGGTCGGTTGGTGGCAGCAATAACAATAACATTGGTATCAGTCTCGAAGCCGTCCATTTCTACTAATATCTGGTTTAGGGTCTGTTCCCGTTCATCATGTGAGCCGCCCATTCCGGTACCTCGCTGGCGACCGACAGCATCTATCTCGTCGATGAATATTATACAAGGAGCATTCTTCTTGGCTTTGTTAAAAAGATCTCGGACACGTGAAGCGCCGACACCGACGAACATTTCTACAAATTCAGAGCCAGAAATTGAGAAAAATGGCACACCTGCTTCTCCGGCAACGGCCCGAGCCATCAAGGTCTTACCCGTTCCTGGAGGTCCGAAGAGTAACACGCCTTTGGGTATCTTGGCACCCAGAGAAAGAAACTTTTGAGGATATTTAAGGAACTCAACTATCTCAATAAGTTCTTGTTTGGCTTCATGTGAGCCGGCGACATCTGTAAAGGTGACTTGTTTCTTGTTCGCATCGGCTAACCTGGCCTGAGACTTGCCAAACATAAGTGCTTGATTGCCACTGCCTTGGGCTTGTCTCAACATAAAATAGAAAAAACCAAGAATTAAAAGAAATGGCAAGAGCGTTGTGAGTAATGATACCCAAAAGGCGTTGTTTGATGCTTCTTTAATATCAATCGATACTTTAGATGGATCGGCTCCAAGATCTTTTAGGGTGGTAGTAATCTGACCTGAACCAATATCTGAAGCAAGTTTCTTGTCGTTCTTTAGGGTGGTAGTTACTTGACTGCCCTGAACGGTTATGTTTTTAACGTTATCGGCCTTTATTTCGTTTGCAACTTGACTAATTGGTGCTGGAGTTGTAGTTGAAGGCTTGTTGAAGTAAGTGAACCCTACCGCCAAAGCAAGTACGATGATTACGACGTAGATTAGATTTTTATAATTACCTTTTTTCATATTTTCTCCCGCAGTGTTAGTTTGATAGTCGGAATTTTCGAAGCCTGTAAATTTCGGCTTAAGGCTAGCTTGGGTACCCAGACGATTTCTTTGCCGACATAAATAATCGGCCAATTAAGCCTTTTTT
>Ga0172381_10003361_pt1 | contig 16990 bp, 30 predicted proteins | sample Leawel6488metaG_FD_119754 | JGI IMG/M metagenome (GOLD analysis project Ga0172381, IMG submission 119754) | Leachate microbial communities from a municipal landfill in Southern Ontario, Canada - Leachate well 64-88 metaG | ecosystem: Engineered > Solid waste > Landfill > Unclassified | place... | reverse complement strand
TCATGAGAAGTAGGATATTCTCCTACAATTAAAATTTTTAAATTTCCTTTTCCTGAATATTCCATCTTAGGATTTTTACATGAATTATGAAGACCACAAGAAGCACAATTAACTTCTTTTCTTTTAGAAGTTGTTTTTATTTTTTCATCACCCCTAGTTATTGCTATATCATTAGTTTCAAAAAATCCCGCTGGCATTTTCTACTCTCCGTCAAAAGTAGAAATGATTTGTACTCCATTATTATTGGCAAATATAATTCTTATAACTTCTTTATCATTATTATTTTTAGTTTTCTTTAAATAGAAAGATTTAGTGTATTTAATTCCTCCATTGATCATATTATAATCAACAAATATATTATGTGATCCTATATCATTTTTAAAAGGCTTTTCCCATGAAACACTTTCAGAATATTTTCCACTATTTCTTTCACTGAATACTTCAATACCTTCTTTATGAAAGGTAAGTTTTATGGTATCAAATGAATCAATGTTTGATGAAAGAGCAGCAGCTCGATTAATGGCTCCTATTAATGAATCAGGTATATTATTAGAAATATCTCCTTTTTCTTTTGTGTGAGAAGTAACTAAATTCTGAATCTTATCAAATGGATATTTACCAGAAAGCTTTTTACATGAAAAAATTGAATGGTCTTCTGTCTTAAAATTAATCCAATTTTCACCAACATAATATTTAGTTATATTAGAAAGTTTCAATAATTCATTAGCACTATTATCAGAAATCCAAAATGGTTCAGTAATATTTTCATTTAGATTATACCAATTAATTCTAGTTTCATCAGTTGAACACATGAAAGATTCATTAACATAAATACCGGAAAGCATTGATTTATTTCCAGTAATTTTATTAATAGTAATTCCTTCAATAAATTTTTCAGGAATGGATACCCATTTAACTTTATTAGGAATAATCTTTTTAATTCTTTCAATAATAGTATTTTCAAGAAGCACTAATTCAGCTTTTGCATTACCTGATTTTATAATCCATGACTCATTAGTAGGAATTAATTTTAAAATATCATCAGTAAATTTATTTATTAGTTCATAAAAATCAAGGGCCTTTATTGCAGCAGAAACATTTTCTCCAGCCTTGTTAGTTATAACAAAAGGAACAGAAACGGAAATATGATCATTATATGAATGAATGAAACCATCATCAAAAATAAAAGTATCAGCCCCTTCTAGAATTACATTACCATTTTCAACTCCTGGTAAAGCTCTTTTTAATGCTGAAATAAATTCTTTTCTATTAATATTCATTCTTCGTACTCCTTAAAAAAGATAATTGATTTTAGTAGAATAATATTTAGGAACTTTTGGTTTTATACATTTTTCAAAATACATTATTGATGCTCTAGTTCGTTCAATTTTCCCGGAAACATTTTGTTGTGAAGCTCTTTTAATATCAACTTCCATTTCATTTAAATATTTATATATTTTCTTTTTTATTTCTGATTTACCTCTCCATGCAAGGGCTTTAGGTCCATCTTTAGGAATATTAGTATTAAGTCTAATATTTCCCCATGGAGTACAAACTAATCCAAAACGGGCGGCTATATGAGCAGTTCTAGCATCAACTGATCTCCATGGAAAGGCTAGCATTGTTTGTATTTCTGCTACACCAAATCCATGGAAACCAATTTTTTTAGGGTCTGGAAAATTTTCAAATATTTTTCTTAGTCCAAGTAATCGTTCTTTAGCTTTCATTTTAGCAATGCCACCGATACCAATATAATTTGATATTTCAGCATATTTAAATAAATATTCTAAATTACCTTCTAGTATTTGATATACTGGAATTACATTTAGTCCTTCTTTTAAAATAGTTTTAAAATTTTTATATGATTCTTTATTATTTCCTATAACATCAAGATTTATTCTCACATCAAATAGTGATGAATGTTCATGAAGAAAATTAATATAATCAGAAAGTTTAATTTCTTTTCCACTATTCCAAACACTAAATGCTCCTGAATCAAGCATAAGTTTGTTACATTTTTTCTGTCTAATAAATTCTTTCTTTTTATTAATATCAGAAAAAGCAACTAACATAGGAAAAGGTTTTATATTTTCACCATCCCATTTTTCTGACTGAGCGTTGGAATAATAGATATCCATATAAAAACTCCTTACAATAAACTATATTTTTTATTTATTTCATTTTTAATAAAAGATAATCTTTTACCTATTCTAAGTTTTGATAAAGGAAGTTCATAATGTTTAATATATGGAAGTAAATATTTATAATAAATTTTCCCACATATAAAAATAAATAATTCATCTTCTATATTTTTAGATAGAATTTGTTTAAATACTTTTTTACTCCATGTTATTAAATAATCTTTAGTTTGATTTTTTAAATTTAAATCATATGATTCAATAACATCATTGACTGATAATAAACCATATTTACCTGATAGTATATATATATCACTTTCATTTTTTGAAATAGTTTTTGCATATTGAAATGATTTTTTAAATAAATCAGAAATATACATTTTTTTAGCAATGGAAGAATGAGTTAATTTTTTACCTGAACAAGATATTAAAACTATTTTTTTCATTTTGCATACATAGTTTGATCTATAACCCCAGCCAATTTAAAGGCTTCTTTTCTTTCAGTACATGAACCACATTCACCACAATGAATATCTTTTCCTTCATAACAAGACCAAGTATCTTTCATAATATGTTCAATATTTAATTTTTTTCCAATAAACACAATATATCCTTTATCAAAATTAGAATAAGGGGCCTGTACTTCAATATTATTATAAGTACCTACAGAAGCACTTTCTGAAAAATTATCAATAAAATCAATTCTACAATCAGGATATATATGATGGTCACCACTATGAGCCCCAAACATAACAATTTTTGCTCCAAGTTCTTCCGCATAAGCCACGGCATAAGAAAGCATAATACCATTTCTAAAAGGGACTACGGTTGACTTCATATTTTCAGCTTGATAATGACCATGTGGAACTTCTACTTCTTTTGAAATAAGAGAAGAACTTTTTAGAAAACTTAAATCTATATCTATAAGTTTAATATCAGGAATTAATTTAATAGCTTTTGATCGTTCTATATTATTATGTTTTGATCCATAATTAAAATTAATTGGATAAACTTCATTACCATGACTAATAAGATCATAATAAAGAATTGTACTATCTAGACCACCTGAACAAATAGCAACTATTTTAGCCATTTAATTACTCCTTTACTAAACTAAAAAATTCAGCCCTCACTTCAGGCTTTCTAAAAACACCAAGAAGAGCATTTGTGGTCATAATAGAATTTATTTTTTCAATTCCTCGTGCCTTAATACAAAAATGTTGGGCTTCAACTAAAACTGCTACTCCCTTTGGTTTAAGAATTCTATTGATATCATTAGCAATATCAGAAGTTAGTCGTTCTTGAATTTGTAATCGTCTACTATGCATTTCTACTAATCTAGCTAATTTAGAAATACCAACTATTTTTTTATTAGGAAGATAGGCGATATGAGCCTTTCCATAAAAAGGAAGCATATGATGTTCACAAGTTGAAAAGAAATCTATATTTTTTAATATAATCATTTCATCATAATTTCCATATTCTGAAAAAACGGTACCTAAAACTTCCTCCGCTTTTTGCTTATATCCTCCATATAATCGGGACCAACTTTTTATTATTCGTTCAGGAGTTTCTTTTAATCCTTCTCTATTAGGATCATCACCAATATGTAGAATTATTCTTTTTATTGCTCCTTTTAGAAAGAAATTTGATTGTGTATTTAATATCATCTTATTTTCAACATCTTTTGAAGCTGGATTGAAAGCCTCCATTGAGTATTCTCCTTACAAAGTTGGATACATTGATTAATATTTTGTCCTGAACATGGTTGAATAAAATATGCATCAAAGGATGAAGAATCAAAATATCTTTTTAAATCTTGAGTTCCAAGATATACTAATTTTAATTCATTTCCATCTTTTTGAATCCATCGTTCAAATGGTTCTTTAGGACTTACCGTTATCCAATTAATATAATCATATATATCTTTTGAAATTTCAATAGTACCATTAGTTTCAATTTGAATATAATAATTTTCTCTTTCAAATAATGAAAGCAATTCTTTGTTTACTTGAATAAGTGGTTCACCTCCAGTAAACACTACATGATGACATTGAGGATAATTTTTTACTTCTGCTAAAATATCTTCCGGTTCCATTTCTTTATATGATGAATCATGATCAGTATCACAAAATTTACATGATAAATTACATCCAGCAAATCTAACAAATATTGCTGGAGTTCCTGACCAAAATCCTTCACCTTGAATTGAATAAAATATTTCATTTACTTTCATTATATTTTCCTATCTAAAATAATAGGATCAATATTAATTTCATCTTTTTCATAAGATGCTTCATTATTTTGGCTTTCAATTACATCTACTCGATAACAATTAGGAATTATTTCACAAAGATATTTCGCAATATTTTCAGCAGTTGGATTTATAGGAATAACATCATTAATATATCTATGATCCAAAGTCATTACGGCTTTTTTAATATCAGTAAAATCCGTCACCATTCCATTTTTATTTAATTCTGGTGCTTTACAATATACACTGATTACCCAGTTATGTCCATGAAGTAAAGAACATTTGCTTTCATAATCCAATTTAAGATTATGAGCACCAGCTACTTCAGTAGTTTTCTTTAAGTAATACATTTACTTTCTGCTCCTTTCAGGACGTTTCGTTAGATTCTTAGAATATCCAAAATGATAAAGTTCATGTCTGAATGGATCATTTCTCTCTTCTAATTGGGTTTGTAATGACTTAATTTTCTTTTTCCATTCCTTGCTTTTAATATCCATATGAATCACGGTACATCCTTTCATTTCTATTTCCTCCTTAATAAAATATAATATTAACTTTTTATTATATTAATTCCCTTTTCTTTTATAGGATTCTTCTTGATGTTCTTTTACCACCTCCTTTGCAAATCTACTTTCTAGACAAGGTCTTCCAATATTTAAACATTGTAATAAAACTGCTTGATCAAATATTTGTTCTTCCTCTCGAACAACTACTTGAGCAATTCTCATTATTCCTTTTTCCGCTTCTGCTCTAGTTCTATTCAATGCTAATCCACAAGTAATATGAGCAATTTTTCTAATATCTTCCGCTGCTGATCCTTCATTAATATCTTTTTTAAAAGTTCCTTTTTCTGTTTGACTTGCACTAACTAATAAAGCATTTCTTTCTTGAGCCATCCTTCTAAGATTTGCGTATATTTCATTTAATCCATGTCTATAATCATTTGCATATTTTTTAGCAAGTAATAAATCAGCATAATCTAATACAATTACATCAGGAATAAAATTTTCATAGTATGCTAAATTATCTAAATGACCATTTAAATCTTCCACCGTACTTGAATTTGATGGAATTGAAATTATTCTAACTTCACCTTTTCTAAATAATCGTTGTAATTTTTTTTGAGATTCACCAATAGAATTTATTTTTAATCCTTCTCTCTCTTCCTCTTTAAATTTTACTTCATATAAATCATCATCATTTTTTTCAAAGTAAGGAATTTTTACTATTGAAGTTTTATGTGGTTGTCCTAATAATGAACGCCATGATCTTCTAACCATTTGTTTTTCAGTCATTTCAAAAGAAAAGAAAACTATTTTTAAATGATGATATAATCCAGTTTCAGCCGTATACCATAAGAACCAAGTTTTTCCTCGTTTCATTGGAGCAAGAAATAATACAAAATCTCCTCTTGAAAATTTACCAGCTACTTTACCAAAGGCTCCAGGAAAAGAAAATAACACTTCTTCATCTTCATTAAATGCTTCAATAACTTTTGATGTGTCTCGTAAAAGATTAACTCCTTCACCTAAAGATTTTTCTACTCGTTTATATGAAGATATAATTTGTTCCGCTTTTTGTGGGCTTCCTTCATCAAGAGAATTTTCTAATTCATCTTTTAATACTTCTATAGAACGGGTTTTTAAATAATGACTAATATTTTTTATTTCATAATCTTCATTATTAGGTATTGATTCTTCATAATTTTTTGACAAAGAAGATAAAAACATATAAATACCATCACTATCAGCATCTTGTATAAATTCCTTTTTTTGATAATAAATATTTTGAATATTTTTCCCTGGAGCATTTTTAAATTCATTATAATAATCTTTAATCCACTTAAATATTTCTTTAGAATCAGTTGATTTAAAATATTTTGTTTTTACCAATGGTATTATTTCTTTACATATTTTGTCTGAAGTTATTAAACCAATCAATAATTTTTTTTCCGGATCAAGAGATATCTTTTTTATAGTCATACATGAAACCCCTTAGCGAGCAGAAAGTGGATCATCCATTAAACAAAGCACTTTGGGATATTCATCTAAAAATATTTCTTCACCTGTATTCCAGTCAAACCATTTTCCTTCAACTCGTTCTATATATCTAAGAATAATTATTATATCTCCAGTAACTTCATCTGTTCCTTGTGAATAAGCAATTTTAATTGTGTTTTTAGGAAGGCGTTCAGTTATTTCATAAATTCTAATATTATTATTTTTAGTTTTAATTTTAATTGTTTTAATATTTAATTGATTCCATATAATAGTTACTGGATTTAAATTAAAATAGTCCAATACTTTTATAAATCCAATACAAAGAATAATAATAAGTAAAATACAAGCACAAAAAATAAATATTTTTTTCATCCAATAAAAAATATTTTTCATATATTATTTTCCTTATATGTTTTTTTAATTATAGTTCCCCCATAATAACTAGAAGCATGTAAAGCCGTTTTCTTGGATTTATAAATGTGAGCTTCATTAGCATGAAGAGTCAATAACAATCCATCCCTCCCTTTTTTATAACTACAAACTTTTTTAATCCAACCTGTTAAAGTTATTTTTAATGCTTCATTTGCTTCAGTTTTAATTTCAACTATAAACTCTTCATTTACATTACTCATGATATTACTCCTTTATTAGAAAATTTTGCTTTATAATCTTTTAATAATCCTTGTAATAAATTTCCATCAAATAATTCATTGTTCTTTTTTCCATCAAGAATTTCAGAAACAATTTTATATTTTTTTTGGATCATTTCAGCAAGTTTCATTTCAATAGTTTCAGGGGCAACTAAATAATAAGCAAAAACTGAATCAGCTTCTTGTGATATTCGATGAACTCTATCTTCAAATTGAATATGGTCAGCTGCACTCCATGCAAATTCTATTGCTGCCGTTGCCGCAGCTGCCGTTAAAGTTAATCCTGGAACAGTTAATATTTGGCAAATTATTAATTTTATTTTTTCATTATTTTGAAATTCATCTACTGCTTCTTGTCTTTTTGGTCCCGTAATTGATCCATCTATAATAACCGATTCTTTTTTAAATGATTCATAGATATCATGAATAGCGTTAGTATGGTATGCTCCAATTACTAATTTATTACCACTATTAATATAATCTTGTATCCATTTAATACCTGAATTTCTTTTAGCAATATAAGCGAGTTGTTTTAATCTATCTAAATTTGTTTGTGCTTCTGCTCCTGAACTAACATGGTCTTTTAACCATAATAAAAATTCTTCACTTGCTTTTTTATAATTTTCAAGAAGAAGTTTATCAGTTTCCAATTCTATTATTATTCTATTTTTAGGAGGAAGGTCAGTTAATACTTCTGATTTTTCCCTTCGTAACATGAATGGTTTAATTTTTTCATTTAGTTCTTCTATATTAGATGCTCCATTAAAAGTCCAACCAAATCCATTAAAATATGGTCCACAGTATCGATGAAGGTATTTATAATGATTAGGAAATGATAAAGGAGCAGTAATATTTAATGAAGAAAAAAATTCGGATGGTCTGTTTTTTATTGGAGTTCCTGAAAGGAGAATTATTTTTGTTTTTTCCATTTCTTTTGATTTAACTAAAGTATGAAAGGCTTTTGTTCGTATTGCTTTCATACTTGATATAGCTTGAATTTCATCACCTATTATTGCTTTTATTCCAAGTTCTGGTAATTTAAAAATCCAACTTGATTCTAATAATATTTTTTTAGGTCTATGTTTTTCATCATGTATTGTAGTTTCGGAAGCAAGAATATCCCAGTTAATAATATAAAATGGATTAGAAATTAATGGTTTAGCTTTTCTTCCTTCAATTAAAGTTGAATTTTCTTCATTCCATGTATATATTTCTCGTTTCCAATTTAATTTAATAGTTGCTGGACATATTATTAATGCTGGACGTAATTCAGGATGTCGTTTTAAATAAGCAATTGCTTGGACCGTTTTTCCTAGACCCATATCATCACCAATTATTCCTCTACCATTTTGTTCTTCTAACCATACCACTCCTAATTTTTGAAAAAAATATAAATTAGATAAATGCATCATACACCTAACTCCTTTTTCATTTTATTAATTTTTTCTTTTGTGCAATCAGCTAAGTCATAAGAAAGTTGGGTATCAATAATATTTATTTCAATTTTTTTATTTACATGACCAGCTCTACCATAAATTATATTTGCATAATGTTCTGCTCTTTTTTGAGCTTCTTTTTCAGGATCAAATATAAAGTAAATTTTAGAAAAGGTAAAGGCAATATAATTTAATTGTTCTTCTGTCATTGAAGTACCAAAACTTCCTAAACATCCATCACCCCACCGCCAAACATCAAATACTCCTTCTGTAATAACTACATTTTCTTTTTTACAATTATCAGAATTATATAAAATAGTTTTTGGATCAATTATGGAATTTTCTTTTGAAAGATTTTTATATCGTAAAATATTATGTCTAGAACAATATTCTTTACTAAATACTGACCTTCCTTGATATGAAACTAATTGTTCATGGTAATAAATCGGAATTATTATTCTATAAGCCCAGTTTCCAGTAACCGCTCCTCCAACTACTCCATATTTATCATGAAGAAAAGAAGGATTAAAATTTCTTCTTTTTAAATATTTTATTCCTAATGATTCTAATTTTTTGCAAGGAAGAGTTATTACTTTAGGGGATTTAATTCGTTTATTTAATTTATTTTTTATTTCACCTTCTGTAGAATGATCAAGAAGAAGTGAATGAATTTGATTATTATTAAAAGTAGGAAATAATTTTTTAAAAACGATATCAATGGGATGCCATCCACAATTCCAACAATAAAAATATGATCCTGTTATATTAAATCCGCCTTTATATCCTCTACTACCAGAGTGATGACAGATAGGACATTCAACATTAATCCATCCATGTATGTCGTCTTTATATTCAATTTCATGTTCATCAAAAATAGCCTTGAAATCAATCACAATGAACTCCTTATATAAAGGAAAGGCCCGGAGTAGTTAGTTCCGGGCCTCTTAGTATTGGAATTATATTTTAATTACTTACGAAACCCTTAATAATATATTCAATCAACTTTCCAATATCTACCCTTCCGCTTTCTTCATCAAGAAACAATTTTGTTTCCTTTGATTTAGCAAGCATTGCAAAAAACAAAGAAGTATCAATAATAGAAAACACCTTATGCTTCTGTGGATCAAGTTGGGTCTGTGGCATTTATTCCTTCCTTTATCAATCACATACTATTTCAATAGCCTGTTGGGCTTTTTCCATTAGACTATTGCCATTGATTATTTCAGAAAATAATTTTTCTGAAAAGGATTCAGTTTTTCTAATAGGTTTTCTATGACAGGCTACATCAGAAAAAGCATTATAAACTCCCCATGCTGTACCTTTGAATTTTTTTAAATCTTCTGTAGTAGTATATACATCAATAAAATTATTTTTTAATAATGAAGTATTTCGTTTCAGTATTGGTGAATCATTTTCTTCATCAATAGGAAAACAAAAATCAATTATTTTATTCAATCCCTCCTTTGTTATTTTCTTTTGTTGCCATAGTTCAGCGGTTTCTTCAAATTCATTAAGATAACTCACTGACAATTGTAATGTTTTTGCTGCCTCCTTTCTTTTTTGTTTTATATCTCCAGTATGTTTAAATTTCCATTGTCGTTTTGTTTCCTTTAAAGCGGCCGTTAGCGTATTCCAGCAAACTACTCGAGTTGGAGTCATCGAAACCGTATTTGCCATTGTTCCATCATGAGAAGTTGAAAAACAAATATATGAAATAAAATCATCACCTAAAATAATTCTTTTAGGAAGATGAGCAAGAAGCCATATTACTTTTCCTCCTTTTAAACTTCCTGCAGATTCATATTTTATTTCTTCAACTCCATTATCTAGTAATTCATCAACAAAAGAAAATGCTTCATTATTTTAAACTATTCTATAATTATCAGAAACAATACCTAAAATTCTTAAATCAATATTTCTAACATTTGCTTTTCTTTCTTCAATTTCCATTCCATTTTTTAAATATAGTGGTTGAGATTCAACTAACCAATTTAATCCAGCTAATTGAATTGCTTCATTAGAATTTTTTGTTTCAGAAACTACTACTCCTAATCCATGCCAGGCAGGTTGTTTAGCATAAAAAGCGGATTCAATTTCATGCATAATTATCTCCTTTCATATTTCTTGTTCTGGTATTTCTTCATCTTCAAAGTCAGGACAATCTTTAATACCAATTATTTTATCCTTTTTACATTTAGTAGGATAAAATTTCATTTTACATCCATCAAATGATTTAAAAGTTGCTGATTCATATCCATGTTTACATTTAGCGCATGGATAAATATTCATTACTATTTATCCTCCTTATTTATTTCTTTTCTTATTTGATTTTTTAAAAATTTATATCCTTTTAAATTACCTGATGGTTCAATTGTTCCTTTAAATAAAGAAACAATTCCCATAAACACAGAATTCTTTTTTATTGAATCAGTTATTCCACTCAATCGTAAACAAGAAGTCATAGCTTTAGTAGCTAAGAACCACGGAAGATATTCATGAGGATGTACTGGAATTAAATTAATTATTTTTCCTGAATCTTCAATAAAATATCCTGAAAAATAATCACTTGGAGTTCTTTCAATTCCTTCTATAATATCATTTATTTTATATGAATCTTCTATAGAATAGACCACATCATAATCAGAATCTTCTTTAGCCGTACCAAAAGCCTGTGAGCCAGTAAGAAATCCAATAGTTAATAATTTCTCCAAAATCAATTTATTCCTCCTTATTCCACCATTCTTTAATTGAAAGCAATACTTTCAATGTCTTAGAATAACTCCATTGATAATTTTCTTTCATATATTTTTTTATGCTTTGATAGCTGGGTTTTCTATTTAAACCTGGACTATACCAGGAAAAAGAAATTAAATATTCTAAAATATTTTTAGAATCATCATTAAGGAATGAAATTGAATTAGTTTTCTCATGTTCTTTTTTAATTTCATTATTATTGAAATCTATTGTTTCATTATATTCTTCATGAATTCTTCTTGATTCTATTTTAATATAATTTTTAATATTAGTAGTTAATACTTTATATAAATATGTAGAAAAAGAACTTTTTTGTTTATCATATTTTGATGATGCTATTACAAATGATTCTAAACCAACTTCATATAAATCTTCAAAATTAATTATTGAATATTTTTTAAAGGCATATATTCTATTAAATATCATTGGTTGAAATTTAGAAAATAAATTATTTGTGGTTTGCATATAATTATTTTCCTTTTCCTTCTTTTGCTTCGGCTGGAGTTTTGTATAATTTTTCAGAATGAATATGTTTTTCTGAAAAAAATACTGGATATGATAATTTAGTTTCTTTACAATATCCATAACCAATAATAGAAAATGAAGGTTTTTCTTTTTTAGTTTTTTCTACTTCATCAATCATTCCTTCCCGAGCTTTTAAAGCCCGTTTTCGTCTTCCTTCTTGCATTTTTTCTTTTTGGTCAGCTGATAATTTAAAACCCTTTTTTCTGGACATATCATTCTCCTTTATTTTTCAGTAAGTATTAAATAACACCAATGAAAAAAGGCCCCTAATGTAGTTTTATGTTCTTTATGACAAACATCACAACAAGTAAAAACAATTTTAATTTTAATTCTTTTTTTCATTGGTTGGCTCGTCGTCGCGTATTTTCTCGGCTACTTCCTTCGCGTCCATCTATCTACCCTCCTCGTATGGCTTTGGCTCCTTTATCCATGCGGTTACATTTTGCAGCCCGACCTTTTCGCAACTCGGCAAAATCATCCAATCAAAATGGCCGGGGGGATATTCGACAAAATCAGCCTGCCGAACCTGCGTCCCGAAGCTCGTTTTGAGCGTTACGAGATATCGGCCTCCTGCTTTTTTAGGAAGCTTCGTTCCCCACCTCATACACCCTCCTCGGCTGCCTTGATGGCGGCGCGTACTTGATTGGCAATGCTTCCATCGACAGCCCTATCAGGACTAAAGTATTCTATCGCGTCGATTATTGGCTCAATTCTTTTCAGCGCTTCCAGCATCTTCTCCTCGCGCTCGAAGGCGGAGAGGATGGCGCGGGCTAGGTGATATCCTGGCTCCGTGCCTAGCGTTAGCTCCTCCGGCGGATAGCGGGTAGACAGATACGCCTCGACCATCGCTTCCGCCGCCTGCTTTAGCTCGTCGCGGGTGGAGTTAGGCATCGTAACAGCTCTTTTCGGCGAACACGTGCCACATAAATGGGCCATCTGCTACCGTCCCGACAAAATCCCATTCAGCGCACCAGCATGGATTCCCCGTTCCAATTATACCGATAGCTCTCGTTTCCGTCTGAACGTCGGGATCGACAATTGCCCATAGACAAGGCTGACCATTTTGCATTTGGACAGAAAGCAGTTTTGCGTCGATGGGGATGTTTATTTTTTGTTCGTCGGTGCGCAGGATCGGGAACTTCCATATCGTTTTCATCTCTCCCCCTTTAGCCCTTCGGGCTCCACCTTCCGCGCGCCGGAGAGGGCGGCCTTGGCTGCGGCGTGTATATCCTTAGTCCACGGACCACCTGCATGCTCCTCCGTAAGCTCGCCGATGTGGCGTAGCGCCTCCTCTAGCTCCTTGATGCGCGCGGCCTTGGCTGGTGGTTCGCCGTGATCTATCCAATATGATTCCCTAGAGAATCCTGCGTCATTGGTTCCAACCGCTACGACCTCGTTTTCATCTTCTCCGGCCAATACATCGATATGTATTCCGCATGAAGGGCAGCAACCTGAGGCAATCGGATCTCCAGGCTCAAGCTCCTCACTTGCCGACCGCTCCGCCTCCGTCGTCGTGATGTAGTCGCGGAGGATGGCGATGGCTTCAGGCATTCCCATGATTTTAGCAAGCCCGCCAATTCCGTCCTGCACCCTTTCTAGTTGACGAATCGCTTCCATCGCCTTACTCACCCCTCGCCCCCTTCCGCTTTCGCGTTTCGTTTTATTTATTTAATTATTTCCTTTATCTTTTATTCTTCAATTCAATAGAAATATCTTTCCAAGTTTTTATTTCAGATTCAAAAACTTTTCTAGCAAGAGTATCTAGAGATATTTATTTTTGTCTAATTTCTCCAGTTTCATCATTAACTAAATTTATAGAAATTATTTGATTAGAATCATTAGTAAAATAATCTCCTCTTGAATGATTCATATCTGTTATTTCAATTTTCAATCCCCCATGGTTTAGCTATTTTTATTTTAGTAGCGTATGTTTCTTTTTTCATTGTATTCTTTTATTATTTGTAAACCATCTTTTTTAGTTTGTATTTTATTTAAAAAAGAGGATGATTCATTAAGATGTTCTAAAGCTTTATTTAATATATTTCCTGCTTCTGCTAATTTTTTTTCTGCCATAGTATTAAATTCTTCCGCTTTATTTATCATTTCTAATGAATTTTTATTATTTTTTAATGAATTTTTATTATTTTTTAATGAAATTAATAATGCTATTATACCAAGCACCCATATTATGGTAGAACCAATAAAATAAAGATGATTCATAAAAACTCCTTGATGATATGATTAGAATTTCTTCACGGCAATAAAAGCCGATTCAATGGCTTCATCCATATTTAAATATTTGCATAGACCAAGACGGCCACAAACAATAATATTTTTTTGTATTTTCTTCAATAATGAATAATATTTATTCCTCCTTTTATTATTTTCAGACGTAGGAGCAGGATATAATGGAAGATTTTTAGTTTCATCATATTCATTTTGTAATGGATGCTCAATTATTGTTTTTGATGATTGATATTCTTTAAACATAAATTTATTGCAATTAGTAATTCGGGTAAATTTTTCTTCATTACCAATAAAATTTAATGTGGCATAAGAATCCAATAAAGAATAAGCATTCATAGTATCACGTAATTCAAAATAAGTTGAATAATAATTCAATATTCCATATTGGTAATTAAAAAATTCATCAAGACGACCAGTATATATAATTCCAGTAGTATTAAATGGCAAATTATTATTAAATTCAGTATTTGTTTCTATACGAATATTAGGATGAGTAAGCATTTTTTGTATCATAGATGAAAAACCACTTATTGGAATTCCTTGATATTGATCATTAAAAAAATAATCATTATAAGAAAATTTAATTGGTAATCTAGAAGATAATGAAGATGATATTTTTTCTAAATTTCCCCATTGTTTTTTAGAGTAATTATATATAAAAGTATAAAACAATTGTGATCCAATTTTATTAATCATAACTGAACTAAAATCAGTTTCTTTACTTTTATTTTTTTTTATATCTTCTTTAATAAATTGTTTAATTATTGGAATAGTTATAGCTGGATTATTAAAAGGATTGAATACTTTCATTAATGCATTATTATTTATTGGATATTGATATGACTCACCAAAAGAATCAAGAGCAATTACTTTATGTTTATATTTGTTTATAATAGAAAATCTTTCTATAAAATCATAAATATATTTTTTATTTGTATGAAAAATATGTGGTCCATATTTTTGTAAATAATGATTCTTATTTTCATGAATGTAAAATTCATCAGAGCATATCCCACCTATTGAATCATTTTTTTCATAAACAATTACTTCATATCCTTTTTCAGCTAGAAGTCTGGCAGCAGTTGCTCCAGTTATTCCAGCTCCTACTACTAAAACTCTTCCTTTAGAAGACATTTATTCCTCCCTTCTTGAAAAGAAGCTTCCAGTTAATTCTTCATATATAAGCCATAATTTTTCATAATGAACTATTTTTGTAGCTGCTATTATGGCATGGATTTTTCTTTCTATTTCTTTTACCTTTTTACTTTTAAGAAAGGCTTGTTGTTCAATTCCTTTTTTTGAAGCGAGGTATTGTCTAGTTTTTTCTGCATATTTTATTTTTTGTTCTTCGGTAAGATAGGGTTTGTATTTCATAAAGAAACTCCTTATAAAGTAAGATATAAAAAAATTTACTGTATTGTTATTTTAAATCGTTTCTTAGGATATCCAACTCCAATATTAATATTTTTATTTTTAGTTTTATAATAAATTGAAATATGATTTTTATTTCTATTTATTTTATACACTTCATTCATATTTACTGTTTTTGTAATTCCAGAATTAAAATTATAAATGGTAATTTTTATATTTTTTTTTAAAGTTATTTTTAAATCATTACCAAATTCATGTAAAGTTTCTTCAAAACCACAAACATCACATTTCATTTTTCTATTTTCCCAGTCTTCTTTATCTGGTTCAGAATATGAATATAACCCATTATGGCATTTTCTGCATATTAATCTTTCTCCCATGATTATTCATCCTCCTTTTTATTCTTTTCTAGAAGATGAATAATCCATTCTATTTTTTCAAATAAGGCAGAAAAGAAAACTATAATTAAAGAACCAACTAATATTGTTTCTTTATTAAATTTATTTATAGCACATTGGACCATAAATAAAATCATCATTATTACAAAAACAATAACAGCAACAATCTTATTGATAGTTCGTTCTTTCATAAAAACTCCTTAATGGAAAAATATAAAAGCAATAATGCCTTTAATAAAAAGGGGATTCATATGGATCACCAACTATTCCAATAATGATTATGCCAACCACAATTAGAATAGAAATAAAAATTAAAAAACCTACTATAATAATTTTCATATATTATTCTTATTTAGGATTAACATACTTTCCAATATTTCTAATATTTCGTTTTTTGTAAATTCATAATCTAAAAATATTTTAGTTATTCCAGTCATACAATCTAGTTTATCATTTATTTGATGAACTGGATATTCAATTTTTTTATAAACTTGTTCTGCCATCATATTTTCCTTTCTTATAAAAATAAAATAGAGCTGATATATTTGTTTGTCAAGGGCTTTTTTGGCTTTGCTCTTTTTCAGAATATTTTATATCAGCTCTATTTATTTTTTAACCCTTCATGCCATAATCCTCCTTTCACCTTCAAGATGAGATTCACCTATAAGATGAAATAATTTATTTTCCTTTTCTCCGGCTAGATATTTCCACATGATGCTTTCTTCAACATCTTTAACTATTCCACTAAGATACCAGCATTCACTAATATCTTTTTTAAGATTTTTAATTTTGTTGATGAGTTCATCCATAATAGTATCTCCTTTCAAATAGTATTCATAAAATGATCTTGATGAAGTCTATCAAAATCAGATTGAGTTAATCCACATCCTCGTAACAAATCATTTATTAGTCCACAACACTCAACATCCATCCCACCAATTTTTAAAATATTTATAGCTAGACGAAAGGCAGTATCTTTAATTCTTTTTGAATCAGATTCTTTTATTTCAATTTGTAGTATCATGACAATTTCCCCTTCCATAAAATTTTAGCATTTGGTTTACCATGAATTCTCCATATTTTTTTATCAAATGATGGAATTAATCCAAGTTCCCATAATTTTATTAAAGAAGAATAATTATATTCAAATTGAATATTAAAGAAAGAAGAAACATAGGCCCATACCGAGGCCCATACCGAGTCCCATACCGAGGCCC
>Ga0172381_10003360_pt1 | contig 16994 bp, 30 predicted proteins | sample Leawel6488metaG_FD_119754 | JGI IMG/M metagenome (GOLD analysis project Ga0172381, IMG submission 119754) | Leachate microbial communities from a municipal landfill in Southern Ontario, Canada - Leachate well 64-88 metaG | ecosystem: Engineered > Solid waste > Landfill > Unclassified | place... | reverse complement strand
GGAGATACATTAAGCATTTTTAATTATTTAGATATGATTCCTCCGTATTTTTTACAAATAATTGTTGGAATCTATTTAATAGAAATTGTATTTATATTAACTGATACTTTAGTTACTGTAGATTCTGGTGAAGATGAACTGGAAAATAGAAATAAAACTGGGCAGAATCTCAAAAAAGCAATAACTCTCTTTTTTGTTACTTCTTTAATAGGTGTAATAGCATTAACAGTTTTAAGTGTAGTTGTGTTAAAAGGAATGTAACAATATTTAAAAGTTCTAGTATCTTTCATTAGTTATGAAAAAGAGAGGAATTGTTTCAGATTATTTAATTTGGCTGATTATAGCAGTAGTAGTGTTAGTTTTATTTTTAATCGCAGATTGGGTTTTGAAAGATAAAGGCTTTGCTATTCTTGATAATATTAAACAAATTTTTAGGAGAAGATAATGTCAGAAGATTCAAACCCGGGTGATGCTACTCTTGGATGGATTATTAAAATTTTAGTTTTGGTTGTTGTTGCTGGGGGTCTTTATATTATTTTTAGGGATCAGATTTTAGGATTTTTTGAAAATTTGCCAACAGGAGCTAAATTGTTTTTTAGTTTATTAAAAATTTAAAGTTATAACATAAAAATGAAAAATAAAAAAGGTGAGCAATTATTATCTACAGAAGTGGTTAAGACAGTAATTACAGTGATTTGTTTAATGTTTTTAGTTTATCTTTTAGTTTCACTTTATTTTGCCAGAGTTAATAGTAGTAAACTTTCTCAAGCTCAAGAGTCTATAGATAGAATTAATCAGGCGTTAAATCATATGGAATTAAATGATTTAAAAGAATACACCCTTGATGCTGTAAGTCCAAGTAAATGGATTATACTGGGATATGTTGGAAATGAAGTAAAACCAAACTCTTGTAATGGAAAAGATTGTTTATGTATATGCAAGGATTCTAAAGATTCAGAACAGTTAGAACAATGCTCAGATAATGGAGTGTGTTCGGAAATTTCAATCTTAAAAGATTTTGCTGAATTTGAATTAGGAATGAGAGATGGCACTCCTATTGGAATTAAATTAATTAGAAATAATGGAACTATTGAGGTGAAATTAGCATGATTGAAGGGACATTAAGCTGGGTGTTATGGATTGCATTGTTTATACTTTTACTTTTAGGGTTATATGCTTTATTAAATGGAATAGGAGTAATGTAAAATATGAAAATGCAAATTAGCAAAAAAGGGGAATTAACAACAACTCAAATTATTGGCATTATTTTATTAATAGCTGCATTTGTAATACTCTTACTTTTTTTGTTTAAACTAAATATTCAAGAAGGAAATGAGAAGCAAATTTGTCAAACTTCTGTCATGGCTAGAGCTAGTCCTATAATCCCGGACAATGTTGTTCCATTGCAATGCAAAACAACTTATGTTTGTATTAGTAATGATAAAGGCAAATGCGAAGAATCTTTGAGCAATCCAACTGTAACATATAAAATTAAAAGTCAAGATCAAGCTTATCAAATTATCGCTGATGAGTTTGCTGATTGCTGGTGGATGTTTGGAGAAGGTCAAGTGAATTATGCTGGAAAAGAAGTAATTCCGAAACTTTATTGTTCTTTATGTTCTCAAATTGTTTTTGATAAGAGTATGTACGAAATTTTTCCTTCAGGTAAATTTTCTCAAAAAGAAATTTATTCTTATATGACCAAAATGGACATGTCAGATAATCAAACTTATAGTGAATATATCTATGGAACAAATGATTTAAAAGAAATTAGTGGGGGACTTGCGTTTGATGATGTTAATATTAAAGAAAGATATTACATTGGGACAGGAATGAGTAGTGAATTTGGGGGTACTTCTGTTGATATTGCTGGGGGAGCAGCAGGAGTTGCGTTATCGTTTATTCCTATTGCTAAGGTAGGATTACTTATTAAACCAGTGATAGGAATTCTTAGAATTAATAGACCTGCTACTGCTGCTGGAGGAGCAATAGGAACGCATTATCTTGCTTCAGTTGTTAGTAAGCTTGTTGGAACTCAAACAGTTGCACCTTTCATGATGCAATTAAATTCAGATGAATTTAAAGCATTAGAATGTAAAGATTTAGCAACTTCTTCTTAATTTTTTTTAAATGAGAATCTTTATTAATTCTATTTCCTAAATATCTTTATGAAAAATAAGAGAGGCGAATCTCCTACTCCTTTAATTGAAAATATTCTTTATTTAATTTTAAATCTTATTTTTCTTACAATATTAATTACTTTTTTAATTCAACAAAGTTCTGGAGCTGCACTTCTAGAACAAACTTATGCAAAAAAAGTGGCTTTGCTTATTGATCAAGCCAAACCAGGCATGATAATTAAATTAAATCTTGAAAAAGGAATGAAAATAGCTGATAAAGATAATATTTCTCCTCCAGAAATTTTAGTAATAGAAAATAATTTTGTAAAAGTCACACTTTCTGATGGTGGGGGGCATGAATATCATTTTTTTAATGATATTGATGTAAAAGTATTTCCCGAAACAAATGGTAATGGAGATTATTCTGGAATTTATGTTCTAACTGTAAATAAAAAACTTGGCGAAGGAGTAGGTCAATGAAAAATAAACGAGGAGAAAAATTAATTTCAATTTATTGGTTTTTAATTTTAACAATAATCGTTGTAGGAGTTGTAATGATGGTGAGAACTTTTTATGGGACTCCTTATGATGTAAGAAGTCTAGAGGCAGAAGTTTTGAGTAATCATGTTTCTAATTGTATTTCTACTGGGGGCAGAATGAATCCTCTTTTAATCTGGCCTACTACAGGGCAATATCAAGAAAGCTTTAAGGATACTTTTGCAGAAAAATGTAAAATTAATTTTGCAGGGCATAATGAATTTGATACTATTGAGTATTATGTTGAAGTAAACTTGTATAACAAATTTGATAAAAAACCAATAGCAGCCTTTTTTGAAGGGAATAAAAATTGGATTGGTGATTGTCAAGCTAGTAATGAATATAAAAATCTTGCAGAATGTTTTAATAGCACATTTTATTCTTCAGATAATGTCGGGAATATTTATAGAGTAGAAATTTTATCAATTGTTCATAAAATAGAGGAGAATGTTAAACAAAATTAAAATGCGAAACAAACGAGCTCAAGTCTCAGATACAGTTGCATGGGTGGTCGCTACAGTAGTAATTGTGGTTTTATTAATTGTCTTCATTTTTATTTCTTCAATGTTAGCAAGCACAAGAATTGTTAAGGGAGAATATAGAGATTCTCTATTTGCAAAATCAATTTCTGATAAATCAGATTTGGGATTGACAAAATCCCTGATAACCTATTATACTATGAAAGATGATGCTGTAAAAAAAAGTTTGGACAAAGAATTAAAAAAACTCAACTCAACCTCAATGTTTAAGGGAGATTATAATCTTCGTGCAGGAGAAATTTTAAGGAGGATGGCGTCATGAACAAAAAAGGAAGTATCCATGTTGTACTTTTAGTTATTGGAGTCTTTGCTATCTGTAGCTTTGCGTTATTGACTTTTTTAATTGCAGATTTTAATTCTACAACTTCTTTTGTTGGGGTTAATGTTATGAAAAACTTAACTCAAAATATTGAAGAGTATACTGCTTACAAAAATATTAAAAATATGTCTGAAGCCCAATTAGTACCAATGTTTAGTTTAAGAAATATCAATGATAAGCCATGTTTTTATTATGAAGAAAGAGATAAAAAAGCTTTTTCTCGTCTTCAAGGGGATTATGGTGCTCTCTTATTTTCAGTTCAATACTGTCCATAAATCGAATATTTTTTAATTTAGCATAAGCTTTATAAATTAGTTAATCTAATATATAATATTCAAAAGAGGGCAAAATGAAAACAAAAGCGCAAAGTATGGGGACAAATACTATCATACTTTTAATTTTGGGTTTAGTTGTTTTAGTGATTCTCATAATTGGATTTACTTCTGGATGGGAAAAAGTATTTCCATTCATTGGTGGGGGTAATGTAGATAAAGTTACATCTAGTTGCAGTGCAGCTTGTGTTACTGGTGCTACTTATGATTATTGCTCTGTTCAAAGAACTTTGAAAGCAAAAACAGAAGAAACAGGCAAAACAATTTCAATCAAAACTTCTTGTGCAGTATTTGCTAGTGTAGCTGAATTTCAAAAGTATGGAGTTGAACAATGTTCTACAGTTGAATGTGCTCTTCCATGTGATCAAATTACAATTAATGGAAAAGCAGGTCAAAGCTCTTCTGGTACTTATGACGTGAGCTTAGTATCAAGTGGCACAAGCAGTTGTTTTGTTCCTAGTGCATAATTAATCTTGGGTGATTTAGAGGTAAAAAAGAGGTGATTATAGGGGGTTTTTAAGAGTGAAACTGTATTCTAAGGGATTATATATAATCTTTATTTAATTTATCTTGATAATTTAAATTAGAAATTACTTGTTTATTATTCACCTATTTAAGATTAGGTTATTCTTTAAGTTCATATGTTGAGATTTCTTGAATATTAATTAGTTATTTTTTATGCTGTTTTAATTATTGGATAATTATTTAAATTTGATTTTCTTATTCTTATTATGGACTATGGATGTGGGGAAAAGAGAAATAAAGGGAAGAATAAAAAAAAAGATAAGAAGAAACATCCCTATAAGCATGGTGGAGCTATGAGAAGTTCTGGAATTGATATATATACAAAGAAGAAAGAATAGAATTATAAATTCTTTTTTGCTTTTTTATTTATGATTGAGGTGATTGTTTTATTTGCTCTTGCTCTAATTTGGATTATTTTTGCGGTTATACAAGATTGTAAATCTCGCGAAATTGCTGATTGGCTGAATTATTCTTTAATTATTTTTGCTTTAGGTTTTAGATTCTTTTATGGTTTATTTAATGGAGAGTGGAATTTTTTCTTATCTGGAGTAGGAGGATTTATCCTTTTTTTTGGAATAGCTAATTTGTTTTATTATGGAAGGCTATTTGCGGGGGGGGATGCTAAATTACTCATGGCTCTTGGAGCAATTTTACCTTTGCAAATTTCATTAATTGATAATATAAAAAATTTAGGACTCTTTATTTTCTTGTTTTTTATTATAGGCTCAGCTTATGGCTTAATTTATAGTTTAGTGCTTGGAATCAAAAATTGGAAAAAATTTAAAAAAGAATTTATTGTACAATTTAATAAAAATAAAATTTTAATTTATATACTTTTGATTTTGTCTATTGTAATCATGGGTCTTGCCTTTGTCGAAGAAATGTTTTTGTTTTTTGGCATTTTAATTTTTATTTTTCCTTATCTATTTTTATGTTTTAAGTCTATTGATGAATCTTGTATGATTAGAAATGTTCCAATTAGTAAGCTAACTGAAGGAGATTGGTTGTATAAAGATGTACTAGTTGGGAAAAAAATTATTAAAGCAACTTGGGACGGGCTAAATAAAGAAGACTTGATTTTGTTAAAGAAGAAAAAATTTGTGCTTGTACGCTATGGAATTCAGTATGCTCCAGTTTTTTTAATAAGCTTTGTTCTTTTTATTTTTGGAGTAATGTCTAATTGGTTTGCATTAATTTAAGAATTATGGTCTTCTTTTTGGTAGCCAGAAATTTTTTTCATTAAATGTTTGTGTTTCTGGTTCTTCTTTATTTATTTCTACTATTTTTTTTTGTTCTTCTTTGTACGAGTCTATTTTTGATTTTATTTCATTTAATTCTTGAAGAGTTTTTCTTTTTCTTTGTGAAGTTAAAGATTCACTTTCATATACTGGGAAAACATTAATCATATGGTGTCCCATAGCTTCTGAGTTTATTATTTCAACTTTCTCTGGGGCAAATACTTTTTGTAATTTTTCTGCAATGTTCTTTGCGAGAGTTTTTGCTTCTTCAGGAATCAAATCTTGAGTTGTAATATGTTCCTTGGGTATAACAAGAATATGACCTTCTGAAACAGGATTTATATCTAAAATTGCAATTGCTTTTTCACTGTTGTCTATTAAAGTTGAAGGAATTTCTCCTGAAGCAATTGAACAAAAAACACATTTTTGCTCTGATATTTCTTCTTCTTGTTCTTTGATTAATCCATTTTGTTTTAGAAAGTTTACTAACTCTTCTTCGCTCATTGCTAAAATTTGTTGCTTAGATTCATCTTTGTTTTCTTCAGGAAAGGTTTTGTCTATTTGGTCTAATAACCATGTTCTTATTCGTTCTAAGTTTTCTGCATTTTCCATTATTTATAGAAATAAAAAGAGTTTATAAGAATTTGTTTGATTAATAAAATTTATTATTTTTTAGATGGTTTTAAGCAACCTTTCTCAAATCAATTATTTGAGCAGATTGAACTTCGGGTATTTGACTTAATTTTGCTTCAATGTCTGAAGTGTCTCCAGCTTCATCAAAGAAAAAAAACACAATAAGAGCCTTTAATCCAAAAGCAATTGGTTCTATTGAGTACTCTTTATTTGTTCCATTATTTTTTTCAATTATTTTTCTTGCTTCTGTCTCTATCTTTGCTAAATCTACATCTGGCGATTCTGGCATTAATTTTACTTTTACTCCAACTATTCCTGACATATTTTGACTAATTTTAGAGGGTTTATAAATTTTTGTTTAGAACTTCTTTAAATTCATTCTATATTTGAGTAACACAATTCTTAAAAAGAAAAAGGATTTATTCTGTTTATGGAAGGAAATTACGAAAAAATTGTTAATAAGTTATCAAGGGTTTCTGGATTAGAAGGAGAAGAAATTAACAGGCGGGTTGAAGCTAAAAGAGCTAAACTATCTGGATTAATTAGCCGTGAGGGGGCATTGCAAATTATTGCTGCAGAGTTAGGTATTTCTTTTGATAATGAAAAATTAAAAATCAATGAGTTACTTCCTGGAATGAGAAAAGTTAATTTTGTCGGTAAAATTATTAATATTTATCCAATTAGAGTGTTTAAAACTAAAAATGGTGATGAAGGTAAGGTGGCTAATATGATTGTCGCTGATGATACAGGTAATATTAAAGTCGTTCTTTGGGATACAAACCACATTTCTCTTATTGAAAGGGGAGATGTAAATGAAGGAACATGTATTGAAGTTTTTAGCGGAAGCATGCGAGACAACGAGGTGCATCTTGGGAGTTTTTCTGAATTCAAGCTTAGTAAAGAAATTCTTGAAGATGTTAAGACTGAGAAATCTTTGAAAGAAAAGAAGATTGCAGAATTTAATTTAGGAGATAAAGTCAAGCTTAGAGCCTTTGTTGTTCATAGTTTTGATCCTAGATTCTTTGAAGCTAATCTTGAAACAGGTAAAAAAGCTACAGAAGAAGAACTTGCTAGCGGAATTCCAACTGAAAAAAGAGCAATTTGGAATATTGTAGTGGATGATGGAACAGAATCTATTAGAACTGTTTTATTTCATGAAAATGTTCAGGCAATAGGATTAAATGAGTATAATGATTTAGATTTAATGAATCAACAAAAAGAAAATATTTTTGGAAAAGAGTTTGTTCTTGTTGGAAATGTTAAAATGAATAGCTATTTTCACACGCCGGAATTAGTGGTTGAGAGTGTAGAAGAATTAGATTTAGATAATTTAATTGCTGAATTAGAAAAATAATAATCGTTAGTTTTAAATCTTGATTTTCTTTAATATTCTTATGTTAATTAAGACTCATTTGGTAATTGGGTTATTTGGAATTCTTCTGTTTTTACCATTTGTGGAAGGAAAAATAGTTTTTGTCTTAGTAACTTTAATTGCTACATTGCTTCCAGATGTTGATTCTGCATATTCAACTCTTGGACATAAAAGATTCTTTGGATTTTTGCAATTTTTTGTGAAACATAGAGGAATATTACATAGCTTTACTTTTTTGATTTTTTTGACGATAATCTTTTTATTTTTTGTGCCTGTACTCGCACTTGGATTTTTCTTAGGTTATAGTCTGCATCTATTTGCAGATAGTTTTACTAAAGAAGGAATTATATTTTTCTTTCCATTTAAAGCAAAATCTGTTGGTAAAATTAAAACTGGTGGAAGAATAGAAACAGTTATTTTTGTCCTATTTTTGATGATTAATATCCTCTTGGTTTTAATACGATTAATATAATTTCTGTTTAATTTTATTTGGTTTTAAATATTTTTTTTACTTGATGAAATATACATTTTATTGCTATAAACCTTATAAAGGAAGAGAATTTTGCTTTATTATGGTTACAAAAAAGGAAATGGATGAGATTAAAGATTCTGTTTCTGATGAGGATGAAGAATCTTCAAAGAAGAAAAAAAAGAAATCTGATGAAGTAAAAGAGCCTGAATTAACTGATTTACCTGGCATTGGTCCTGCTGTTGCTGCAAAATTAGAAAGTGCAGGAATTCTTGATATGATGAGCTTGGCTGTAATGAGTCCTGCTTCTTTGGGAGATGCTGCAGGAGTTAGTCCTGCTGTTGCTCGTAAAGCAATTCAAGCTGCTAGAAATATGCTTGATTTAGGTTTTTCTGATGGAGTAGAATTTGCAAAGAAAAGAGCTAATGTCAACTATATTACTACTGGGAGTAAAAACTTAGACGAACTTCTGGGAGGAAAAGGAATTGAATCTAAAGCCATTACAGAAGCATTTGGTGCTTTTGGCTCTGGAAAGACTCAACTTGGTTTATCTTTAGCTGTGAATGTGCAAATGCCTTTTGCACAAGGTGGAGCTGAAGGGAAATGTGTTTTCATTGATACTGAAGGTACTTTTAGACCAGAAAGAATTAAACAATTTGCTGATGGAATTGGAGCCAATCCTGAGAAAGTTTTAAGGAATATTTTAGTTGCTCGTGCGTTCAATTCAGACCATCAAATGTTATTATTAGAGAAGATTGGAGAGCTTGTTAAGGCAGGAGAGCCAATTAAAATTTTAATTATCGATTCCTTAACCGCACATTTTAGAGCTGAATATGCGGGGAGAGGACAGTTGGCAGATAGGCAACAAAAATTGAATAGATACATGCACGATTTAATGAAACTTGCTGAAACTTATAATTTAGCTGTTTATGTTACAAATCAAGTTATGGCAAATCCTGCTCAAATGTTTGGAGATCCAACAACAGCTATTGGAGGAAACATTGTTGGGCATGCTTCTACTTATAGAATTTATTTAAGAAGAGGAAAAGCAGGTAGTAGGGTTGCTAAGTTAATTGATAGTCCTAATCTTCCAGATAATGAAGCTGTTTATTTTGTAACAACTGCTGGAATTAGAGATAAAGAATAAAATGATAGAAAAGCAGTATAAGTATATCCTAAAAGGTAGAAGAACCTTAAGAAATATTTATTATCATAGAGAAGATATGACTCGGGCACCTTGGGAAAATAGGGCTATTTATTCTTCAGATATTACAATATTAAATAAACTTCCTTATTGGATTTTAGGAATTGGAAATCCCTGTCTTGAAATTATAAGATCAGATAATCCTAAATTTAAAGAAATTTTAATTAAAGCTTTGGAAAATAAAGATAACTTAAAATCTAAAAATTTAGAATTAATAACGAAAACATTAAATGAACTTTCTAGGAAAGAAAAATAAAATGACAGAAAAAGATTTTGAAGTTATATCTTCACTATGTTATGGAAATTATCCCTGCTTGTTTAAAATTCCTGATTCCAACTTTCAAAGTAGAAAATTATTTAATTATTTTTCTGGTAAATCTTCTATTTATTGTAAATATAAACCAAAAGAAAATTATAATCTAAATCTTAAAAAGAGTGGATTAAACAAAAGATGTTAAGTCAGAATGATATGCGTATTGGAAGTTTTTATTCTTTAGACAATCTAAATCTTAGACTTTATGATTTTAATGAAATTGCATTTTTCCGTATTAAAAAAGATATTGTTGGCAAGGATTTTCATAAACTAACTGGTATAATCTTCGATTCTGAATGGAAGAAAAAGATTTCTTCTGAATGCTCATTAGCTCTTTGGAAATATGCAGATAGAACATTTGTGCATGAAGTGCAAAGAGATTATTTTAATAATTTTGGTAAGGAACTAGAGTTTAATGTTAAATTTGATGAAGATATAATTTTAGCTTAATCTATTTTCTTATTCTATAATAAACATCTTCTTCTGGTTTCTTATAATTGTGAATTTCATCTGGAGAAAACCAAAAATCAATTTCTTTTTGTGCTTCTGTTGGATTATCTGTTGCATGGATAATTGTTAAATTTGGTCTGTTAGATTGGTTGGCTAATGCGAATGTGTCATGAGAATAATCTCCTCTTATTGTTCCAGGACTTGCTTCGTCAATATTTGTTGGTCCTGTTAATCTCTTTACTGTATGAACAGCGTTATGCCCTTCAAGCACCATAGCGATTATTGGTGAAGTTTGCATATCTATTATTAGTCCTTCAACAATGTTTTTTCCAATTTTAATTGCATCTGTTTGTTCAGGAAGATTTAATTTCTTTTTGTATAATTCTCCTTTTTCTTGCATCCATTTTTCATCTTTGAAATAGTGTTTTTCTAATGTTTCTCTTTTAGCTTGAATCATTTTAATTGCACATATTTTCATTCCTACTCTTTCAAATCTGTGAATTATTTCTCCAGTAAGTCCTCTAAGAATTGCATCAGGTTTTATTAAAATTAAAGTTCTTTCCATGGATCTTTTATTAAAACTATATTTAAAAAGATTTATACTCTTTATTTTTGATGGAAGAAATGTTTGTAGATTTGCATATTCACTCTAGATTTTCTAGAGCTTGCTCTAAGGATTTAACCTTTCTTAATTTAGTTAAGTGGGCAAAAATTAAAGGATTAAATTTACTTGGAACAGGGGATTTCACACATCCTGTTTGGTTTGAGGAGATTAAGCAATTAAAAAGTAATGATAAAGGTCTTTATTTTTATGATGATTTCCCTTTTATCATAACCGGGGAAATTTCTTTAATGTATACTCAAGGAAGAGGAAGAAGAATTCATCTTGTTTTATTAGTTCCTTCTATTCAAGTTGCTGAAAAAATTCAAGCTTATTTAGATACAAAAGGAAGAAGAGACTATGATGGAAGACCAATTTTTAAAATTTCTGGAGAAGAATTTGTAAGAGAAATGATGAATATTTCCCATGCAATTGAAATTATTCCTGCACATATTTGGACTCCATATTTTGGGGTTTTTGGAAGCAAATCTGGCTTTGATAGCTTAAAAGAATGTTTTGGCTCTCAAATTGAGAACATACATGCAATTGAAACCGGAATTAGTTCTAATCCTCCTATGAATTGGAAAATTAAAGAGCTAGAAAATAAATCTATTGTTAGTTTTTCTGATTCTCATAGCTTCTGGCCTTTTCGTCTAGGTCGTGAAGCAACTATTTTTAACAAATGCGATTCTTATTTTGAAATTATTGAGCAAATTCGGAAGAATAATTTTATTGGAACTATTGAAACAGATCCTTGTTATGGAATTTATCATTGGGATGGACATGCAGATTGTCAATTTTCTTGCTCTCCGGAAGAAACTAAAAAATTAAATGGCATCTGTCCTAAATGTAGCAAATCTTTAACACTGGGCGTAGAGTACAGAGTTAATGAACTTGCAGATGAATCCAGTGAAAATCAATTTAAGAAGCATTTTTGGAGCATTTTACCCTTGCATGAAATTATCGCTCTTAGTTTTGGAGGAAGTTTGCAAGGAAAGAAAACTTGGGATATTTATAATAGATTAATAGAAAAATTTGGTAATGAATTTGAAATTTTATTGAATAAGAATGAGAAAGAATTAACCGAAGTAATTGACAATAAACTGGCGCAATTAATTTTATTAAACCGTGAAGGCAAAATTAAAGTTAAACCTGGTTATGATGGATTATATGGTGTTGCTTTATTAGACAAAGATACTCAAATTGATGAAAAGCAGACAAAATTAATTTAAAATTCTCTTTGAGAAATGAGGACTAATTTTTTAAAAGTTTAAATTCATTTTAAAAAATGTTCTGCATCAGATTTGGGTGCATCCCTTAACCTTAAAAATTTATAATGTGCATCTTTTACTTTAGTTTTACACTTTTTACAAGAATCTTCTAAAGTATACTCTTTACACTTTGAACATTTTTTTAGAATCATTTTAGAATTTTATCCTAAATTAATTAAATATTCATGAAGTCTTGAAGGTAAATTGACTCCAAGATATTTTTCTGCTTCTTGGGGTTTAACCCATTTTAGTTCAACAACATTTTTTCCCATTTTTTCTTTTCCGCTTTTAACTTCGCATAAAAAGTGAATTTTAACTTTTTCTTTATCTTGAAGCATATTTTCAGCGTACACTGCACCTAGATTGTGAACAGTGTATCCTGTTTTTTCTGTTACTGTTCTCTTAAGACATTTATCTAACTCTTCTGCGTGAGTTAAATCTCCTTCTAAAAAAGAATAAGATTCATCTTCATGGTTTTTTCCAATTAAGATTTTCCTCTTTTGAGTATCAAAGATAATACCTATGATTTTTATGTAAAAAACGTCTTTTCCCATAGTTTTTTATATTTTTTTTAGTTTTTAAGGATTTAGGTTCTCTTTAAAATGAGAAGATTAAATTGTCTTTACTTCAATTCCTAAAGACTTAGCTTCTTTCTCAATTTCAGAGATTATTTCTCTTATTTTATTATCCGCTTTCTTTAAATCTGTTGATTCTACCTTAATTGAATAGTCCCCTGCGGCAAGATATTTAATTTCTATTTGATTTTTATTTGAAAGCAATTGCTTTATTATTTCTAATCCATTTGGTTTAGTTGTATGAAATTGAATTTCTTTTTTTAAACTTGCTTTTTTTACTTTTTGACAATTTAATATTTCTGTTATTTTTTCAGATTCTCTCTTTTCAATAAATTTTTCTAATTCTTTAGGATTTTTTCTTACTTTGTCAAAAAATTCATCAATTCTATATTCGGCACAAATCTTTTTTATTGTTTCTTCGGTTTTATCTCCTAGAACTGATTTTAATATACTTTGATAACTTTTCTCTAGTTTGTATTGCTCTAATACCTCTTTTTTCTCTTTTGGTGTAACTCTTCTTAAGGATAAATCTACATCATTTCCAGATATTCTTAAAACCTTACATACAATTATTTTTTTTGGAATTACATAATCTCTTAAATTTCTAATTCTTCCAGGAGCAATCTCACTTAGGATTATTTTTCCTTCTCCTTCTCCGTTTATATTAACAAATACAGTTGTTCCGATGATTCTATCTACTGTGCAAAAGACAACATCTCCTTGTTCTAATGTCATAAATTATCAAGAAAGAAGGGGATTTTAAAGGTTGTGGAATTAGATTTTTATAACTTCTAAATCTAAATCTCTCTTTAAATTTTTTAAAAATTCTTTTTCGTGTTCTTTTCCTATTGTACATCCTGCTGCGAATTCATGACCTCCAACTTCTCCGTTGAAATTAATGGCAATGTTGCTTAAAATTTCTCTTATGTTCCTGCCTTTTTTTCCAACACTTCTAGCAGATATTTTTATTTTTTCTTTATCATATGCCATTCCGATAAGAATTGTTTCTTTGTCATAAACAGGAGAATGAGAAAGAATACTTGTAATAGTTCCAATTATTGTATCTTTTACTTTATCCTTTGCATTGATAATCACATAACCCCTACCCTCTATTCTTTCAGCTTCTTCTTGAGCGTATTTTATTCCAGATAATAATTGTTGTTTATATTTTACATGTATTGCTTCTACTTTCTTTTTCGCTTCATTATCTTCCATGCAAAATCTTAGAGCTAGATCTGATTCTCCATTTCTTGAGCAAGCATTTATTTTTGCGCTCATTTCTCTAGCATCTTCTAATTTTCCGAACATTTTAATTAAAAATAATTCTCCTAATAATTCTTTATTTTTTATTTTTGGATTTCTTAACATTATAGAAGTTACAACTCTCTGGGTTTCTTCTTCATCTAATTCCATAAAACTTTTGTACTTTCCCCCATTAGAACCGATATTAATTTCTCTCATTAGTTCAATCACTCCTTCTGAATTTCCAGTTACTCCAGGGATAAAAGGATCCGAGCAATATTCTAAAACTTTATTAATTGGTCTCGTTGAAGGATAAATCAAAATTCCTTTTTTTCTTTGAACTTCACTATCTTCTAGAATTCCATGATTTATGCTATCTAAATCTTTTTCTAAAGAATCTCCAATTGTTCCTAATACTGCAAATTTTGCAAATTCTTTGTTTTTTTCATTTATTTCTTTGCAAAATAAATAAGTCATACCTGCTCCACTTATTTTTCGTTTGTCAAACAATTCCGGATTTATTATTCTTACATTTCTTGGTATTTCTCCAGAAATTTCATGATGATCTACAATAAATACTTCTCTTAATTCTGCTTCTTTAATTTCCTTTAAGCTTCCTGAAGCTAAGTCTAAAAAAAGAATCAGTTTTTTGCTAGATAGAGAAGAAATAAATTCTTTTGTCAAATTTTTTACAATTTTCAAATCAAAAGATTGATCTAATCTTTTTAAAGCTCCAATCATAATTCTTGCAGAAGTAATTCCATCTGTGTCAAAGTGACTCACAATTTGTAATCTCTTTCCTTTAATTTTTTCTAAAAATTCTTGGGAAAATTTTTTTAATTCTATTTCTAAATCTCTTTCCATATATGCACCTCAAAAAATAAAGGACTTTGATAAAATTACTTAGATTTTTTTTCTAAATATAGCTTAACTTTTCTTAATTGTGAGAATACACGATCTTTTTCTCTTTTTGCTCTTTTGTCTTGTGGATTCTTTTCAGCATGTTTTTGTATTTTACTTAATTTTGTTTCAACATTCTTTAAATCTGGGTTTATATACTTATTTCCCAAAATTTGAGATATTTTTTTATTGTACTCTTTTGGATGAATTCCTTTTTTTCTTAAGGTTTCTCCTATTTTTTCAGAAGTTAAACCTGAATCTGCTAGTTTTATGACTTCTTTTTCATATTCTGCTTGAGAAAGCTTTTTTTTAGCTTCTACAGCTTCTTCTGAATTGTTTTCTTCTGTTTTTTTCTTAATCATTCTAATACTTTGTAATGCGCTTTTTTAAAGCTTACTATCTAGATAATTTTGTTGTCTAACAGGAGTTACAAAAGGTAAGATATTTAAATTCAATTTGCTATTTTTTTAATATGGGCAAAATAATTGGGGTGATTTCTCTAAAAGGGGGAGTAGGAAAAACTTCTAGTGTTGTTGCGCTTGGAGCTGCATTGGGACAAATGGGAAAAAAAGTGCTTTTAGTTGATGGAAATTTTTCATGTCCTAATCTTGGAATGCATCTTAATCTTATTGATCCTCCAAAAACCCTGCATCATGTTATGTCTGAAGATCTAAACATTGAAGAAGCAATTTCTAAACTTACTTACTTTGATGTTTTGCCTGCATCTGTTTTTTATGCTAAAAGAATTGACCCATTAAGACTTAGAGAAAAATTAAAGTTTTTGAAAAGTAAATATGATATAATTCTTTTAGATTCTTCTCCTTCTTTAAATGAAGAGACTTTAGCAGTTATTACAGCATCAGATGAATTAATTGTTGTATCTACTCCAGATTATCCTACTTTGGGAATGACTATGAAAGCAATTAAACTTGCTAAGCAAAGGGGAACTCCAATTATTGGAATAATATTAAACAAAGTTCATAATAAAAATTTTGAATTATCCCTTGAAAATATTGAAAGAACAAGTGAAGTTCCTGTAATGGCAGTTATTCCTCAGGATGTAGAAGTATTAAGATCGCTTTCAAATTTTTCTCCTTATACTGAGAGTAGCCCAAATTCTATTGGAAGTATTGAGTATACTAAATTAGCTCATCTCTTGGCTGGTGAAAAATATAAAGGAAAAAGAAAGATAAGGTATTTCTTTAAGCGTACTGTGCCTAAACAAGAGGTGAACAGACAAATTTTCTATACCTCTATGTTTTCGAAATAAATGCTGGGAAATCTTCACATCATTAATTTTTCTATTTCTACTAATCCTTGATCTATTTTTAAGCCTCTTGGAAAAATAACTAAGGCTTTTTCATTTTCTACTCCAATTACTGTTACTTCTAAAGCACTTGAATCTTTAAAGTGTTTTTTGTGTACAAATCCACTTATCTCTCGATTATCGTTAAGTAACACAGTAACTGCATATTCTCTGGAAGATCTTCCCTCATTTGTGATACATTGAAGGTAATTCTTTTCCATGTGCAATTAAATTAAGAATAATTTATATTAATTCTCGAGTATTTTATCGGGGTGTTATGATGAAACCATTCTGGGATTAAAGAGACAGTTTATCACTGGCGAGACGGGTTATTGCGTGTGGAACTGTATTCCTTTGCAAAATTTTATTTCATTTGAAATTTGGGAGCATGCAAATCTATTTAAATCAACAAACTACTTTTCTCATCATGATAGATATTTCACAAAGAACTGCAGAAAGTCTTGGATTTAATTTAGAGAATTTTTTAGGTCCTTGGATAAAAGAAAAGGAAATTATATATCAAGGTTATAAAGATAGTTTTGAAGATTTTGATTTTGAAACTAATTGCTTTTTATATAAACTTTTTAGTTCTAGTAATCATCCTTATTCTAAGGGAAGTTGGATTGAATTTTCTAAAAGCTTAGATGCCACAATTCCTTCTGCAATTAATTTTAATTTAGGAATTTATTTTCCTGAGCTTAGAATAAATTTTGTTAATTTGATTTCTAACTTAAATATTCAAGATGAAAAACGTGATAGTTTGCACATTGATTCTCCTTCATCAAAAATTTTAGAAACAATTAGTCATTTTTCCTTTGATTATAAACTAACGCCTCTTGGTGAGGACATTATTAAAGAAATGTTAAGGAGAGATAATTATGGAAGATTTCTTTTAGAAAGTATACCTAAATCTGAGGAAATGGAAGATTTTAGAAAGAATTTGGAATTTTTTGAAGAAAATTTTCTCAAGCAAACTTATTTTTCATATCTAACTCCTAATTATTCTGGAGCATAAAAATTAGAATAATGACTCACATAGCCCTACCAG
>Ga0172381_10003359_pt1 | contig 16998 bp, 26 predicted proteins | sample Leawel6488metaG_FD_119754 | JGI IMG/M metagenome (GOLD analysis project Ga0172381, IMG submission 119754) | Leachate microbial communities from a municipal landfill in Southern Ontario, Canada - Leachate well 64-88 metaG | ecosystem: Engineered > Solid waste > Landfill > Unclassified | place... | reverse complement strand
TGTTCTGATTTTGGGGAAGATAATTTAAGAAAAGCAATAATGGATTCTGATTTTTACAAAGAAATAATTTGTTAATTGTTGAGGTGTAGAATGTCAGCCAATGGAATATTTATCCCGGTTTACGCCGAAATATTAGACCATCCAAAGACAAAAAAATTATCCAAGGCTCTAAATATTTCAATTCAATGCGCCTTGGGTGGATTAATTTTCTTTTGGGAAAATACCCTAAAACATTATCCGGATGGTTTTATTCCAGAAGATGAATTGTATACGGATGACCTTGAAAAATATTTCGGAATACAAAAAGGTAATGAAATTTTAAACTATTTATTATCTTGTGAATTTATAGATAGGTCAGAGGATGGTTACGAATTACATAACTGGGATAAATACGCCGGTAAGTTGCTTGATAAAAACGAGTCTGATAAAGAGCGAATGCGGAGAAAGCGACTAGAAAAGAAATCTGTTCGCGAACAGTTCGCGAACTGTTCGCGAACTGTTCGCGAAAAATCCCGGTTAGAAGAACATAAAGATAAAGAAGAAGATAAAGAATCTACTACTAACTTACTTTTGCCCGATCCAGAGCCGGGAAATCCTTCGCTACCGCTCGGAGAGAGTGATTTTGAAAATCCAGATTCTGAATTCTTGGAAGAATTGAAAAGTGTTAGCCAGGAAACCGAAGCGGAGATAGGCAAAGAACCGGGTAGATTTGCCCTGCAAGAAACTTTCCCTGGTATTCCGATGGAGAGTTCGGCAGAGGAAAAAAAAGTTAAACCACGGGCAAGAGAGCCGAATCATAAAAAGGTAAACGAGATTTACGAAGCCTATCCCAGGAAAGCAAAACCAGACAAAGCAAAACCGGCAATAACGCAAGCAATCCGATCTCTTTCAACGGAAAGGAAAATCGAACTAGAAGAGGCCGAACAGGTAATGCTTGATATCGTAAATGATTATGCAAAGTCTCCGCAGGTTAAATTCAAGTTAGACCAGGCGAAAAATGGGGTGGCGAATTATGTCCCTTATCCAGCTTCGTGGTTTAACGCCGGTTGCTGGAAAGAAGATCGCAAGGAGTGGGGGTACGGAGCGCCATTGCCAACGGGAAGGGGATCGCCGGTTTTTGCTGGGCAATGCGCTCTAGATTTAGAAAAAAAACCGCCGTCAGAATTTTTTGCAGAACCAGGAGAGTTTTTATGCTGAAAATAAATAGCCAGGCGTTTAGAGAAAAAATATCCAGGTTAGCCGGAGAGTTTGAAAATTTACCGGACGGCTTGCCAATGGATGCAACATGCCGATGCGGGGAGTGCGACGGATACGGGATGATCTACGACGAAAGCGGTGCGAGGCGTTGCCCAGCATCGATTGGGCTGCCTTGGCTGAAATCAGTCACCCCGGAACTTGAAAAACTTCATCGTGAATTATCCGGATGGGAGGGGTGGCCTCCAAGGTCGTTTAATGAATTTCTGTCTTCGGAAGATTTTAAAGAAACTCAAGCATTTGTGTCTTTGCGTGGAATGTGGTGTAAGCGCAAGGAAATAGATAAGCCCTGGGCGCGGTTCCTTTGTGGAAATAGTGGCAGGGGAAAAACTTACGCCTGCCTAACTTACCTCTACGAGGCGGCGCAGGAGCGGAAGAAATGCTTCGCCTTTCGCTTCCCGGATTTAATAAACGCTTATAAGCGCGGATTCGACGGAAATGATTTCGTGGATTGTTGTTATTGCAGGATCAGGAAAGCGAACGTGGTTCTTGTTGATGAAATCGGCCGGTCAACTGTGCTTGGTAATCAGGCGCATGCTCAGCAGGCATTTCAGCAGATTATTAACCTTAGCTACCGGCAAAGAATTTTGTTAATCACTTCGAATTTATCACAAACCGAGTGGTCTGAATCGCCAATTATGACGGCAGACCTACAGAGCCGGTTGTCAAAAAAGGCTGAATATGCAGTATTTTTTAACGATATTGGCAATGATTTAAGAAAGGTGGCGTGACATGAATATAGTTGCATTAATCGGACGCTTAACCCGCGATATCGAACTTAAATACACTCAATCCGGCAAGCCAGTGGCTAATTTCAGCCTGGCGGTAGACCGGAGATATAAAGACGCGAACGGTGAAAAGGTTTGTGATTTTATTAACTGCATCTCCTGGGAAAAGAAGGCGGAATTACTGGATCAGTATTGTAAAAAGGGATCACAGATCGCAGTAACCGGTGAATTACAAATGCGTAAATACCAAACCCGCGAAGGCGAGAACCGGACGGCGTTCGAGGTTTTAGTGGATCAAGTGCAGTTTCTGGGAGGGAATAGAGATGGAAATCAGTCGGCCGATTCTCAGGAATCGCACGGATCGCAAACTGGTCCGGTAAGTGATGCGGACTTGCCGTTTTAGGAGAATAATTATGTATATAGTTTTGTGTTATTGGTATACATGCGACGACCACATAAGATTATATGATGTTGCTCCATGTTGTGAGAATCACTATCACAAAGGAACTCTCGTAACAATGCGAATTTACAATCCCATCCCGGCGAAATTATTCAAAACTAAAGAAAGAGCACAAAAATGGATTGATAGGACTTGCCGTTTTTGGAAAACAAAAAATTTTAAATTAGAAATTTTCCCGGTGAAATAATCATGCGCGAACTTTCACTTTATACCGGCATCGGCGGCGGCCTTTTAGCAACACATCACTTATTAGGATGGAAGACTATAGGATATGTCGAAATCAACGATTACTGTCAGCGAGTGCTTGCACAAAGAATCAGAGATAGATTCTTGCACAACTCCCCAATCTTTGGAGATATCCGAGCATTCCTTGATTCAGGATGCGCAGAAATTTATAGAGGAATTACGGATGTTATCACAGCAGGATTTCCTTGCCAACCATTCTCTGTCGCAGGAAAACAACTTGGAGAAAACGACCCAAGAAACCTGTGGCCGGAAACGTGCGAATGCATTCGCCGAATTAGACCGCAATTCGCATTCTTGGAGAATGTCCGGGGACTGCTTGCTTCCGGATATTTTGGAACCCTCCTCTCCGATCTGGCCGAAATCGGGTATGACTGTCGGTGGACGTGCTTGCAGGCTAAGGATGTTAGAGCACCCCATAAAAAGAGAGAACGCTTATGGATACTTGCTGCCGACGTTAACCGCCTCAGAGGCAACGCATGGCGGCCCGAATTCGCGGGACTCAAACGGGAGAGCGCATCTATCAGCAATAGCGGCAATGTTTCCGATGGGGCAGGTGTGGCCTACCCTCACAGCGACCGCTGCGACACAGGGAGTGAATCAGCCCAATGGCAAACGCGGACAAACGTTGATAGGAGCGATAAGGGGACAGGATTGGACATGGACAACACTAAAGGCCAGCGATGCCAAGCGCGGGGATTGTCCTTCAGAGAGACGGCGGCGAACACTATCGCTTGTGAGTCAGGCGAAGATGTATCCAACTCTGACCGCACGGGATTATCGCAGCGGGAAATGTTCGGAGAAAACCTGGCACAAAAACAGTCGGCCTTTGAACGAAGTAATATTACATGGTGGGACAGAGACCCCGCAGACGAACCAGGGGCAATTGAATCCGAAATGGTGCGAGTGGTTCATGGGAGTCCCGATAGGGTGGAGCGAATTAAAGCCCTTGGAAATGGACAAATTCCGGCAATGGCTGCTTATGCATGGAATGTGCTGAGTCAGGAGTTTTAATTATGCAAAATTTACCAGACCGCATGACATCAGAACAATTCCGAAACCTGCCAAAAACCAAGAAAAATAAATACCACAACACACCGACCGAATATAACGGCAGGAAATACGATTCTAAGAAAGAGGCAGAACAGGCAAAGATTTTAGACGGGTTGCTGATCTGTGGAAAAATCAGAGCATGGGTTCCGCAAGTTTCTATCCCGATAAATCACGGGTTATCTACAAGGTATGTAGTTGATTTTATGGTAATTAATTGGGATGAGACGATAAGGTGGATCGATATTAAAGGGTGGGATAAAAAGAAAAAAGAATTCAGAGATACGGCAGCGAGTAAAAGTAAAAGAAAATCGGTGAAAGAATCCTATGGAATCGAGATCGAGTTAGCGTGAGGTGAAATAATGTTTATTGGAACCAAAGATGAATTTTTAAAAAACAACAAGAAAACTTTTCCAAAAAACACATTGTTATGCTTTATCTTATTTTTTATCATTACGTTTTTTCAATTCAGCAACCAAATTTCTAATGACGCGGCAATAATTTCAAGTTGCATTGTGTGGTCAATCTATGCGCGAGGTGAAAGAAAATGAATTTATTCCCAGGAATGAAATTAGAATATCCCGCGGCAAGGCAAAAAATAACTATTTTATCTTGCGACGAGAAGCAAAGTTATGTTGAGCAATCGGGGGAAAATTTTATTGCAAAAAACATTATTTCTAATAAAATACTACAGAGTTGGCAACTCACTGGAGAGGTTGATTGGTCTATAACTCCAACCATTCCGATAGAATATTGTTTCCCCTCCGATCCGCAATGGCGTAAAGGCACAAAGGTTGGATACCTGCCAGGTGCGGGAATTTATATTCAGCGTGACAATGGCGGATTTGACTGGATTAGCCCGGAGTATGTAAGGATACCACAACCAAAATTAGAACTACAGCCAACTCCAGAGTCAGGGATTGATTTCGAGGCCGATCCACCACAATACGGAGATGAATATATTCGAAGAGATGGGAGCACTGCAAAATTTATTGGAATGGGATTTATTGGCGGTGATAAATGGGTATTTGAAAATTCTGTTGATTTTTTAGGGCATTATAATAGCAGCGGAAAGTACGCTAAGGATTGCACAGATTCTACGGATATTATCTCCCGCAAACCAGCCGAACCCAGTAAGCACAAAGAAAAGTTTTGGGTGAATTTTTACAGAAACCATAAACCAGATATTTATATGGCAAAACAAAGCGCTATTGCTGTAAGATTAGCAGATTGTCTTGCTTGTAAAGAAACCGAAATCGAATGGACAGAAGGAGAAGGATTATGAGTTGTGAATTTTGCAAAGATGGAATATGTGTTCACGGAACAACGAGCGCTTATATCGAGCCTGAGAAAAGTTGCCAATTTCCTGGAATGGAAAATCAGTGTTATTTGCTGGAAGAGCCAGAAATAATTTACTTGGAGCCCCATCATTGCGGGGATAAAAGAAGCGAAGGCCGCACCTGGTGCAAAGATGATGTATTCCGTGGTGAGTGTGATGTCCCGGATGGCGAAGATTGTGCTGGGTGCAAGACGGTTAAATATATCCGGTCGGACGTGGTTAATGATATGCTAAAGGAACTGGAAAAGCAATTATATACAAAATGGCAAAAATGCAAGAAAGAAATAATGGATTTATTTGATATTTCTTACACCTTGCAACCGATAAGCACTATAAAAAACCTCCTTGCTGAGTTTGATAAATTTGCGGAAGAAACAAGGAATTTGCCCGTTCAGCAAGAAGATGAACATAAGGGCCAATGCGCCTATAATTGGCATATCGATATAGTTCGCAGGTTTAAACCGTTTGTGGAGCAGGTAAAAGAGGAGGTTGATAATAAATCGCCCTGGCAACCGATGGATAGTGCGCCGAGGGATTCGTCTCCAATAATTTTAAAAACGAACAAAGGTATTTTCGAAGCATATTATAATCCGCTATCTGGTTTATGGCACATGTTGGTAAATACGCCAGGAGTGCTATATCAATACCTAGAAGAGGAATGTTTAGGCTGGATGCCGATACCGGAGTGAGAGTGGAAAAATTTATTAACAAATTAAAGGATAGAAAATATTGTTAAAAGGGTTGATTGATATGGCTAACACAAAAATAGATACCGAATTGCCAAAATTTATAAATTGTGAAGATGAAGTTATGGGTATAAATTCTGCTTTTGTTTGCAAAGAATGCAGACGAGTTTTTGATTATGGTGGAGATGGATCTAATTTATGCAATGATTGTTTGGTGATTTTAAATGGAGAATGTTGTGACGATTACGACATTCGTGATCTTGGAGATCAATAATGGCTACCACTAAAATTGACTGGTGTGATACAGTTTGGAACCAGGTTACCGGGTGTTTGCCGGTGAGTGCTGGATACGATAATTGCTACGCTTCTCGGATGGCCAAGCGGCTGGCGGGAAGGTGCGGGTATCCGGCAGATGATCCATTTAAAGTTACTTTTCATCCCGATAAACTGGAACTGCCAATGACTTGGAAAAAATCAAGGCGAATTTTTGTAAATTCAATGGGGTATTTGTTTCATGAGGATGTAGAATTTTCTGCAATTGATCAAATCATGGCTTATATTGCATTGTGTCCCCAGCACACGTTTATGGTATTAACAAAACGGCCAGAAATAATGAAAAAGTATTTCTTAACCAAAGATCGTGATGAACGCATTGGTTGGCAAGCACATAATATTTGCGAGAATACCAAGCATGAATTAGATTATTCTATTGCCAACGCTCTTATTCACGGGCCGGGGAAAGTTAGCAATCTTCCCGATAACATTGCTCCGCCTCATCCTAATTTATGGCCTCTGCCTAATTTATGGCTTGGCGTATCTGTCGAAAACCAGGAAACAGCCGATGAACGCATTCCGATTTTGCTTGATACTCCGGCGGCACATCGTTTAATTTCGTGCGAACCATTATTAGGAGTGTTAAATTTACGCAATTATTTAGCCTTGTTTAAATGTGGAGCATGGGGATGCCATGCCATGTTGTTTGAAAATGAACTGGTTTATCATTATAAAGATGATGATGATTACGATGATCAAGAAATCGGCGTTCCGAAATGCCCTTATTGTGATAGCGACGCGTTTACTACAAGCGATTCTTACCCAGACGATACGATTGACTGGTTAGTCTGTGGCGGGGAAACTGGCCCCAACGCAAGGCCATGTCATCCGGACTGGGTAAGGGGTCTAAGGGATCAATGCCAGGCGGCGCAGGTTCCATTCTTTTTTAAAAGTTGGGGTGAGTGGGTAGTGGGAGATCAAGACCCGCTCGAAATTATTCGGGTTGGCAAGAAAAAGGTAGGCCGCTTGATTGATGGGCGGGAATGGCGGGAGTTGCCGGAAGGGGTGTGAACAATGACAGGTGATACAATCATAGTATCAGTTCCTATTTTATGCGAGATATGTCTCAAGGATAATATCGCAGAATATGCTGAATATAAATGCAATACTTGGAGTAATTACGGTAGGTTATATTTATGCGGCAGTCACTTTAGACAATTTGGAACGGACGATGGATTTCGGATTGAATACAAACCTTTGTCAATTAAAAAAAATAGTGTGATAGAATCAGATAAAGATATTTATAAAAATAAAAAAGTAAATCCATTTTATTATTATAAATAAGCCACGCGAACCTTTAGTCCTACAAAAATAATGGCTCTCAGGTTTCCTTGAGAGCCTCGGGTGGGGTAAACAAGTGGAAAGTTATTTTTTGCAAGATATGATTTTATTTATTATTTCTTTCTATCCTAATCTTTTATCCTGCAAATCTTTTCCATAATTTACTCCTTTATCTTATAGAAAATCTTCTTATTCTCTTCCCGGCTAATCTCGACTTTCCCTTTAGTAAACAGGGAATTCACCGCCCTGCTTATCGACGTGAAGTCCAAGCCAAGTTTTTGGCTCATTGAATTTTTGTAATCATCCCCATTGCGGAGATGGTCGAGAATCTCCTGCTGAATGTTTCGGCGCTTCATTTATTTTCCTCTTTCTTTTTTCCTAATTTATTTAATCTATATTAGAATGAATTGTTTGGTGCACAATTCACTCCGTGGTATAAAGTATCCATGTACTATGGTATTTGTAACTTTCCAATCTTCCCTCCAATATAGTGTATTATTAAGAGAACTGTCTTTTTCAAATATGCAATCTACTATCTCCCATTTTGCATAATCCCCGCCCGTTTTGTAAGAGTCATCAAACCGGCAGTTTTTAAAAGTACAATTGAAAAATTGTGAGTTTTCCCAATTTCCTAAGAATATTGCATTCTTAAAAATGCAATTATTGAATCGGATTGAGGGAAAGAGGAATCTTGGATTACGTACTAGGGCTCTAGTACGAAATATCATATTATCAAATACAGCAACAGAATCTGTGCATATATCAACGTAATCTCTGGCTCTGGCTCTGGCTTTTTTCATGATCTTTATAATTTTCTCCTTGATTTTTCAATCTGAAACGCTTAATCTAATTCAGGCTCCGCTCCCTAGTGGCCCCATTGAAGCAAGACAAGTCTCAATACCAGTACCGCGAAAGCGATACTTTCCACTGGGGAGCGGGGTTATTGTTTTTTAGACAGCACATTCCCCACAATGCGGGCATTCTTCCCCTAATTTGCTTTTCCAATGATGCCCATTGTCGCACATATTCAATAAATTTCCTTCCCAGCATTTTTCGCAGAATCCCTCTCCTTCGTTTTTTGGAGTTCCAAGAGAAAAATTACAGTTCTTTTGCCAGGGGTTGTGTGTGTCAATCTCGCAACCGCAATCTTTGCAATGACTTCTCTTGTATTCTTCGGTTTGTTGCCTTTTCCATTCTTTTCTGTCTACTACATATCCAAGTCTGTTAAGCGCGGCTATTGTCGGTCTTTTTTCTGGCATATTCCCGGACAAAAACGGATTAAATCCTATGTCAACGCAGGCTTGGTTTAGTGCGCTTTTAATTGTCTTGTAAACTTTTTGTTGATTATTCATGATCTTCTCCTTTTTGTTTGATTGCCTGTTGATCCCTGCTGCGACAGGGATAGAGAGGGAATCAAAGTGATTTACCATCTAATTAATTTTCCGTCCACGACTTGCCCACAACATTTATCTAGGGATGCTAGTAACTCCTTCCATTCGTTGTATTCTGGCAAATCTGGAATGAAAGATAATAATTCATCCGGATAATTCCAAGAATTCGCATCGATTCTCCCCTCGTCCCATCGGTATTGAGCGTCGAAAATTTCACCGGCTGACCATGAATTATCCGGCGTTTTAATCGGTCTTTCGTTGCTTGGAATGATTTGGAATTTGCCTTCGATTTCATAGATCCCGTAATTACAAAGTTCCTCATATCTGTATTCTGCGTTCATTTTGTTTTCTCCTTTTTTTGTGATTCTATAAACAGATTATAGAAGTATTGATGCATTGTGTCAAGTGTTTTTTTAAAATAGTTGAAAATATTTTTTACAGGCAAGGCAAGAATCGTGCCAACTATTATTTATTGTTTGCGCGTGCGCGAGAAACTAATTTATAAATATACTATTTATAAGTAGTACAATAGTACTTTAGTACAATAGCACTGGCGTATAGTGGTGTATCCCTTGACTGTGAACAAAATTCAGTTTTGATAAAACTATACAATATATAGAGGTGATTCATGAACTTGATCCTGCAGATAGTCAAAGATTTCGAAAACGAAACAAATTTTCGCAGAGCATGGTGGCGATTGCGATTACTAATCAATCGATTTTTGCTCCGGAGGAATAAAAATGACTGATCGCCGCTACCGCCTGAGCCCGGCAGAGCGGGCTGATAGAGAGATTAAAACAAACGAATTGATCAAAAAATTCAATCTGGATAGGCCGGTTGCCCTGCGATTCGTGAGCCTGAATAGTGATTTAAGTTTCGATCAACTGTGTGATACTGTCATGGAGTTGCTCGATTCTATCGAAAATATTTATCGATCCATGTTTTGCTCGTCTATCCCGGAAGATATTAAAACATTAACAATAAATAAATGTGTTTACCGTATCGCCAGCAGAAAAAAAATAACGAACAAACAAATCTCTATCACCCTCTCCGGAGTGATAGATCTCGTAAATTACCAAAAATTGCAATCTATTCCGGCCCACACCAAGTATTTGCGCAATCAATTGTTGGCGCAGGTGCGAGAGATTATTGATTGCGAATCGAATAAGGGGGTAGAATCTCGATTGAATTTTATTGTGCAATTGTTCACTGATATTGGTTTGTCGATTCCGCGAAAAATAGTTAGTGAGCGTTGCTCGAAAAGCGGATTATTCTCCTCGCGCCGGGTGAGCGACAGTGAAATTGAAACGCTCAGGACGGCCTACGGATTGATCGGCTATCACGGATTAGAGATATTTATTAATCCTGACTACCTACTACTACATACGCAGGAATTAAAAATACCCAAAAAAATACCCGTAGTTTTCCATAGGGAGTTCAGAGATCGTGGCTCTCAGGGCAAATGCGCAGGTCACTCTGTGGGATAGAGAGGGTGAATTATGAGAAATTTTACTAAACCATCTATTGACGAAGATTTTTATACAGAATCAGTAAGGTGGAAAATCTTAAGTGCAGAAAACAACCCTTTGCCAGAAGAGCAGTTGCGGGCACGAATAAGAATTGCGGAAGGGCAAGCGAGATTACAAAACAAACTATTAGAAATAGTTTGGGGTAAATCAGTGCCAGAAACCAGTTTAGAATTAGATGCCTTGTCACAAAAAATTAACGATCTTAACTTTCCGTCTGATCGCAAAAAAAATATTTTGGAATCTGTTTCTGTCCCGTATTGTTATTCGGATAATACAAGATAATTATGAAATTTTTTTTAAAACTGATATTACAGTGAGTGTAATTTAAAATGGATAGCGAAAAGATAAATAAAAAAATTGAAATTTTAATAGCAAGAGGAATATCCGAGAAAGAAAAATCAGATAGTGAAAAAATCAATATAGTTTTGGATATTTTAATTCAGGAAGGGTGTTTTTTGGAAATCGAGGATTTTCTTAGAGGCGGGGTAAGCAAAGATAGAAGAGTTGAAGTCCAGCATAAGGAATATAGTCTAGAATTAAGTGATGGATACATGATTCAATCTCCGTTGGAATTTGCACTGAATCATGAATCCGAAAATAGCCAGATTAAAAGATTGCTATTAAAAATATACAATTCTTACAATTTGTATTTCAAAAGCAAAAAAAATAGTAAAGATGAATCAACAATTATATTTTCTAAAAATCCTATGTTTAAAAATAATCCAGAAAAAGTAATTGGGAGGAATGCAAATATCGGGTATATGTCACCGAAAAGCCGCTGAACGAAATTGATCTTTTTAAAAATTGTTTGATTAAGTGGTTGGATTATATAAATAGCCACAATCAAGAAGAAATCAACACTTTTATTTTGTGATATAAATTATGCGCCGAAAAGACATCTTGGAAAAAATAAAATGCACCACCAAACCTAAAACCGCAACCGTGGCTAAATCGGTGCGCGAAAAAAAGGAATTATCTGGCCCGAAATTTACTCGTGCGATTGCTCTGGCTGCACTTAAGGATATTGGAATAGAGGAATCCCTGTTGGTTCACTCTAATGGCAAACCGTTTAATCTCTACGAGTTGGCTGTTCTTATTTATTACGAACCCGGTATTACCTCTAAACAAAATTGCCTCCGGATCGCAGAGGCTACAGGATTAGTGGTTATCCCGGCAAACATTTTTTATTGGAAAGAAATTCCCGAATTTAAACACGTTTTGCAGATTCGCGAATTGAAACGATTTGAAAAAATCGGAATCGACCCTAACCGAATATTGGCGGAAGACTGCGGGATTGCTTTTGCTGATCCAATTGGCCTCGTTGATCCGGATAGCGGGGCTATTCGCAATTTGCCTGATATCCCGGAGGATTTGCGCCGGGCGATTAGCAGTATAAAGGTTGTTGATAAAGTTGATAGAAATGGTAAAGAATCGCGAAGCACAGAATACAGGCTTAGCGCCAAGGGTGATTCTCTGCGCAGATTGGAGCAACACAAGGGGTTGCTGACCGAGAAAATTGAAATATCTGCTGGCGGTGATTTGGCGGAAGCGTTGCGTCGCGGTCAAGAGAGAGTGCAGCGCGAGAAGGAAAATTAGATGAGTAAGTTTGATTTTATAATGAATCCTCCATATCCCGGAGATATATACATTACCAATGACCCTTCTGGTACTGCGTATCACGAATTGGTTTTTGTATATCAGCAGCCTGGCAATGGTTACGGAAGTTGGGGAGGATGGTGGTTCTCTAACCTGGATTGCGAAGTTCTTAAATTTGATAGTGAGGGAAAATATATAGATGCAGATTGGCCTCTTGATATGCAAAGACTCTGTTTAATCGAAAAAGCCCAGCGCGAATTATTGCCAGAAGAATTAAAGGCACTAAATAAATCTGTAGATGAAATTAAGCATGGAATTGTTCATGGTTTTTTGTGTACTTGCGAGGAGTGGAAGTGAAATTAGCCAGCAACATAAGCCCGGTTGAGATTGCTCTGCGTGAGCAGATAGCGAAGTTCTACGCTGATCCGTTGGGCTTTGTGCTTTTTGCCTATCCCTGGGGTGAGCCGGGTACTGATTTGGCGAATCAATCAGGCCCGGATGATTGGCAGCGAAGAATCTTAAAGAGGATCGGCGAAGAGATAAACAACGGAACTGGGCCAATACGCATTGCGATTAGTAGTGGTCACGGGATTGGGAAAACGGCGCTTGTTGCCTGGATTAACCATTGGTTTATCAGCACTCGCGCATTTCCATCTATTGTTGATACAGCCAACACTAAAGATCAACTAGAAGCAAAAACATGGCGAGAATTGGCGATCTGGATTAATCGAGCAATCAACAAGCACTGGTTCACGCACACCGCCACGAAGTTGTTTTTAAACGAGCATCCTGAAACCTGGTTTGCCAAAGCACAACCCTGGTCTAAGGAGCGCAGCGAAGCCTTCGCCGGGACTCACGCCGAACACGTTTTGCTTGTATTCGACGAAGCCTCTGCAATCGATGACATCATTTGGCAGGTCGCCGAGGGCGCGCTAACCACCCCCGGCGCGATATTCCTGGCGTTTGGAAACCCAACCCGTAATAGCGGGCGATTCTTTGAGTGTTTCAACAAGTTACGCCACCGTTGGATCACTGAAAAAATTGATAGCCGAACAGCCAAAATGACAGACAAGGGCCTTATTAATCAGTGGATTGAGGATTACGGAGAGGATTCTGATTATGTCCGTGTCCGTGTGCGTGGCGAGTTTCCACGGGCATCGAGTATGCAGTTTATATCAACAGAACTTGTTGAGCAGGCAGAGAAGCGCAAATATGATTCTAGCAGTTATGTTTTTGCTCCAATTATTATTGGTGTTGACGTTGCAAGGTTTGGTGATGATTCAAGCGTGTTAGCGATCCGGCAAGGATTGAAACTGCACGAATTAGTTAGGTACAGAGAATTAGATACTATGCAACTGGCCGCCCAGGTAATTGAATTTGAAGATCTTTATCAAGCCGACCAAGTATTTGTTGATGTTGTTGGCGTTGGTGCTGGCGTATTGGATCGAGGAAGGCAATTAGGGCGGCAGTGGATTGGTGTAGGCGGAGCGGAAACACCAACCGATAAGAAATATGCCAATAAAAGCGCTGAGTGTTGGGGATTAATGCGCGATGCATTAAAGGATGGTCTTTCAATCCCGGTGGACGATCAACTAAAAACTGACATGATAAGCCGGGAATACGGCTATAACGCCAAGAACCAGATTCAACTAGAGAAAAAAGAGGACATGAAACGTCGTGGGTTATCCAGTCCGGATAATGCGGATGCTACATCCATTACCTATGCCTACCCGGTAACCAAAAAAACCGATCCGTATTACGAAGCACAAAAGCAAGAAGAATACTGGAATCAACAAACCGGAACCCATTCCCTGATTGGAGGGTATTAATATGGAATTCATAACAATACCAGTAAATAATACAAATGATATATCTGATGGATATCATACTTTCGGGGAATTGTATGAGCATCGAATAAGATTGTATATTGAGTTATGCAAGTCATTGTCCGGGAAAAGATTAATCTGGTATTCAAGAGTGCATAGTGACGGAACTCTTATTCCTGGCTGGTTTATTCTAGGCATTGGGATGGAGAGGGGTCATCAAATAACATACCACATACCTGAAAAATATCACAAGGAGATATCTGATATATATGGAATTGTTGAATACAAGATAGTTCCGACATTTGATGGACACACATCACAAGATGTCCTCGATAGGTTAAAAGAGGTGAACCTGTAATGATTATTGATATGCAGTTGGGCAATGAAATTTTAGCCGTTAATTTAGAGCAAGAGGAACGCCGCAAGGATTCGTTTGACCACTCGGACAAAATAATTGACAAGAACAAAAAAGGCGTTGACATTCAGAAAATCCTTCAGGCTGACAATATCGCGGAACTCCTGGACGAAGAGACGATCAAAAATATTGAACAACGGGTAATTGATGAGTATCAGGCAGATTTTACGGTAATAACTCCTTGGCTGGAACTCATGGAGAGGATCGGGAAACTGGTATCTCTGGAGCCAGAACCAAAACATACGCCGCACCAGAATGCCAATAATGTAAAATGGCCGATTATCGCTCAAGCATGTGTTCATTACACCTCAATGCTAAAGAAAAATTTACAAGCAAATGGCGACGAGGTAATCACTTATAGTGCCGCAGGATTAAATCCTTCACCTGAAATCGAGGACAAGCAAAACCGGCTTGCCGCCTACCATAATTATCTCTATGCCAATGAGATGGATTGGTTTTCCCATAATGATCGATTAATTGCCATGAAATCCTGGATGGGTAATGGATACAAAAAATCATTTTGGAATCCGATCAAGGATGCGCCTGAGTCAATCGCCGTTGATCCGAGAGACGTTATTTATGATTTCAAGCAACCATCTTTCAAGGAGTTGCGAAGACTGAGCCATAAATTTGTCTTATACCGAAATGACATCGTCACCGCGATCCGCAGCAAACAATATCTGGATCGTGATTATGGCTTTGGTGATTCAACGGACGAAAACAATATTGAGTATGACAAACCTTATTCCTTTATTGAACAACATCGCTGGCTTGATCTGGACGGCGATGGATACGAGGAGCCCTACATCGTCACGATCTGCAATAGTGATTCCTCTTCCGGGACTCTTGCCCGTATTGTCCGCCGGTTCGAGCCGGAAGATTGCGTTGTTAACGATAATTTTGAAATTGTAAAAATCAATCCACAGGAATGCTGGACACATTATAAAACCCTGGAACATCCTCTTGGTTATATTATCGGCCTTGGGTGGGGCTATCTGTTGTACATGCTCAACGATTGCGTTGATCAGACAATAAATAAACTCCTCGATGCAGGAGATATTCAAAATTCTGGCTGCGGAATTATTGACGCTTTGCTATTTCCTGGAAAGTCAGAGATTCAATTACGGCCTGGATTTTACCAGACCGTGCAAATGCAAGGCGTTAATTCAATCAGGGATAAAATCTGGCGTATCGATCACCCTGGGCCTAGTCCGGTGCTATTCAATCTACTCGATATGTTGATGAAGGCCGGAGAGAAACTATCAATCAGCAGTGATATTTTCTTTGGTCAATCGCCAGGCGCTAACGTCCCCGCAACTACTGTTTTATCAATGGTTGAGCAAGGAATGGCGAATTTCAGTGATATTAACAATCGCTATTTTCAATCAGTGGGTGAAGAAGCCAAGAAGGTATTTGCTTTGCTCTGCAAATACAAAGATATTCCGGATAACCAGCAATACTACGGAGTTGAATCACAATACTTATTCCCGACTGATTTCAATGCAGAGGATTTAAAAACGTACCGGGTAATGCCCAATAGCAATAACGCCAGCGTTTCTGACACACAAGATATGTTTAGGGCAAAAGCGTTGATGGAAGTTAAAGGGCAAGGTCTCAATGATAGCAAGATTATGGAGATGTACGTCAGGGCGTTGAAATACAAAGGCAAAGACCTGCAAGAACTATTACCGCAGGAAGGCGCACAACCACCGCAAGACCCGCGAATTGCACTTGAGCAAGCAAAGATTCAACTTGAGCAAGCCAGATTAAGCCTGGAAGCCCAGGAGAAAGCCAGCCAACACGAAGAGAGAGACGCAAGAAACCGGTTAGTAAATGCTCAAACCATGAAGACTGAAGCGGAAGCATTGGCGGCACAAACCGGAATGCTGGAAGCCGCTGACGCACAGCAGAAGGCAATCCAAATGAGCGAGTTGCTCAATCAATTCAGTGAAGTATATGGAGATAGCAATGATTCAGTACCTATGCAACAATCAGGACAGCAACCAACCGGCGCTACAGCAGTTCAATAAAATAGATTTGCAAGAGTTTCTTGCCTGGAAGAATACACAGATAGGCCAACGGTTTTTTGACATGGTGCGGGAGCATGGTATTCAATCCTGTTATCCCTATGTTGATTTAGAATCGATGGAATCAACCGCTCTTAAGAATGCCTACAATAAAGGCAGGGTTGAACTGTGTGCTTATATGGCGAACATTGCTCCACAGAAAGATTAACATGGATATCCAGCACATACCCGACAAGATTGATATTCTTCTTCAGCGGTGCAAGGAAGAGATTGTTGCCATTTTCAGAAAGGAGGGAACTGGCAACATTAATCTCCGTCTGGATATTTCGGATGGCGGAATACGAAATGCAGCCATAGAGGTAAATAAAAAAACTGTAATTAAGTGAATTTTACATTGACAAGAAACAAATTGCAGGTAGTGTAATATTTAAATACATATAAACGGATTATTTTACACCGTTGAAAAAACGATTAGTAAAAGCCCGGTTCATGACCAAAAAGGTTGTGGCCGGGCTTTTTTTATTTTAGCAAAAAAAGGAATTAGAGAAATGAGTTATCAAGAAGAAATAAAGTTAGCGGATTGCACAGTAATGACTCATCGAGTTCTGGTTGAACTTGAACTCGTGGAGGAAAAAACCGATTCGGGAATTTATTTACCTGAAGTATCGAGGGAGCGCGAACAGGCCGGAGCCGTATTCGGTAAAGTTGCAAAGGTTGGAGAATCCGCCTTTGTCTATGGAGACCGAAGATTAACGGAAACTTTGCAGCCTGGCGATATCGTGCAGTTCCCGCGATATTCCGGATTATCGCTTCTGATTGAAGGCAAGCCTCATGTTGTTA
>Ga0172381_10003358_pt1 | contig 16999 bp, 25 predicted proteins | sample Leawel6488metaG_FD_119754 | JGI IMG/M metagenome (GOLD analysis project Ga0172381, IMG submission 119754) | Leachate microbial communities from a municipal landfill in Southern Ontario, Canada - Leachate well 64-88 metaG | ecosystem: Engineered > Solid waste > Landfill > Unclassified | place... | reverse complement strand
GCGGGTTATTTGATAAAGAACTTTCTAAAATACCTTATAAATAAACCTAATTTTATTTGTAATTATTAATTAGATTAGAATATTCTCTTTCCCATTCATCGATTATTTTATCTAAATAATGTTTCTTTATACTCTCCAATGTATTCTTTTGCATTTTTTTAAACAATTTCTTATTTGCGAGAATTTTTAAAATTGAATTAGCAAACCCATTTTTGTCCCCGTTTTGAACTAGATAACCATTATATCCATTTTTAATAAGATCTTTCATACCTCTTTCAGAAATTGTGACACATGGAAGTCCGTTCATTTGAGCTTCCAATATTGTCATAGGTTGATTTTCTGTAACCGAAGCAGTTACAAATAAATCACATGCTTTGAATATTGAGGATTTTACAAGAGTATTGTAATCTATTTTGCCTGTTAGGATGATATTATTTTTTAAGTTAAGGAGATCTATTTTTTGTTTAACTTCCTTCATTTGAGGACCATCTCCAATTACCAATAATTTTGTTTTAGGCATTTTGTTAATAACTTTTGAAAAACATTCCAATAAATAGAAAATATTCTTTTCATGGGCTATTCTACCTACAAAAAGTAGGAGATTGCCAGATTTATTATATTTTTTTCTTACTTCTTTATATTTAGAATTAATAAATTTCTTTGGGTCTATGCCATTTGAAATGACTTTTATATTTTCCTTAAATCCGTGAGATAATATCTCTTTTTTTGTGGTTTCGGCTGGACTTGTCACTAGATCACATGAATTATAAAACATTCTTGAATAAGCCCACATGATTTTTTGAATTGATTTAAAATTTAATTTCCCATGTTTAAGATATTGTTCATCAGCGAAAAATACATGAAAGGTTCCTATTAAAGGTATTTTTAAAGCCTTAGAAATTAAAATTGCTTGAAGACCTAAGGTCATGGGAGTTGTAAAATGTATTAAGTTTATCCCTTCTTTTTTTAAATATTTCATTAATTTTATGCTTAAAATATTAGTAATTCTTAAACCCGGATAAAACCTTGCAGAAATTGAGGGGACCCTAATGACTTTTATATTTTTATATTTAAACTCTTTTATTCTTTTTTGGGATTTTGGGGCAATTATGTAAATCTTATGTCCTCGGTCTGCTATCCCCTTAGCTAGATTAAGAGTTGCTGTAACAATCCCATCATATTTTGGAATAAAAGTATCAGTAAATATTGCTATTTTCATCTTATGTTTTATAAGAATAGTTAGTTTATAAATAATTCTTACTTTTTCTTAGAAAATCTGTTAAATATTTCATAACATCAATAGATTATGAATAATACTGCAAATACATCAATAGAAGTATGTCCTGAAAAAAATAATGCATTCTTAGCACCTAAAAAAAGAAAAAATGAAGGAGCACTAAAATTCAAAGCACTTATAGGGTATGCTTAAATGGGTCAATGAAATAAAAAAACAAGCAAGAACATTTCTAATCTAAATTTTAAGTCTTGCTCTAATGAAATTGCTAATCAGTTAATAAATAAGATAAGCTAGATAAAAAAATATTAACTAAATAACAAGTGTAAGCTTTAAATATTTACCTTTCCATAGATAAGCAACAGGGGTTAGTATGAAATTAGAAAAAGAATGGAAAAAAGAACTCTGGGAGAATAGATATTTAATATTTTTATCTCTAGTTTTTTTAATACTTGCAATCGTATTAGATTATGCTGCTGGAAAATATGTAACAAAAACAGATGGGGTTGTTGCTCCTGATTTAATATTAGATAGTATTCCTACAATAAACCTATCTTTTATCTATGTTTATGGGGCAGTATTTTTTATAGCATTATTATTTATATATCCCTTATTTTTTAGGGTTAAAGAATTACATGTAGTAATAAGTCAATTTAGCCTGCTTGTTATGGTTAGAGGAATTTTTATCTGTCTTACTCACTTAGAAGTGCCTACTGAAGCAGTAAAATTTTATATACCAAAAACTCTTTTTCTCTTAAATTTCACCAATGATTTATTTTTTTCAGGTCATACCGCCTTTCCTTTCTTAGGTTATCTTTTATTTAAAGGTGAAAAAATAAGATACTTTTTCTTAGCTATGTCTATGATTATGGGTGCAGTTGTTCTTTTAATGCATGTTCACTATACAATAGATGTTCTTAGTGCCTTTTTTATTACTTTTGGAACCTATAAATTTGGAGAAATATTCTTTAAAAAAATGGAAAACTATTTTAAAGGACATACAAATTAAGACTTCTAAATAAACTGCTTTAAAAACAAGCAACAGCAACCTTTTTAAATTCATTTTTTCAATACTCTTTATGGCAAAAGTAAGAATTAAGTTAAAAAGTATGAATATTGAACAATTAAATAAAATTTGTTCTGAAATAGCAGAAATAGCAAGCAAAGCAGGAACACCTATATCTGGACCAATTCCCTTACCTACTAAAAAACTTAAAATAACTACAAGAAAATCTCCTTGTGGTGATGGAACAGCTACTTTTGATAATTTTGAAATGAGAATTCATTCAAGAGTTATTGACCTTCCTGCTGATGATAGAGTTCTTCATGCAATTATGAGACTATATATTCCAAGAAACATCACAATCAAGATTGAGATGAAAGATTAAAGTATAAAGAGTTCTGATAAATTAAAATGCCATCAGTAAATATATACACTAGCCATGAAAGGATAACAGATTTAGAAAAAATTCTACCTGAACTTAGAAAATTTACTGCTCAAGAACTTTCTTGTAGAGATAGAAAATTAAGAAGTGATGGAATAAGTTTGCGAGTGTTGGTTCCTGAGATAGACTTACAAATCACAGATACAGAATTAGAAATAAAAGCTTATAGCTATCCTGAAAGAGTTAAAAAACAAGATGATATATGTTTATCAATAAAAAACTATGTTCAAAAAGAATGTCCAAATGCAGGTTCAGTATATGTTTGGTTGCAGTTAAGCGAATTAGGACATAGTGCTGAAGAGTAAAACCTAAAATAATTATTCCTCTTTCTTTTCCCTTATTCCAAACTCATTCCCATATTTCATTAATTTCTTAATTATCTCTTTATTCTCAGGGATTTCTTTTTTCTGTTCTACTAAAATATTTCTTGCTTTAATAAAAGCATCACATAATTTCAAATCCAAAGGACACTGAACCTCGCAAGCCTTGCACAAAGTACAAGAATAAACAATTTTCTCAAAAAAATCATTATCTAGCATAATCACCTGTCCTCTTGGAGAATATTGTTCTTCTCTTAAGATTCTTAATACAGGACACAAAGATTTGCATCTTCCGCATCTTATACATTTTTCAGTTATTTCTTTTATTTCTTGTTTTGCATTATCTGTTTCTATTGTCATTTTAAGTCTCCTAACAGATAATGATTTGCTTTTGGTTTACCTTTTCCTAGAAAAGGTATTTTTTGGGTCAAGCCTTTTGTTTCAAAAGGGTTGATATTATCTGTTTCTATTGTCATTTTAAGTCTCCTGAGTTTTCTATCATCATTTTATTTTTTCTCCTCAGTTTTTTTAGCTCCTCCAAACATTATTCTTTTTATTTCATCCTCTTCTTCTTTTGTAAGCTTTTTCCTTTCATTATTAGGATTATGACTAGGATAGCTAATCAAAGGGCGCGGTAAAGAAGCTGGCTGTGAGTCTATTACTCTTTTTTCTATTTCAGTTAAAGGAGCTCTAGGATGAATAATCTCTTTAGTAATATTTTTAGCAAACTCTTCAACAATTTTCTTATTTTCTTCTTTTAATTCAGACTTAAAAGTAGATTCATAATCTTTTAATGTAGTTTTAATTTCATATTCTTTTGCCTGCTCTAAACCATAATCCTGAACAGTTTCTGGTTCTTGTTTTTGTGTTAAATCCAAAATTTTTTCAGGTGGTTTAATTAATTCAAAAGGATTAATTAGTTCAGGTTGTTTGATTAATTCAGGTAATTTAACTGACTCAACTTTCTCAATTAACTCGACTTTTTCAATAAGTTCAGGTTGTTTGATTAATTCAGGTAATTTAACTGACTCAACTTTCTCAATTAACTCGACTTTTTCAATAAATTCTTCCATGTTTTCTTCAGGAGTTTTTGTCTCATCTTCAGAATCATCTTTGCCCTCAATAAATGATTTAATTTCTTCAATATCTTCTCTATCTATTAGTTTTAAATGGCGTATCCCAAAAGAATTTGGTTTTGATTTTAATTCTGGATTTAAATTTATTTTAAATGTTCCATCTAAAAGCTTATTTTTATTCAATTTTCCAAAAGGGTCATGTCTAATCTTAACTCTCTCTATTAATTTTCTCTCAAAACTATCTTTAAGGTATTTTCTTGTCAAACCCACCCCATATTCTCCAGCCTTTCCACCCATCTTACTAATCATCTTAATAGTAGATTGCTTTTTTTCTTTCTCACTGTCTTTAAAAAAAGCATAAATAACTCCTGAACCAACTTTGCTAAAATAAGGAATATTATTGGCTTCTGAATACAAAGCAAAATCTTTTAATCTATCAAAGAAAAATAAAGGATCTTCACTTTCATAATATCCTTCACCAGCAAGACAAAAATAAACCTTATCATTAAGATTTAAAAGAGTTTCATATTCCTCTCCCTTAATTTTCCCTCTTTCTGAATCAAATTCTATTATTATGTGATATCTCTCCGGTAGTTTTAATAATTTTGAAACCGCCGGTGGAAAAAGATTAAGAGAACAAATTTCTTTTTCTAACTTCAATCTCCTCAAGACTGAAAAAATTTCATTAATATCATCTGACTGAAAAATTGAAATACTTCTTTTAACTTTCGGAATAATCTTTAATATTGCAGAAACAATAATTCCAGTAGTTCCCTCCATACCACAAACATCCATTATATCTGATTTAGCTAACTTCATTAGCTCTCCTCTTCCATCAACAAAATGTATCTCCTCAACCCAGTCTTTCATCTTTCCATATTTCATACTTCTATTTCCTATTTGATTTAATGCAATCATTCCTCCGATACTAGATACACCCTGATTGTTTGTCTGAATAGGAAATTCAAATCCAATTTTATTTAATCTTTCGTTTAATTCTCTAATTGTAAGACCTGCTTCAACACAAACAGTCTTTTTTAATGAATTAAATCCTGAAATTTTATTCATCTTAGACATATCAACTACAATAGAATTATCAGGAATTACTCCTCCGACTCTTTCACTCCCAGCACCCCTTGGAATAATATCAAAACTACTAGTTTGGATTAATTTTTTAATTTCTTCAGCACTTTCAGGAAAAACTACTTTTTCAACAATCCCAATTAATCTTGATGCATCAGTGCTATAACAAATCATCTCTTTTTTAGTTATCATTTTTATTTGAGTCCTCTATTCCCTCTTCTTTTATTTCTTCAAGTTCTTCTTCAGAAGTATCCCCTTCTATTTCTTCATCTATTGGATTTATTTGTCCATCTTCTATTTTTATCCCCAAGGCAGATGCTAAAACTTCTGAAAATTCCAAAACCTCAATACCAGTTCCTACTACATTGTTTTTTAATAACTCATAATTTTTAACTGAAACAACAACAACTTTTTTAGCTCCAGCTCTTTTTACCTGTAAAAGTTTTTCTTTTGCAATTTCATTTGCTAATCTAGGATTAGATACAGGCAATCCACCACAGCTTCCACAACAAATACTTTTTGATTTTGAATTAAATAACTCTTTTATTTCATAACCAATTAATTTTAAAATTTCTCTTGGTTCATTATAAATCTCACAATATCTTCCAAGATAACAAGAATCCTGATAACTAATAACATCGGTCACCTTATTTTTTATTAGATTAGGATTTTCTTTTAATTTTTCAAGAATAATTTGCCAGACATTTTTTACACTAATATTCCAGTCAGGAAGAATCCTAGGATAATCCTGTAAAAACATTTTATAATCTTCTGGAGAAGTAGTGAGAATTTCATAAATTTTTTCTTCTTTAAATATTTCAAAATTTTTCAAAGCAAGCTTTCTTGCTTCTTGTTCATATCCTGCTTCTAATGCAAATAATCCAGAATTAACATTTTTATCAATAACTCTAAAATCAATCCCTAGTTTAGAGAAAATTTTTTGGTATAACTTATAATAATGCTGAAATTTAAAATAAGTTGCACCTCCTGGAAAGTACAAAACATTACTCTTGCTAAATAATGAAAACAACCTCATTTTACTATGTAGATTAAAACAAATTTTTACTTTTAAAGCATATATATGTTTTAAAAGATATGTCAAAAAATAGAAGTAATGCTTAATTAATATTAACTAGATAAAGAAAACTCTGAACTTTTAGAACTTCTTGTTTTTACTTTTTTTTCGATTTTACCGCATTCTTTCTGCAGAGAACAATTACAACAAATACCAGAATTTTCTGACCATTCTTTAGTTCCATAACAGGCTTTCATTAAAGATTTTTGCTTAAATTCGGTTTTAGCCATGAAATACCTGATATTTATCCCTTTATATATCTTCTTAAGGAGGAATAATCAATTAAATATAATCTAAAAATTCATCAATTTTCTAGTTCTAACACAAGTTTTAAAAATATAATAATATTAAGAGAAACATGAAAAAAGATGTAAAAATCTATCTTGTATTAACACTAATAGTTCTTATTATTATTGTAGGAATTTTTTATGTAAAAGAGAACAATACTCAAACTCCTGAAGAGAAAACAATGAAGTGTATCTCAAATAAAGCAACTTTGTACTCAAGAACAACATGTTCTCATTGTATGGACCAAAAAGAGATTTTAGGTCAGTATGCTTCTTTATTTAAAATAACCGAATGTGATGAGACCCCACAACTTTGTCCAGAAATAACAGGTACACCAACCTGGGAGATTAATGGAAAACTTTATAGTGGAGTTAAATCAATAAAAGAACTCGCAGACCTAACTAACTGTGAATGTAATGCAAATATTAATGTTGTAAAGAATAATACTGAAATTTGTGATGTAAATAATCAGAATAATACTTGTACAACAGAAGTGCAGAATATTTGTAGTTAATAAATACTCAAATCAAAAAAAGGGGGTGAAAAATGAAAAAAATAATTTTAGGAGTTTTTGTGATGTTATTAATAAGTGCTATAGTTTTTGCTCAAGCAGAAGGAATTCATGATGCTGGAACTGGAATTACAGACCCAGAACTAAAAGAATCTGGACAAGGAACAGGACAAGGATTACAAACAGATACTAAAACTGAAAATTCTGGTGATGCGACTACCTTGCAAAACCAAATAAAGGTTAAATCTGGCAATTATGAAAATGCAAATGGAGAACAAATGCAGGTTCAAAATGAAGCTAAATTTAAGTTAAAGGTTGGAGATTCAGAAGTTGAATCTGACCTAACTATAACTCAAGAACAAGACCAGAACAGAACAAAATTAAAAACCCAACTTTCAAATGGAAAAAATGCAGAGATTAAGATTATGCCTAACACTGCATCAGAAACTGCAATTCAAAGATTGCAATTAAAAGTTTGCAGTTCTGAAAATAATTGTTCAATACAATTAAAAGAAGTTGGAACTGGTGAACAAGCTAAACTTGCTTATGAAGTCAAAGCACAAAAACAAGCTAAAGTTTTAGGGATGTTTAAAACCCAAATGCAAGTTCAGGCACAAGTAGATGCAGAAACTGGAGAAACAATTCAAACAAAAAAGCCCTGGTGGGCATTTTTAGCAAGCGAACCCGCTGAATAGACAAATAAATTTTTATTTTTTCTTTTTTTCTTATTTATTTTTCAACCGAAACATTTAAATAGTATTATGAATATATATTCATAACTAAATAAACATAATTGGAGGAAAAACAAAATGCCAAACATGGACAGAACAGGACCTCAAGGCATGGGTGCTATGACTGGAAGAGGATTAGGACCTTGCGGAGCAGGAATGCGAAGAGGATGTGGTAGAGGATTTGGAAGAGGAATGGGTAATGGATTTGGTTTTAGAGCAGGATATAATCAACCTGTTTCTTTAACAAAAGACGAAGAAAAGAAAATCCTTGAAGCAGACCTTAAAGACATAGAAGCTGAAAAAGAAGCTATTCAAAGAAGATTAAAGGAAATGAAATAATTTTTTTATTTTTTATTTTTTTAACAAAATGGATTATTTTACAAAACCATCTTTACTTGAAAAGATAGCAAACTTAACAGGGTTAAACAACAAATTTCATAAATTTCAAAAAGACAATATAAATTTAGATAAATCTATTTTTATAAGTCCTGTAGAAGCTGAAATAAAGTATGTTGGTAAAATAATTGAAGGAAGATTAATATCTAAAAATAATAAGATAGTTTCACTTAAAGAATTGATTGAAGATTCTAAGAATTTTTTTATTAATGGTTTTTACATTAATCTTTATTTATCTCCAAAGAATAAACATTATTGGAGAATACCTTATGATAGTGAAGTAATTTCAACAAAAATTAATAAAGGGATAACCAAATTTCCAATTATTGTTGGATTAGAAAACTTATTTCCAAAATTAGACCTTTTTGATAAATTAATACAAAAAAATGCAAGCATAGGTTCAATATTTAAAACTCAAAAATTTATTTATTCAATGATTGCTGTTGGTTCTTTAAATGTAAATGGTGTTCACACTATTAATAAAAATTATTTTAAAAAAGGAGAAATAGGGGGATATTTTAACATAGGTTCAAGTATGCTTTTATGTTTTCAAGAATATCCTTTTAATATCTTAAAAAATATTGGAGACAAAATAAATATAGGGGATTCACTTTTAAAAATAAAGGATAATTAAATTTATTTTTTAGAAAGCTTTAAATATAATTATGAATAATAATTCATTATGGTACGTCCAAGATTATGCAGAAGAATTTTTGCAAAACCCAATGTCACTTATTTTAAACCAAGAGGTATCCCTTTAAGAAACTTGGATGAATCTATCCTTACTATTGATGAATTTGAATCAGTTAGATTAAAGGACTTGGGGGGTTTAGAACAAGAAGAATGTGCTAAAAATATGAATATTTCTCAGCCTACTTTTCACAGATTAATTTTATCAGCAAGAAAAAAGATTGCTGATGCGATTATAAATGGTAAAGCAATAAAAATAGAAGGAGGCAATTTTAGTTATAAGTAACTTTTAAATATGTGTTTTTATTATTAAAACAAGAATAAAAAATGACAATGCCATTTCCTAATTCAATATTAAATCAAAATAAACTAAATTAAAAAATGGCAGACATAACGCTTATCAGAATAATCACCCTTGCACTTGCAGATGCAATAAACCCATGCGAATTAGCAATTATGACCATGGTTCTTGTATCTATTCTTCTTGCTAATCCTGATAAAAAGAAAAAAGTATTACTTGGAGGACTAGCATTTACTCTCGCAGTATTTATTGGTTATTTCTTTTATGGATTAATCATAATCCAATTGTTTAAGGGCTTTGTAACTTTTGCATCAGCAGTTTATCCTTATCTAACAAAAGCCCTTGCTATAATTGCAATAATTTTAGGTATGTTAAATATAAAAGATTTTTTTATGTATAAACCAGGGGGTTTTGCAACAGAAATGCCTTTAATATTCAGACCCAAAGCAAAAATGCTCATTAAAAAGATTACTTCACCTAAGGGAGCTTTTTTCATAGGAATATTTGTAACATTATTCCTTCTTCCTTGCACAATAGGGCCATATATAATTGCAGGAGGTTCTTTGTCAGCATTATCTTTTTTTCAAACAATACCTTTATTATTAATTTATAATTTAATATTCGTTCTTCCAATGATTGCATTAACTTTAATTATTTATTTAGGGATAAGTTCTGCTGAGAAAGTAAGTGAATGGAAAGATAAAAATATAAAATATATTCATTTAATCACAGGGTTATTATTAATTGGATTAGGAATTGCAATATTTACTGGATTAATTTAAAAAAGTTTAATTAATTAAGATTATATTAATATGGAAAAAAACAAAAAAGAATAAAAAGCAAGCAAGCAGATGATAAAAAATTGGGAAAGTTATTGATGAGCAAAAAAGGAACAATTTCAATAGAAAAAGCATTAGCTAAAGCAAAAAAGAGATGGCTCAATAAATAATTATTTTAAATTTTTTCAAATATTCTAAAACTTTTAAAAACACGGAAGATATTCTATAAATTATTTTCTTTAAAATAAATTATGCACTAATTAAATTTTAATATCTTAATGAGAATTAGATATGGGAGAAAATTTTTAAAGTTGAATAAGAGGATTTACAAAGCTTTGAAATGTTCTCTCCATTTGATTAAGACTTATAACACTATCAAAAGAATAAAAAATTAGAGTTATGACTTACTCCCTCAAACTTTTAAGAATATCTTTTCATCACAACCCTTAAAAATACCTTATCTCTTATTGTATGATGAGTATTTTATTTTGGATAATCATAATGACAGCAATTAATGGGTTAGTTGCACTTGTAGGAGCATTTTCATTATTAATTTCAAGCAAGTCACTAAATAAAATACTTTTGTTTCTAGTATCAATTTCTGTTGGAGCTTTAATTGGTGGAGCATTATTTCATTTAATTCCTGAAGCAATTGAAGAATTATCTTTGATTAAAACCTTTTTAATAGGATTTTTAGGAATTCTTGTTTTTTATTCAGTAGAAAGTTATCTTCACTGGCATCACTGTCATAAGCAAGGTCATTGTGATGAACACCCTTATACTCATTTAATTTTATATGGAGATGCTGTACATAATTTTATTGATGGATTAATAATAGCAAGTTCATTTATTATATCATTACCATTAGGATTCTTAACCTCTTTCTTAATTATTGCACATGAACTTCCTCAAGAAATAGGGGATTTTGGAGTCTTAATTTATGGAGGATTCACAAAAAGAAAGGCATTGTTTTATAATTTCTTATCACAATTAACTTCAGTTCTTGGAGGAATTTTAGGTTATTATTTCTTAGGATTACATAATTATGCGATTTATCTTCTTCCTTTTGCAGCAGGCGGTTTCCTATACATCGCAGTAGGAGATTTAATCCCAGAGGTCTTCAAAGAAAAAAATTGGAAAAAAATAATAATTAATTTATTAGGTATAATCTTAGGATTAGCTGTTTTAATAAGTGCAAAAATATTTGTTGAATAAAAATAAAGTATTAATTAGAAGATTTAGATTGATTGAATAACCATTGAATTCTGCTTAATTGATAAGCATTTGAACAAATACAATTATGGTTACAGTTTTGAGTAATATCACGAATACAACTGCCTCCAACTTTATTGATAGTATAACAAGCCAAAGCTCCCCCATAAACCATCATAGAATCATTTGCCCCATCACTTACTCTAAATGGAATATTTTTATAAAAAATTTCAGCTTCTTCTATCATCCCTAATTCCATCTCACTATCTCCAGAAGGTGTTGAATAATTTATACTCAGCTTACCAATAGGCCATCCCGCAACAGCCCAAACAGCAGCCCACAAATCTGGAGATTCTCTTGCAATTTCATAAGATGCTTTTCCGCCATAAGAAAGTCCAGTAAAATAAATTTTATTTTCATTAATATTCATATTTGGATTGTCTAACATTTCTTGGATAAGAGCAACTGTTGCTTCTGTAAAAAAACCATCCTTACTAACAGTTAATAAATCCGGATGATAAATAGAAGTATAACCTCCTCTATCCCCAAAAGGATAATAAGGAGCAGGAGATTGTGAACAATAATATTTTGTAGTATCATTGCTACTATAAGGAGCTTGAAGAACAATAGAAAACGCTTCAAATTGAGGATTATAATAATAAGATTTGAAAAGTATAGAACCTAACACCCCTGAACCCATATTTGCAATATTATCTTTTCCAGCTTCTCCTGAACCGCCCATAGAGGCCACCAAAGGATAAGATTTGCTCGCATTATAATTAGCTGGGTACATTATTCTATAAGGAAGATAAGAATTAGTAAAAGAATAATTTCTTGCTTTATGCCCATAAATTGTGTTATAACCTACCCAGTAAGTATGATTAATAGAATTTATTATAACATCAGAATCTTTTTCAATTATAACCCATGAAAAAGCTTCTCTTGGATAAGGAATAGCAATATATTTTGTTTCGCCTGAATTAACTAAGTAATTTCCATAATGATAAGAGGTTATATTCATAACATTTAATAAATTATTTGAACTATAATGTCCTATAAATATTCTAACCTTCCCATTATTTGTAGAAGCATAAGTTATATTTATCCAATGATAAGCTTGTTCATTTCCACTACCTGCATTTATTACAGGAGAAACTAAAAAACTTCTTCCTGGATTTTCAGTTCCATTAAACCAGCTTGTCCAAATAGTCCAGTTACTTAAATTTTTATAAATATCAACTTTATAATCCTGTCCACAATCTTCACTACAATTTACAGTTGTTTCTCCGCTAGCAGAATTACAAATTCCATCTCCACAATTACCATATCCGCAATCTTTCCAACAATTATTAATACTCTCTCTAGCAGTTGTATTACAAATTCCATCTCCACAAGAGCAAGCCCCGCAATCTTGAGCACAAAAAAAACAAGTTTCTGTATTATTACACATACCATCAATTACACAACTATCCAAAATAATCTCAGGTACAACAAAATCATTAATTTCAGATACAGAATAACTTGCTTTTGCAATCTCTGCAATTTCTTCTTTTGAATTAAAAATAAATTTAGGATAAACTACTATTAATTTATAATTTGAAATATCCACCCCAAATGGTGCAGGAACAATTATTATAGAGTTAGTATTTAAAGGACCAAGCTTTTCATGATTTTGAAAATAAATTGAGTTATTTGAATAAACCTCTCCAGTATTGCTTGTAATCTCCACTATAAAACCCGAAATACTTTGTTGCCCTTTATTTGTAACCTCTATCTCTAAATTTTGACCTTGAATCTTAAAATCCTTTATCTCAAGATTTATATTATTTATTGCATACACCTTAGATTCAATACTTGATGAGGAAATCATAATCTGATTTTTAAAAACATTATAACTTATTACAAAAACAAGAAATGATAAAAGAATAAGTAATACAACTACAATTAAACCAGCCATCCCTCTCTTTTTCATAATATATTAAGAAAATCAAGGTTAATAAAAATTGTTATTTAGTTAATTAAATCTCAATTTTCGAAAATAAATAACTTCCAATTGTAAGCATGATTAATGATAGAACTGCAAGAACTAAAAAATCTACAAAAAGACCCAAATGAAAAACCCCTGTTAATGCTCCTCTTATTCCATCAACCCCATATGATAAGGGATTAATTTTGATTACTGTCGCTAATACCTTGGGCAGACTATCTACTGGAAAAAGAGCTCCTGATAAAAAGAAAAGAGGCATTATTAAAAAATTAATTATTATTGGAAATGCTTGCATATCATCTAATTTTGAAGCAACAGCTGTTCCGAATGCAGTGAATAATACTGAAATTAAAAATGTAAATAAAAGGAAAAGAGGAATCATCCAATAATTTGAAATTCTAAATCCTATTAACATTGATAATATTAAAACAATAATTCCTTGAAGCATGGCAATTGTTGCCCCACCAAGTGTTCTTCCTATCATTATTTTATATCTTGAAACAGGAGCTACCAAAGTTTCTTTTAAAAATCCAAACTGCCTATCCCAAATTACTTCTATACCAATAAACATTGAGCTAAACAAAATAGTCATTGCAACTATGCCTGGAGAGAGGAATTGGATATAATTTCCACCTCCTGCTTTTTCAAATACAGGACCAAGTCCAAAACCAAGAGCAAGTAAAAATAATAATGGCTGTGCAAGTGATGAAAACATCCTTGTTTTTGATCTCCAGAAACGTTTAATCTGTCTTAACCACATAACATAAATTACACTGTTCATTTTATTCTAATATTTTATTTAATAATTCTGGGAATTCTATTGTTCCCATATCTCCCATGGTGAAATGTCCATGGTTCTTCAATTCAATAACCTCCCCATTTAAGAATTTTTTATAAATTTTAAGACTCTTCTTTCCATCTTCTTCTTCATCATTAGAAGTAAATATTATAATTTTATGGACATTATCATTAATAATTTTATCAATTGGATATTCATAAAAATCTTTATCAGTACCATCTTTTCTAGATGCTATTTTCCATGGAGCTACAAGAATTAATTTATCAATTTTTTGTTTTGTTTCTCCTAACCATCTTACCAGGAAAGCACAACCACAACTATGTCCTATCAAAATACTTTCTTGATTAACATTATATTTTTCAAATTCTTTTTTAAATTTTTTATAATCTGGATACCAGGGTTCTGGCATTAAAGGGGTGTCAACCTTAATTTTTTGAGAGATAAGCTTTTGTCTAATCCAAGGAATCCAATGTTTATCATGGGTTCGTGTTTCTGGATTCATTGCTTTTTCAATATTTGAAGGACACCCATGAACTATTATTATATTTTTCATCTTCTTCCACCTGCCATAGGATGATTCTTCATTATTTCTCTAGCACTTGCTGTTTCTTCTCTTATACTATGTCCAGTAACCTTCAAAAAAGCTTCTTCAAGAGTTTTTGTTTTTGTACTCTTTTTAATTTCATTACCTGTTCCTATTTTTATAATTTTTCCATGGTCAATTATAACAATCCTATCTGCAATTCTTTCTGCTTCATCCATATAATGAGTTGTAAGAAAAACAGTCATTTTTTCTTTTTTATTCATTTCTTTTATATAATTCCATAAAAAATTTCTTGTCTGAGGGTCTAATCCAATTGTTGGCTCATCTAAAAAAAGAATCTTAGGATGATGTATAAGTCCTCTTGCGATTTCTAATCTTCTTTTCATCCCTCCTGAAAAAGTTTTTACTTTGTTATTCTTTCTATCCCACAATTCAACAAGTTTAAGCAATTCTTCAATTCTTTCTTTTCTTATTTCTGTTTTAACATGATAAAGAACAGCATGAAATTCCATATTTTCATAAGCAGTTAATTCATCATCTAGACTAGGGTCTTGAAAAACAATTCCAAAAGAATGTCTTACAGCATCTTTTTGAGTCATTGGAGAAAAACCATTAATCTTTATTTCTCCTGAAGTTGAATGAAGTAAAGTTGTAAGCATCTTAATTGTAGTTGTCTTTCCTGCTCCATTTGGACCTAAAAATGCAAATATTTCCCCTTCTTTTACATTAAAAGAAATATCATTGACAGCAGTAAATTTATCAAATTTCTTTACAAGATTATGGACTTCAATAATCTTTTTAGATTTTGAAGTACTAAAATCATCAGATTTTTTAACTTCAATTATATTATTCATAAAATAAAAATGTAAAAGCAGTTTATAAAGATTAAGAATTAAATTTTAAGCATATCTTGTATATTGTGGAAGCTTTAATTCATTTGCGACTACAGATAAATAAGACTCTTCAACAGCCTTTGCAGTTATTGTTTTTTGTTCTTTATTAACAATTACAGATATACCTGAATATTGACGATGAGGATATTCAGTTCCTTCAGGACAACTATTTGACCTAGGATAAGAATTAGGTAAACTATATAAAACTGAATCAAATTTAGATTTGTCTATAGAAATTACATCCTTTTCTATGTTAGAAGAAGAACCAAGAGAACTAACTTTCCAGATTTTAGTAAAATATTTTCTTTTGAATGTTGGAGTTGAATCCATTATTATAAATAAAGAATTAAGTTAATATAACTATCTATAATCAAATAATTTTTATCTTTTTATCCCCAAACTTCCAAGCCGAGTGACCAAACTGAACTATTAAATCAACACCTAATCTTTCAACTTCTAATGGAACATCACAAGCACCAAAACAAGTTCCTAACCAAATAAAAAACTCAATATTTTTTAATTCTTTCAACCCACTTAAATAATCCACAACAACTGTTGAATATGGTTTTATTCCTTCAGGAAACTGAAGTAAAACCCTCTTAGCTTTATTTTTCTTTATAGTTTTAACTATCTTGTCTAACTCTAAATCATAAATTTCATTTATCTCTTCAATTGTTTTAATCTGCATGTATAGCTTAAATTAACAATATTTTTAAACTCTATTATTTAAGGGTTTTTAATGAAACCCTTAGAAAAAAGCAAAAAATTTACAGAAGAAATAAGAAAACTTTATTCAAATTTAAAGAGAATTAAAGGTCTAAAAGATATAGTAATAAATATGGATGAGAATTACATAGGCTATTCTCTTAGAGACTTAAAAGATAATGATGTATACTCCCAGATGTGTTGTAAGATAAAAAAAACAGTAAAATATAATCATCCAGATATAGTTTTGATTTGTAATCCTCCTGAAGGATGCAAAAACCCACACAGCCTAGAAAAACAAATTGTTATTGAAGTGAACAAAGAAATAACAAACCCTGAAAACAAACAAGAGGTTTTGTATCATGCTCTTGTTGATTTTAATGGGATTCTAAAAAGATTACCAGAATATATAAAATAAAATTTATCTATAACTCAAATTAAAATGGCACTATCAATAGGTCAAACCCCAAATAAGAAAGTAAATATCTCAGACCTAGAGAAAAAAACAAAATATGCAGTTATTTTATTAAAACATAATCAAACTTACACTGACGGAGTATTTGCATTAGAAAAAAATGGGGTTGTTATTAGAGATAATATTCATATTAATATGGGAGAAGAAATAGAACTTGCAGAAGAACTTATAATAGGAATTTCAAACAATCAAAGGTGCTATGGACATCTTGGAGTTTATTATAAAGCTCCAAAAGAAAGATATGATATAACTAGGGAAAACTGTAAAAAAACAAAAACAAAAGAAACAACAGGTTTTAATAGATTTAAGTATCGTCATAAATAAAGAATATAATCTTATTCTAAGATAAAAAATCTCAAGCTTTTTAAAGAATAAAACTCTATAAAACATATGAATATATCACTGGGGATAATCTTTGGGTTAATATCTATGTTAGGATTTGGTATAGGAAATGC
>Ga0172381_10003357_pt1 | contig 16999 bp, 17 predicted proteins | sample Leawel6488metaG_FD_119754 | JGI IMG/M metagenome (GOLD analysis project Ga0172381, IMG submission 119754) | Leachate microbial communities from a municipal landfill in Southern Ontario, Canada - Leachate well 64-88 metaG | ecosystem: Engineered > Solid waste > Landfill > Unclassified | place... | reverse complement strand
CCAGAAGATCGAGAAGCGCATGCAGAAGATAAAGGAGCGCGGTGAGGCCTTCGCCCGCGAGGAGATGTCGCTCGATGACGCCGTCAAGCTCTTCCGCGAGGCCGGCCAGGACTACAAGGTGGAACTCCTCACCGACCTCAAGATCAAGGGCACTACGGCCGCCAAGCCCGAGGAAGCCGACCTCGCCGGACCGAAGCCCGACGTCGCCTCCATTTACCGCACCGGCCGGTTCACCGACCTCTGCCGCGGCCCGCACGTCGCCTCGACCCGCGACATCAGCGCGTTCAAGCTCACCACCGTGGCCGGCGCGTATTGGCGCGGCGATGAGAAGAACAAGATGCTCCAGCGCATCTACGGCCTCTGCTTCGCGACGAGGCCCGAGCTCGACGCCCACCTTGAGATGCTCTCTGAGGCCGAGCGCCGTGACCACAAGAAGCTCGGCCCCAAACTCGACCTCTTCGTCTTCTCCGAGCTCGTCGGCGCGGGTCTGCCGATGTTCACCCCGCGCGGCCAGCTCATGCGTGAGCTTCTTGACGGTTTCATCGGGGAGCTGCGCCGCGCCAAGGGTTACGAGCGCGTCGATATCCCGCACATCACCAAGAAGGAGCTTTACCTCAAGAGCGGCCATTGGGCAAAGTATCAGGATGACCTGTTCAAGATCACGACGCGCGAGGGGCACGAGTTCGCGATGAAGCCGATGAACTGCCCGCACCACACGCAGATTTACGCCCGCCAGCAGTGGAGCTACCGCGACCTGCCCCAGCGTTACGCCAACACGACCATGGTCTATCGTGATGAGCAGACCGGCGAGCTTTCTGGGCTCGGTCGCGTTCGGTCCATCACCCAGGACGACGCCCATGTCTTCTGCCGCATGGACCAGGTGAAGAAGGAGATGCTCGCAGTCTGGGACATTGTTCACAAGTTCTACGGCACGTTCGGCATGAAGCTCGCCCTGCGCCTCTCCATGCATGACCCGAAGCACCCGGAGAAGTACCTCGGCGACAAGGCGAAATGGAGGCAGGCCGAGGATATCTTGCGGGAGATCGCCGCGTCGAAGAGGACCGAGTACACGGAGGAGCCGGGTGAGGCGGCCTTCTATGGGCCCAAGCTCGACTTCACGGCCAAGGACTCCATCGGCCGCACCTGGCAGGTGGCGACCATTCAGCTCGACATGAACATGCCGGAAAGCTTCGACCTCACTTGCGTGAACGAGGACGGCGAGAAGGAGCGCATCGTCATGATCCATGCCGCCATCGCCGGCTCGCTGGAGCGTTTCATGGCCGTCGCCATCGAGCATTTCGCCGGGGCGTTCCCGCTTTGGCTGGCCCCGGCGCAGGTCGCCGTCATTCCGGTCGGGCAGGATCACTTCAAGACCTGCCGCCAGTTAGCGAAGCTCCTCGGCGAGGCCGGTCTGCGCGTCGCCTACGATGAGCTCAACGAGAGCGTCGGCAAGAAGATCCGCAAGCACGAGACGATGAAGGTCCCGTACATGCTCGTCATCGGCGACAAGGAGAAGAGCCTCAAGAAGCTGAACGTCCGCGTGCGCGGCAAGGCCAAGGAGGTGCCGATGACCCTGAAGCATTTCACCGAGCGGTGCGCGGAGCTCGTGGCGAAGAGGAAGTTGACGCTGTAGTTAGGGAATAGGGAACAGGTCACAGGGGACAGGCGGGGCAATGGGCAATTGCACCTAACATCATCTCGCCCTTCATTTGTCATGCCGGGCCTAGACCCGGCATCCACACCCCCCATCCGCCCAACCGCTCCAAACTCAACCACTTACCCCGCCTTTTTTCCCTGGCCCCAGGTCGGGGCCCGGGGTGACAGATTCGGAATCCAGAAAGAACGTTCTGCCCCGACTGGCGTGCCTGCCTGCCGGAAGGCAGGGAGCCAACAACCGAGATTCGTCGCGAACCATGAGCCGAAAAACCAGCCCGCTTGGGCTGGTTTTTGGTCTTATATTGATTACCCTTTCCGCTCGGCGCGGGCCTTGGCCGCGGCTTCGGCTAGTTCCGGGGCCGCGACCCGCGTGCGGGCGCGCTCCAGCTCCTCGGTCTTCTTTTCCAGTTGCTTCTCGAGGCGGGCGACCTCGCGGCGGCCCTTCATCTTGCCCCACCAGCCCTTCGTCGCTTCCAGCAGGCCCTTCGCGGCCTTGGTGCGCTCGGTGAGGTCATCGACTTCGCGGCCGAGCTGGCCGAGCTCCTGACTCACGGCGTTGCCGCGCACAAGGTCGCCTTCCGGCGTCTCCTTGTAGCCCATCTGGAAGGCCGCATGGGCATGCTCCATTTTGCCCTTCTCGTCCTCGTCGTTCTTCGCGGCTTTTTCGTCCAGCTTGGTCCCTTCGGCGAAGAACTTCTTCTCGCTGTAGGTGAGTCCCTTCTGGAACTCGTCTTCGTGGCCGCGCACGGCCTCGATGCGGGCCGCCGCCTCTTCGTCGATGGCCTTGGCCTCGTCAGCCGTGAGGTCCGCCCCTTCAACGGCATCCACCTTGGGAGTCGCGTCTTTCTCTTCCGACTTGGCGAGTTCCGCATCGACGCGGGCGGTCATGGCGGCAACCCGCCTTGCCCTTTCGGCGCGGTGCTCCTGTCCTATGGACAGAAGATCCTCCGGCGTCAGCTTGGCCTTCTCGGAGGTCTCGATCGTCGGTGCCGCGTCCGGCGTGTCCTTGCCGGCCACATGCCGTGCCTCCACGTCGGCGTTGATTTTCTCGAGCATCCTCTCGGCTTCGTTTGGGTCAAATCCGTGTTCTGGGCTCATAGGATTGTCGCCATGACGGCAGTTTATGCAGGATATAAACCAAATTATAAGAATAATATAGCGCGTTTTCGCCAATTTGTCAAATATTTTCGTCGTTAAGGCCATTGACAAACGCGACAAAATCTGCTAAGTTAGACCGTCATCCTGGAATAGGTCTGGGATGCGGAGGTGATAAGGAATGTTCTTTACAACAAGCAAGATTTGCGTCGCCGGTCTGCTCGTCGCCGTATGTGGCTGTTCGGCTGTCGGCGCAGAAGACGGCATGATGCCGTCTGACTCAACCGACACGCCCAATCTGCAGGAGCCATCCCTGCCGCAGGTGCGCTGGGTGCCGCCGGAAGAAAAGACGCCGGTTCAGGAAACTGTGCCGGTCGAGCCGCCCGCGCCCACGCCGTCTCCGACGGCTTGTGACGCGGCTGACCTTACGTCCGACCCGGCGCCGCAACCGCGCGAGTGCGATTTCGCCGGCGTTTCCGCCGAGGCCTACTGCCTCGGCGGCGGCATGACCGGCTTCCGCGTCTGCGGCGATGACGGGACCTACGGCGACGCCGTCTGTCCGTCCGGACAGGAGCCCATCGACCGTCGCGCGACCTACCTCGTCCTGACGCGTGAGATGTTCGCGGCGGCGCTCGACCCGTTCGTGGCCATGAAGACCATGAAGGGCGAGACTGTCCAGGTCGTGGATGCCGCGCGGATCGTGGACGCCGGCGACACGGACCTGGACGTTCCGGCTCGTGTCCGGGAGTTCCTGCGGCGGGTGCGCGTCGAGGCCGCCGGGGCCAAGTATCTGCTCATCGTCGGTGCCCCCAAGCGCGACACTACTGGCAGGCCCGTGTACGGGCTGACGGAGCCATGGGAAATCCCCAAGCGCTACGCCAGCGTCTATCCAGGGACGAAGGGCGCACTGCATGGTACGGCGTCGATTGCCTCTGACGATTATTACGCTTCGGTGCAGGTGGACTGGCCGACCGACACCGACGCCGACTGGCTAGCTGACTTCGATTTCCGCGCGGATTTCTATGTCGGCCGCGTCTCGGCGCGGGACGTCGCCTACGTGGAGAATTGGGTCGCGAAGCAGCTCGCTTGGGTGACGCCGAAGGCGCCGACGCACTCGTTGTTCGACACCTTCGCCTGCCAGTCCGGTGGGCATGCCGAGCACGATGCCGTGTATCAACAGCTCGGAAAGTACACGCACCGGATGGTCGAGCATCGTTGCCGGGGCGGCGAAACCGGCAATCACTTCGATTTCGCCAACGCGGACAAGGCGGACTTCGTGTCCAGCTTCTACCACGGTAGCATTAACTCGACCGGCGGCGCGCGTGACGATGACGGCAACCCCATGGGATATTCCTTGAGTGTCGTCACGCCCGGCGGTTTCGAGAAGCCTCCCGTCTTCTTCGCCCACGCCTGCGTGACGGCGAGCGACGATTACTTCACCGAGTCCTTGGCGGAGAACCTCGTCGGACGCAAGGACGGTGTCGTGGCCTATGTCGGTTTCAACCGCACCGCCTGGAACATGCGGTTCCCGCTCTGGGACTACGTGTTCGTGGGCGGCTATACCACGCTCGGAGCGGCGGTCTACGAGGGAAAGCGGGAGCGCCTGCGCGACCTCTTCCTGGGGCCGTTCGACGTGAACAACCTGCTCATGCTGTCACTGCACGGCGACCCCGGTCTCGAGATCGTCGATCCGGCGGTGCGGCTAACGGTCGCGGCTGCCAGCGACGAACGCCGTGCGGACGGCGGCACGCTTCACGCCTGCCTCAAGGCCGACTCGAAGCTGGCCGAACCTCTTGAGGGGAAGCTGGCGACGAACGGCGTGGCGGGTGAGGTCGCGGCATCGCTCACGGCCACGCCGGGCTCGTCTCTCGTGAATGCCGACTTTTCCTACGTGGACAACGGTTTCACACAGGAGAATCTCGTCGGGTTCACCGGTTGCGACGTCGAGAAGACGAGCTGCATCATGGCGCGGGTGCGCATCGTCCCGACCGTGCCTATGGTCTGCCGGAATCTGAAGACCGGACCCGATGGCGTGTCCAAGGGGTTCGACGTCAGGTTCGACGAACCGCACGTCGGTCCGGTGACCCTGGCCCTCATCGCCCAGCCCGGCAAGTGGTACCCCGAAGGCTGTGCGGGCGCGTGCCCGTACGAGCCCGAGGAGCCCGCTTCCTGGGAAATCGACGACGTGAAGGCAGGGACGATGCAGGTCGCGTTCGTGCCGGAGTTCAAGTCAGACGTCCTGCCTCCCGAAGCCGATCGCGGTAACGGTTCGTACCGTAACCCGCTCGTCGGCGCGGAAGTCAGGAATCCGGACGGATCGGTTCTCGGTCGGTGTTGGATAAATGCCGACGCCGAGCTCGACCTCGCCGCCCAGCTCGCCAAGTAGCCATAGAGACGCTTAGCTTGCCCGCCCCGCAGTACTTGCGGGGCGGGCTTTTCGTTTCTGGTGCCCGCAGACTTTTGTCTTCACCGTCTCCTTGCCAGCGCCCCAGCGGCGGGATAAAGTGCGCACGTAAGAATCTCGCCATAGTGCAGCCTCATGTACCTCGCCTCCCATCTCCGCAAGTTCGACTGGATCCTCTTCGGGGCCGCCACCGGCCTCACGGTGTTCGGGCTGTCCGCCCTCTACAGCACATCGCTCGCCGGCGCGACCCCGGACCTCGGTCTCTTCTGGAGGCAGCTGGCCTTCGCCGGCCTCGGTCTCGTCGCCGCCCTCGTTGTTTCCCTCTTCAACTACCGCCTGCTCGCCGGCTCGTCCAAGGCGCTCTACGTCCTTGCCCTCGTCATGCTCGCGTCCGTCCTTCTCCTCGGCGACACGGTGCGCGGGACGCGGGGCTGGTTCAACATCTTCGGCTTTGGCATCCAGCCGGTCGAGATGGTGAAGATCCTGCTCGTCGTCTATCTCGCGCGCTTCATGGGCGACTATGCCCGTGACCCGCTCGGCTGGCCCCGCATCATCCGCTCCGGCCTCGCCCTCTCCGGCATCATCGTGCTCGTCCTCCTCCAGCCGGATTTCGGGTCAGCCGTGCTCCTCATGGCCGTCTGGGGCGCACTCCTGCTCATCGCCGGCATCCAGCGGCGGCACCTGCTCATCATCGGCACGGTCGGCCTCATGGCCCTCGCCATCACTTGGTTGTTCCTGCTGCAGGACTTCCAGAAGGCCCGCATTTTCGCCTTCGCCGATCCGAACTATGAACCGCTCGGCCGCGGCTACAACGTCACTCAATCCGTCATCGCCGTCGGTTCCGGGGAGATTTTCGGCAAGGGGCTCGGCTTCGGCTCGCAGAGCCAGCTCCGGTTCCTGCCCGAGCGTCAGACGGACTTCATCTTCTCCACCATCGCCGAGGAGCTGGGGTTCGTCGGCGTGTTCGTCCTCCTCGGACTCTTCGGCACCGTCTTCTGGCGAGCCTACCGCCTCGCCGCCGCCGCACCAAGCGACTTCGCCGTGTTCCTCGTCCTCGGTCTCACCGTCTCCATCGCCGTGGAGATGCTGGTGAACGTCGGGGCGGCGATGCGCCTCCTCCCGCTCACCGGCGTCACCCTGCCGTTCGTGAGCTACGGCGGTTCCTCGCTCATCGCCAAGTTCACCATGATCGGCCTCCTCGAATCCGTGGCGGTGAGGAGGGGGTGAATTTTTGGGGAACAGGGAACAGGCGACAGGTGACAGAGCCACAAGACGATTGTTCTGTTCCCTGTGACCTGTAGCCTGTTCCCTTATGAATTTGGTCTGTGCATAACCGACCTTGAATATTCGGCTAAATAATGGTAAATTTAATGCAGAAGGGAGAGGAAAAAAGCTAAAATAAAAGAAAATAAGCTTATGCCGATCCCACAGGAAATTCAGCACGCCGCCTCCGTCGATCAGGGGGTCAAGTCGATTTCTTATTGCCCGCTTTGCGAGGCGAGTTACAGTCCGGAGTCAGCACGCATCGTCGGGGAGAAGGGTGATAGCCAGCTTACGCACGTCTGTTGCGGTAATTGCGTGAGCGCCATCCTCGCGCTGGTCATGGTTTCGGAGGTCGGGGTGAGTTCGGTCGGCCTAGTCACCGACCTCGCGTTCGATGAGGTGCGGCATTTCCAGGGGTCGCCCCCAGTCTCGACTGATGACGTCATCGAGGCACACCGCCTGCTGAAGGACGATCGCTTGCTCTGGGAAGGGATTTTTGCCTGATAACACGAGTGAACGCCCGGCTTAGGCCGGGCGTTTTGGCCAGAAAAGCCAGAGAGTCGACAAGTCAACGAGGCTTTTTTCTTGGCTTTGGGCCCTTTGGCCCGCCGGCGTATGGGCTTTTTGGTTTTGCGCCCCCGCCCCGGTTCTTTGACTTTTTGGCCCCGTGGCCCCCGGCTGTTTTGGTTTCCCCTTGCCAAAATTCTCTAGTTCAGGTAAAAAGAATTGCGCATAACCCTATCCAAATTCCGCGTTCCGCTCCGTCGGGCGGGATGCCATCCGATATGGAAATCATCAAACTGAACGCCTCCAAGAGGGAAGTCAGCGGCAAGAAAGTGAAACAGCTTCGCGTCCAGGGCCTGGTGCCCGCCGTCGTTTACGGTCACGGAGTCGAGTCCGTCAGCTTGGCGATTGACGCCAAGGAGTTCGAAAAAGCTTTCCAGAAGGCCGGCGAGTCCACGCTCGTGGACCTCGCGGTGAACGGCGGCGAGTCGGCCAAGGTTCTGGTCCAGGACGTGCAGTACGATCCGCTGAAGGGCACCTTCGTCCATGTCGATTTCCGCCAGGTGAACATGAAGGAGAAGATGGAAGTCGAGATCCCGCTCCGTCTCGTCGGCGAGGCGCCGGTCGTGCGCGAGCAGGGTGCGACCCTCGTCCGCGCCTTGGATACGGTCAACGTGCGTTGTCTGCCGCAGGATCTGGTTCACGAGATTGAGGTGCCGCTCGACGGCCTAAAGGCGGTCGGCGACTCCATCGCCGTCGGCGATCTTAAGGTCCCGGCTGGCCTCGAGGTGATCAATGAGCCCGAGGAGATGATTGTCATCGTGAACGCGACCATCACCGAGGATGAGATCAAGGCGATGGAGTCCGCGAGCGGCAGCGACGTGACGGCCGTGAAGGTCGAGGGCGAGGAGAAGAAGATCGAGAAGGAGGCTGCCGAGAAGGCCGAAGCGAAGCCCGAGAAGAAGTAGCCAATGGAGAGCGGGGCGGATCAACGGATCCGCCCCGTTTTTGCTGTGACGGCAGGTCACGAATTTTATATCCGATGGCCCGTTGCCCTGCCTCCGTCGTCCCGGCCGCTTTTGCGTAGCCGGCCGGCTCGTGGCAAGATTAAGCCATGAGCCGACCAGTGAACCATGTGCAGAGGGGAAAGACGACCGTCGCCGGCGGTCGGCGGGCCGTGTTCGGTGCCGTCGTCTTCGGCGTCGTCTTCCTGGTGGCCGCCGCTTGGTTCGGCTGGAGCGTCTTTGACGGGCGCGCCCCCGGCAAGTCGCGGAAGACTCTCGGTTCGTCGTCCTCTCCCGGCCCGGCCGCCGCAGAAATGTCTCTTGCCGGACCGGTCCGCGCCCTTGACGGTCGGCCGGGCGGCGAAGGCGAGGCCGAAAGCCCATATTTCGCGGTCATCATCGATAACCTCGTCGAGGCGCGTCCGGCTCACGGCCTGAACGCGGCTGGCGTCGTCTATGAGGCGCCGGTTGAGTCCGGCATCACTCGTTTCCTGGCTATCTTCCCGAACGGCACTCCGGAGAGCCAGGTCGGTCCGGTGCGGTCCGTCCGTCCGTACTTCATCGACTGGGCCGCGGAATACGGAGCCCTTCTTGCCCACGTCGGTGGCAGTCCCGAGGCGCTGGGCCGCCTGAAGCGCGGTGCGGACGCGGTGACTGACCTCAATGAGTTCTGGAACGGTCAATATTTCTGGCGAGCGACCGGCCGTTCGGCGCCGCACAACGTCTATGCGTCCGGCGACCTTTTGCGGCAGGCGGCGGAAAGGAAGGAGTCGGAAACGACGAGCCTGCGCCCGTGGCGCTTCAAGTCCGTCCGCCCACTCGAAGAACGGCCGGGTTCCGGCGGCCTCACGATCGGCGCGAAGACGCCCGCCTACGCCGTCGCTTGGGATTATGACCGCGAGCGCAACGCCTACCGGCGTCGGCAGGGGGGCGAATTGCAGGTGGACGCGGCGACGGGGGAACCTGTCCTCGCGAGCAACATCGTGGTAGAATTAACGCAAGTCACCGTCCTCGACGAGGTCGGACGTCGCCGCATCATGACCGTCGGTGAGGGAGAGGCCGTCTTCGCCCTCGACGGCGACGTCTATCGCGGCACGTGGCGGAAGCCGAGTGCCGAGGGACGGACGCGCTTCTTCGACGCCAGCGGCAACGAGTTGCGGCTGAACGTCGGCTTAACATGGATTGAGGTCGTGCCCGAGGGGACGGCCGTTACCCCCCAAGACTGATGGAATCGAATCTCAAGAGAGGCTTCACGGTGATGGAGCTCCTCATCGTCATCGCCATCATCGGCCTCATCGCGACCATCGTCATGGTCGGACAGCGCAACGCCCAGGAGAAGCGCCGCGACCTGCGCCGCGTCACGGACGTGAAGGCCCTCCAGGATTCCCTCGCGCTGTATCTCGCCAAGGTCGGGGCCTACCCGGTCTATACAGGCTGCATTAACGGCACTGATTTGGTGACCGTCGGCCTGCGCGTCCAGGGGATGATCGGTTCCGCCGACAGCCTCGTTGATCCGCTGAATCCGGACGACACCGCCAGCTGTTACTACTACACGGGCGCGGGCGGCTCGCAGTTCAACCTGCGTTACACCCTGGAGCAGACCTCCGCGGCCGGAGAGGTAGGCGACCACGTCGTGGTTCCGTGAGGTTTCGTCATGAAAAATCACCCTTAAACGGGTGATTTTTTGAAGGTTCAAAAAATGAAAAAGTCACAAAGCCGAACGAGAGCCGAAAAGTCCAAGAGCCGACTTGGGTCATTTGGATTCAGAATTTGCGACTCCATGGCTTTCGGTCTTTTTAGCTCTTGTTTACCGGTTGCCTCAAATGGCGGCGGCAAGGCCGACAGTGACGTCAGTCAGGTTCTGGACAGGCGTCACTTGCACTTTCGGCCAGGCGGCGCGGATGAGCGCGGCGAGCGGCTCGAACTGCTCGGGCAGGATTTCCATGACGACGGCGAATGGGCGAGCGGTCATTCTCGCCCGCGCCTGTCCAATCAGTTTGCGATAGGCATCGAGGCCGTCCGGCCCGGCGGTGAGCGTCGACTTCGGCTCGAAGTCGCGGATGTCCGGGATGAGCGTTTCCCAGTCGTCGTCCGGGATGTAGGGGAGGTTGGCGACGATGACGGTCGGGCCCACGAAAGCCGCGTCCGGCACGGGCGAGAGGATATCGCCGCAAAGAAATTTCACGTCGGCCCCCAGCCGGACGGCGTTGTTCATGGCGACGGCCAGCGCCGCCGCCGAGACGTCGGTCGCCCAAGTCGTCGCCGTCGGAACGGCGAGAGCCAGCGATACGGCGATGATTCCGGAGCCTGTCCCGACGTCAATCACGTTTTTCGCGCCGACAGCGCGGGCCGACGAGATCGCCGCCTCGACGATCGACTCCGTCGCCGGTCGGGGGATGAGCGTGTCCTTGGTCACGACAAATTCGCGCCCCAGAAACCAGGCCGTGCCCAGGAGGTGGGCGAGCGGTTCATGCCCCAGCCGGCGGCTGATTAGGTCGCGAAAGCGCTTTTGCACGTCCGGCGGGAGACTGCCGTCGGTCGCGGCGAAAAGTGCGGCCCGTTCGAAGCCGAGGGCGAAGGCCAGCAGGTCGGACGCCTCCCGCTCCGCGTCGCCGGCCGCGCACTCGTGGGTAAGCAAGACGGCGGCTCCCCAATCCAGGGCACCGCCGACCGCGTCCGGAAGGTCATTCGTCATCGCCGTCGGTGCCGACCGCGGAAAATCCGTCGCGGGCCGCCGTCCGCACCGCGCGGATGATCGGCTCGATGTCCCCGTCGAGGATGGTCGGCAGGTTGTGCCATGATTTCTTGAGTCGGTGGTCGGTGATGCGATCCTGGGGGAAGTTGTAGGTGCGAATCTTCTCCGAGCGGTCGCCGGAGCCGATCTGTCCGCGGCGCAGGGAAGACTCGGCGGCACGGCGCCGTTCGTCTTCGATGGCATAGAGGCGCGCGCGCAGGATGCCCATGGCTCGCTCCTTGTTCTGCGTCTGCGAACGCTCGTCCTGGCAGGTGACGATCATGCCGGTCGGCAGGTAGGTGATGCGGACCGCGGAGTAGGTCGTCTGGACGCCTTGTCCGCCGTGGCCGCTGGCGAGGTAGGTGTCGACGCGGAGGTCCTTGGGGTCGATCTTGAGGTCGAGCTCCTCGGCCTCGGGCATGACGGCGACGGTCACGGTCGAAGTGTGGATGCGCCCCGTCTTCTCGGTGGAGGGGACGCGCTGGACGCGGTGGACGCCGGATTCGAACTTGAGGTCGCGGTAGGCGTTCTCGCCCTCGACCGCGAAGACGCCTTCCTTGAGGCCGTCGAGCTCCGTGCGGCTCGCGCTGACCATCTTCATCTTCCAGCCGCGCCGCTCGGCGTAGCGCGCGTACATGCGTGAGAGCTCGGCGGCGAACAGAGCCGCCTCGTCGCCGCCCGCGCCGGCGCGAATTTCGACGTAGCTGTTCTTGTGGTCGTTCGGTTCCGGCGGGACGAGCGCCGCGTCCAGCTCTTCGGCGACTTGCGCGAGCTGGGGCTCGATGGCGGCGAGCTCCTCGACGGCCATCTCGCGCAGTTCCGCGTCATCGCCCGAGGCGGCCGTCTCGGCATCGGCTTTGGCTTTCATGAGGCCTTCATAGCGGTCGGCAATCTCCAGGGTCTCCCGCAATGATGAGTATTCGCGGTGGGCCGTCTTCATCCGCGTGACATCGCCAAGCACGGCCGGATCGGCGAGATCGGCCTCGAGCTTCTGGGCGCGTTCGCGACGCGCGGCGATTTCCTTGGGGAGATCCATAGGGTTTAGGAGACAGGAGACAGGAGACAGGAGACAGGAGACAGGAGACAGGAGACAGGAGACAGGAGACAGGAGACAGGAGACAGTTCAAGTTTGGGGCACGTTTTGGATGAAAAGTCAATTCTGCGGTCTGTTTCCTGTTTTCTGTCTCCTAACAAAAACGAGGCGGAATCATCAAACCCGCCCCGTTTCTCGTCGGCTACTTTTCGTCCTTCTTCTTGCTGACCTTGCGCTCGGCCTTCTTGGCCTTCTTGGCGGCGACGGTTTCCTTGGCGACCTTGGCGGTGCGTTCCTGGAACTTCTCGACGCGGCGGGCGGTGTCAACCAGCTTCTGCTTGCCGGTGTAGAACGGGTGGCACTTGGAGCAGAGCTCCACGTTAATCTCCTTGACCGTCGAGCCGACGGTGAAGGTGTTGCCGCAGGCGCAGACGACCTTGGCGTTAGGGTAGTAGGTGGGATGGGTATCTTTCTTCATAGGATTTGCTCAACAAAGGAGATGTTAGCAGGGGGCGGGGGAGTTGGCAAGAGGATGCGAGATTAGTCACGAGGCACCAGGCACGAGGCAAAAGTCCTTTTAATATCGCTTTTGACTCTTGACTTGTGCCTTGTGACTTAACATAACAATTGAGCGCCCCGCCGTGCAGACGGCGGGGCGGAAGGGCTCATTTGACGTCTTGGAACTTGGCGGCGAGGGCGTAGGTTAGCGGCCGGTGGGTTTCGGGCCGTTCATGAGGATGAAGTCCTCGTCATCCATGCCGCCGTAGCGGGTTTCGTGCTCACCGACATCGCGCTCGGCGTATTCCGCGTCCGCCTCCTCTTGACGATTCGCCTCGATGTCAGCGACGGCGCGGGCGGGGTCGATTCTCTGGTGGCGGACGCGACGGTCGTCTTCACGACGGCCGGGCCGTCGGTCTCTGCGGCTGGATTGGCTCATGACGTTCCTCCTTGAAAGAGCTGTTAAGGCCAACTTAGCACGCATTTTTCGCTGTGTCAAGCTGTTTGCGTCGTCAGAAAAAAAAGAATAACGGCCGCCACGAGGACGGCCGTTGCTGGAAGAGCCGGATTCAGTAGCCCCGGCGGATTTGGCGGATACGCAGGCGGGCGAGAAGCCACCCGAGACCGAGGCTCGCGAGCGCCGCCCAGAATCGCCGGGGCTGGGCCAGCGTACCGTCGGCGCTGACGGACGCGACCGCGAGGTAGTGGAGCGCCACCATGAGGGACAGTACCCCCGCCGTCGTAATGGTGAGCGCCGTGATGAGCGGCGGCTTGATTTGCCTCCCGTCATCGCGCTCCTTGCACCATGTCGTCACGAGTCGAAAGCAGGCGAAAATCACGCCGCCGGTGAGGGAGGCCGCGAGGGCCGCCGCCGCCGTTGGGCCAAGGCCCATGTCTTTCACGATAATCAGGCCCAAGAATGACAGTATCCAGACGCCCGCAGAAACGGCGATGTACCTCGGCGGCACGAGGGCCGCCGTCTTCCGACCGGTGTGCCACATCAAATGTTCGAAACTCATGTGTCCTCCTTCCCCGGCCCAGTGCCGGATTAGGCCCAATCTAGCACAAGCCATCCGCCTTGTCAAGGCTTGCGTCTTTCGCCAGCCTGCGATATCATCCCTATCGGTAATCGACCGGCCTGTCCGGCGATTTCCTTTTAATCCCCCATGCGTCACCGTCAAGGCCGGGTTCCTGTCCGTTGAGTTCAGGAAGGCTCGCGGATCCCCCGGCTTGGGGCGCAGAGGCTAAAGGACATAAATATGCCTAAACTTCCTACCATCCTGGAGCTCCTCCAGGCCGGCGTGCACTTCGGACACCGTGAGTCCCGTTGGCATCCCAAGATGAGCGAGTTCATCTTCGGCGCCCGCGGCGGCGTCCACATCATCGACCTCGAGAAGACCCTCATCCGCCTTGAGGACGCGACCGAGTACGTGAAGAACCTCGTCGCCCGCGGCGGCACGATCCTCTTTCTCGGCACCAAGAACCAAGCCTGCGACATCATCGAGAAGCACGCCCTCGACTGCGGAATGCCCTACGTCAACACCCGCTGGCTCGGCGGCACTCTCACCAACAACCGCGAGGTCATGAACCTCGTCCGCCGCTACCACGAGATCGTGGAGATGCGCGACAACGGCGAGATGGCCAAGCGCTACACCAAGAAGGAGCAGTCCCGCTTCGCCCGCCAGATCAAGGACGCCGAGCGCAAGATCGGCGGCATCAAGGAGCTGAACCGCCTGCCGGACGCCATTTACATCGTTGACCTCGTGCATGAGAAGACCGCGCTCCTCGAGGCGAATGTCAAGCGCGTCCCGGTCGTCGCTCTCACCGACACCAACGTCAATCCCGGCGACGTCGCCTACCCGATTCCGTCCAACGACGACGCCGTGAAGACCATTGAGCTCATGACCAGCGTCATCGCCGCGGCGGTGAAGGAGGGGACGAAGCTGCATGAGACACAGGCCGCCGAGTCGGCCAAAGCCGCCCTAGTCGCGAAGCCGGTCGCCGCTCCGGTGGAGAAGGCTCCGCCAACGCCCGAGGTCCAGGCACCGTCTCCGAAGCCGACGGTAGAGTCCGAGGAGAAGGCCCCGCCGGCCGAAGCCGCCGCTTAAAGGACGGACCACCCAACTAACCCCGATTTCCATGGACACCAAAGTCATCACCGAATTGCGCGCCATGACCGGCGCCGGCATCGTGGACTGCAACAAGGCGCTCGAGGAGTGCGGGTGCGACCTCGCCAAGGCCGCCGAAATTCTCCGCAAGAAGGGCCTTGTCAAGGCCGGCAAGCGCGCCGCCCGCGCCACCAAGGAAGGCCTCGTCCACGCCTACATCCACCCGAACGGCAAGCTCGGCGTGCTCGTCGAGATTCAGTGCGAGACTGACTTCGTCGCCCGCACCGAGCAGTTCCAGCAGCTCGTCCACGACGTCGCCCTGCAGATCGCCGCGACCAGCCCGCTCTACGTCTCCCGCGACGAGGTTCCGACGGAGGTCGTGGCCAAGGAGCGCGAGATTGCCATGGAGGAGTTCGCCGGCTCGAATAAGCCCCAGGAGGTCATCGAGAAGATCGCCGAGGGCAAGCTGGCCAAGTATTTCGAGGACGTGTGCCTCCTGGACCAGCGCTTCATCAAGGACGAGGATGTCGTCGTCGGCGACCTTCTCAAGTCCAAGATCGCCGTGACCGGCGAGAACATGAAGATCGTCCGCTTCGCTCGCTTCAACCTCGAAGCCGCGCCGGCCGCTCCGGAAGCAGAATAGCTTTTCGTCATTCCGGCCCCCGAGCCGGAATCCAGAAAGCCGAACGCCCCGCTTCCCGGCGGGGCGTTTTTGAATGCTAGTCGCCCAATAGCCAGGCACCAAGGCTCCACGGGCCGGGGTTGACAGGCGGCATTTTTTCTGTCAAGGTTTCGGTGTCGTCCTTTTTACGTTGGCCAACCGAAAGTCGCATGATGCGGCCCGAGGCGAAGCCGGGGCGTCACGGAAGGAGTAGCCCGTGTACAACTTTGGGTCACGTTTCGGGTCGTCTTTGGGCGAGGAGCTTCTCTATACGCGGGAACAGGCCGAGGGGAAGTTCGTCCTCCTGCGTGATTTATTTAAGCTGGCCTCTCCGGGTTGGGGGTCGGAAACGATGCTCCGACTCTATCAGGAACGCCGTTGTTACATACATCCGTCGTGGGAGATCCCGGGTATCCGGGTTTACTTCCCTGGGGCAGTCCGCGAAGTACGCGGATACGACGACGACGAAGATCCCACCTACGAACCGGTCAGTTACTCTTTTGATATATGAGCCAAGACAAGACCGTCCTCTGCCGCACCATCGAGTGCGGGTATCGCAACTTCCCGGCCGCTGACGTCACCTTCCGTCCCGCCGCCTACGGCCTCGTCGCCCGCGGGTCGGAGCTCCTGCTCGTTTTCTTCCCGAAGTTCGCGAATTACACCGCGCCGGGCGGCGGGGTCGAGCCGGACGAGCTCCTGGCCGACGCCGTTCGGCGCGAGGTTCTGGAGGAGACCGGCTGGGAGGTTGAGGTGGGGGAGCTAGTGCATTTCGCCGAGGAATTTTTCTATCACCCGCACACGGAGAAGCCGCATCACTGCCTGTCCTTCTTTTTTCTTTGTCGTCCAATCCGCGAGGCGGCCCGTCCCGACCGCCCGGACTACGCCGACGCCCGCGCCAAGTGGGTGGACGTCGCCGCGCCGCGCGACGACCTGCATCCGTTCATCCGCGAGGCGGTGGAGAAGTGCCGGGAGAGGCTTCTGCGATGAGTCCACGTTGCGGCAGTCCTGGCCCGAGCGGAGTCGAGGGCGGGGCGGATGCCAGCGGGATGACGGCACCTGACGGCGTCCCGTGGTTCGTCGGGTTCAGCACGCTCGGTGAAGAGCCGCCGGTATCGTGACTCATCGAAACGGCGCCCGCGCCGACCCGCGGCCTTTCATCTGGATACTGAAACGCCGGCCGTCACGGCCGGCGTTTCCTTGCCTTCTTTTACTCCGCCAGCATCGCCTCCAGCTGGTCCACCGAGACATCCTTCCCGAAGATCATCTGGGCGACGGATTTTTCCATCTCGCCGACGCCGAGCCGCCCATTTTCGTCTATGTGATATACGCCATGGGACGGCATCTGAATTTTTAGAGAGCCGTCGTCTTGCAACTTGGTGAAGATCACCATCCTTTCGCCGACTATGGGCAATTCTTGTCCCTCGACCATGAGTGTGTCCTTGCCGACTGTGCCGCCGAGGAAATCCAGCGAAATCTCCCGATTAGTCGTGTGGTGAGGGTTAAAGATGAACCTATCGACGTTAAATGCGGCTCTTGTTAGGATGTCTTCTTCGCCCGGGCGCGTGCTCGACACCGCTTTTCTTGTTTCTGTGGTAGTAACCGTGCCGATGAAGGCGACGTCGGTTTCCTTGAGCAGGTCCACTTTCGTCGCGACCATCAAGCTATTGTTGACGATGGTTGTCTTGGGTTCAGTCGTCAGCGAGGCGTATAGGCCGACGGAAGCCGCGACGACAGCCAAAACTGCAAACGTGGCCATCGTTGCTTTACGTGCCGTGTTGGTTCGCATTAGCGTGATAGTTACGGATTCATTTAGTCAATGGCGTCGGCGTCTCCTGCCTCGATGGCGTTATTCCGTTTTCCACGACCTTTGTTTGTCCATGTAGAGATTATGCCTAATTTTGGCCCAGTCGTCATGGCACGACCGACGTTTGACAGGGGGTTAGTCTAAAATCTGCCACCTGAAAGTGGCGGATTTTTAGTTTGTGCGGCCAAGATTTAGGTGCGTTTTAGCAAAGTCTAAAATCTGCCACCAAAACCAT
>Ga0172381_10003356_pt1 | contig 17010 bp, 19 predicted proteins | sample Leawel6488metaG_FD_119754 | JGI IMG/M metagenome (GOLD analysis project Ga0172381, IMG submission 119754) | Leachate microbial communities from a municipal landfill in Southern Ontario, Canada - Leachate well 64-88 metaG | ecosystem: Engineered > Solid waste > Landfill > Unclassified | place... | reverse complement strand
GCCGTCAAACGCTATGTCGAAAACCAACAACACCACCAAGTCGACGTCGAACAACTCAAATTCCCAAAGCTGGCGTAGCCAGCAAGACGAAACCCCCAGCGATTAGCTGGGGGTTTTCATTGTCTTAGTCAAAAATGACAGGGATGTAAAAATGGTGCTTTTTTGTTCCCATCCCCGTCAAAAATGATGTTATATAATATTTGTTTTGGTTGACACAAAAACAGCGGTTCGGCGTCCCGCTTCTTTCAAAGGTAATTATTTTTGAGTAAAAAACAAATAATTAATTTAATTAAAATCCTTCACGGCATAAATCCTACTAAACAAAAAACCGCTCCCTGTTTTGAAAAAGCGGTTTTTGTGTTTTAAAAAAAGCCTACTGTTTAGCAAGCTTCATAGATATAGCGGCAAGGTAGACAGCGGCGAGGCCAACAAGGGCGTACACGACCCTTGAGAGCATGGACATATCACCGAAAATAGTAGCCACAAGGTCAAATTTTAAGAAACCGACTAGCCCCCAATTCAAACCGCCGACAATTACCAAAACCAAAGCGATCCAATCTAAAGCATTTAGTTTGTTCATAAATTATATTTATTTATTTAAAATTGCTTAGTCTGCGTTTCGACCTTAGCGCATTAACATAATTATACCACAAATCCCGTAAAAATGTTATACTTAATACAGATTATGACTTCAAATATGTGGCGGCGTATCTTATAAACCGATGATAGCCCTGGTGCTCAGTTACTCGGTTTAATAATGATAATTATCAGCATTTTCTTCATTTTTAAATATAAAAAATATGATCTTCGAAAGCCAATCAAAAAATAAAACTATTTTACTTATTGTTTCTCTTGTCATTTTAATCATCGGTATCTCGATTTTGGCATATTCCCTAGTCATTTTTCAAGAAGGTAATCCCTGGCCACAGTTAAAAGGAGTGGTTCAGTTGAATTTTGCGGGTCAAGATATGGTAAAACTGTCTGTTGAAGATAATAAATACATGACCAAAAGCAAAAATGGTGCTGAGGTTATTGAGGAATATATGAAAGATAAAGGATATGATTTTACGGAACAAATGGGTTCAGGTTATCTTTTTCAATCATCGACGGGAGAGAGCTTTGTGGTTACCCATAGATATTACAGTAGATTTTATTCACTCTGGAAAATTACAGAAAATACCAATACAGATAATAACCTTTGGACAACAACTACTACGAATAATGGTATAGCATTCCAATATCCTAAAGAGATATTAGCAAAATATATTAGCATGGTTGAATGGCCCCCAGTAATATCTATCAATAATGATCAGCACGAATTTGTTTGCGAAGAAACCCCAGCTGAAAGTAGTTTGGCTGATAGAACAACGCGAAGATTAGTTGATGACAGAGTATATTGTTTGTCCGCATCAAGCGAAGGGGCGGCTGGATCTGTTTATACAGATTACAACTACTCAACTGTACGGAATGGAAACATTATAAATATCAATTTTACTTTACAATTTCCTAGATGTGACAATTATGATGAATATCAACAAACTGAATGCCAAAAAGAAAGGGAATCTTTTGATGTAGATGGAGTAGTGGATAGAATTACTCAAAGTATTGACATCAATTAATTTTAAATTTATGGAACAACAACAAAACAATAAATATTGGTTCAAAGCAAAGACTTATGGTTATGGGTGGTATCCCGCCACTTGGCAAGCCTGGATAATCCTCCTGGTGTATTTTCTCATTCTTGGTGGATTGATTTATGTTTTTGAAACTAATATTGAAAAATATCTAGTTTCTTATCTATTGGCCGTCTTTTTTTTAACAGGTTTATTAATATATATTAGTTATAAAAAAGGTGAACCAGCCAAGTGGCGTTGGGGTAAAAAATAGGTATTATTAATTAACTAAGATTATATGAAAATATTAAAATGGTCTGCTCGAATATTGGCATTATGTATTTTAATTTTTGCTTTGCCTTTTTACTTTGGTTATGGCAATCCACTTCCATTTGCTAACCCCGATTATTCCTTGTGGGAGAATGTTGCGTTATCTATGATGCCACTGGTTTTTATTGGCTTGGCTTTGGGTTGGAAATATCCTAAAATCGCCGGTTGGATTATCATTGTAGCGATTGCTATTGGTTTTATAGTTGGTCTTTTAACAAAAGCTAATTTGAGTATTAATTTATTAGTGCCAATTATTCCTGGGATAATGTATCTCATCAATGGATATGAGCGATAGTGCCTGTGGATAAGAATAGTTGACTATATGTAAAATATACCTTACAATAAGTAAGGTATATTTTACATATAAAAAAATAGGGTCTTGTCTAGAAGATTCTAGACCTTAGACTTAAAAATGATCTTTAAAAGTAACGGATAAAGGTCTTGGTTCCGGTGATTAAACCGGAATTCGGACTCTTTCAAATACAGATAAAACTTGTGTCTGGGTATACCATTGTGTTTTCTCATCTTGCGTTTGACATACGACCAGAATGATTCAATGCCGTTAATGTGGTTGTGGTGTCTGGCAAATTCCTTGCTGTGATTAATGCGGTAATGCTTGTATCCTTGGAACACTAACCCGTCATAACTGCGCCATTTGTCGGTATATACATTGGATTTGGATTTATCTACTAAATCATGGATAATTGGCCAAAGTGCGGCTCTGGAGGCATTAGGTATAATCTGGGTATATACCACCCCATTTCTCTTTAACAATCCAACGACTGGTATTTTCCTCTGTGTACTGCGGCCTCTTTTGTCGCCGCGGTACGCGGAGCCGAAATACGATTCGTCAATTTCAATGTGGCCGGATAATTGTTTGGCATTGTTTTCCTCATAGTCGGCAATTTTCTGCCTAAACATTTCAAAGAATCGTTCTACGGTATGGCGATTTAGTTTCAATTGCTCGGCGGTTTGCACCGCCGTCAATTCCAGACAAAAATCGCCCAAAATCTTTTTAATCGTGTAATCACTTAATTTACTGTATTTCATAGGCCTTTCTAGGATATCCCAAAAAGATTTCCTAGACAAGACCCAAAAAATAATATGACATATAAACAATTCAAAATAATGAGAGTTTTAATCGCCTCATTTATTTCAGCAACCGTGGCAATGGCGATAGTATATAATAATATACTATTATCTTTGGCTGGAGTTTTAATTGGTATTCTTTTTATATTTTTGGTTCATAAAAAAACCAAAGCAGTGCTGGTAGATGAAAGAATAAAAAGCATCGGCGGCAAGGCTGCTCGGCTAACATATACTATTTCTACTATAACAATCGCTTTTCTTTCATTGATGTTTACCATGACAGGTAAACATACCGGGCAAGCAGACTATGAAATGTTAGGAATTTTACTTAGCTATATAGCACTTTTCAATTTAGCCTTGTATTCTTTATCGTATAAGTTTATAAGTAAAAAATATGGAGAAGCAGATGACGAATAAAATTAAAGTGTTTCGCGCCATGCGAAATATGACTCAAGAAGATTTGGCAGATAAAATCGGCGTTACTCGCCAGACTATTATTGCAATCGAAAAAAATAAGTATGTGCCTTCTTTAGAACTGGCTTTTAAAATTGCTGATGAGTTTAATGAAAAAATTGAAAACGTGTTTGAATATAAATAAAATTATATGACCACTTTTAAAAAATTAGATAAAAATTTATTGGGTTATATTATCGGCGTAGGTCTTTTGTTGTTCTTTTTTATTTTTCTTATCACTGGAACACAAATCGGTTATGACGTAAAAAAGCGTTGTCAATCCATCCAAAAACAATATGGTGGAGAATGTGTTGAGGTTTTAATGAAACAGGTCGCTGATACTAATACATCATACGGCAAAAATGATGCTATTTGGGCATTGGGTCAATTAGGGGATAAAAGAGCCATTCAATTCCTAAAGACATATGATAATGGACAACCATTACCTGAACACGAATCATGGAATGAAGGTGTGAGCCAATATGAATTAAGAAAGGCTATTAAACTTTTAGAAAGTGATTTCAATATATCTTCTTTGGTGTGGCGTTGAGTGGTTTTGGGACATGTTACATATTCTCCACAAGTGTCACATGTGTCCTGTCCCACATCAAAATCCTAATATTTTAGCCATTTCTCAAAATGGAGTGGGACACAGACCCCGACCCACATACCCCAATTCATCCCCTGAACAAATAGCTCAAAAAGCCTTATACTGATTGTGATTCTGGGATACTTAACCCGAGTGTCCCGCCAAACAAAACAACCCTTTACAATGGGGTTGTTTTGTTGTATTATACAGTGAATTAAATTGAAACTGTATGAGCGTAATACAAAAAATATTAATTAGCGTTTCGTCGGTGGCTGTTTTGGGTGTTGTTGGTTATTTTATTTTTGGTTATCCACCCGATTCGAAGCAAAATAGTTCGTCCAATCCAGAAAATATTGTGTCGGACTACCAAAATTTATTGACCGAAGCGGAGCAGTTGCAAATATTTGTCGGCGCTAATTGCGACAACAAGAATGACATCAACAAAAAGATACAAACAATGGAAAAACAGTTGGCAAATTTGGCTGACAGAAAAAAAGATTGGCTGGATAATGTGCCAAAATTGCCGGATGTAGAGCCGGAAATAATAAATTCGGAAAATCCACTCGGCCGACCGGGATCAGAAGTTCCAGAACTGTCATCAGACGTGCCACCGTTGCCAGATGTGGGCTTAGAAAACACAGGAGCGCATGGTTCGCAAGTACCTGAATTGTCGTCAGACGTGCCGCCATTACCAGACATCGGCATAGATTCAATTGATTCTGAATATATTCCGGAAATGCCGGAGCTTAATACCGGCCGACCGGGATCAGAAGTTCCAGAACTGTCATCAGACGTGCCACCGTTGCCAGATATTGACGAAGCTAATGTAATTGATCCAAACGAATATATTTTTCAAATAGAAGAGAGCGAGAAAAAAATAAAAGATATCCTACAGGCATTGAAAGCACTGTGCCAAGCCGAAGAAAAAGAACCGGCAAAAAAAGTGATTTCTGATAAATGCAGCGATGCTTGCCAAAGATACAAAGACTGCGCCGCTTATACCGAGGATGCTACCTCAGCAGATTTAAACGATGCTTATAGTACTTGTATGGAGGAATGTCCCACTTGGTCAAAAGAAATGATTAAATGTATTAATACTATTGATATTAGGGCGGCCAATGATTGTGTTAGCTTTGTCCAGTGTCAACTCCCGCAATTTTACGAGGAAAAATTACCTTAATGATACTCAATTTTGATAACATCAATTACACATCGCAGTAGTTTTCTAGTTTGATAGTGATTGGAAGGGAGATAATATTCATAGAAAATTAATTTTAATTTAATAACATATGTGGCAAGCAATTTTACAGACTGGCATTTCGATCGTCATCGTTGTCATTATTGCCGGACTGCGCGTGGTTCAACAATACGAAAAAGGTGTGATATTTCGTTTCGGTAAAATTATTGGTATGAAAGAGCCCGGTTTAAGTTGGATTATTCCAGTTGTTGATAGATTACATAAAGTGGATTTTCGTACCATCACTTTGCCGGTGCCGACCCAAAAAATTATTACCAAAGATAATGTGTCAGTGGATGTATCGGCCGTTACTTATTACAAAGTGGTGGACGCGGTGAAAAGTTTGGTGGCGATCGAAAACGTTATGAATGCCATTAACCAAATTGCGCAGACTTCTATGCGCAATATTGTTGGCAAGTTTCAATTGGATGAAATTTTAAGCGAGCGAGTAACCATTAATAAAGAAATTGCTACGGTTTTGGACGCGCATACCGAACCTTGGGGTGTGTTGGTGTCGGTGGTGGAGATTAAAGATATTGAATTACCAGAGAGTATGCAAAGAGCCATGGCCAAACAGGCTGAAGCTGAACGTGAAAAACGCGCCAAAATTATCGCGGCCGAAGGCGAGTTTTTATCTTCTCAGAAATTAGCTGATGCGGCGGATATTATTGCAGCTCATCCAATCGCTTTACAACTGCGCAATCTTCAAACCATGGCGGAAATTAGTATAGAGAAAAATTCTACCATTATTTTTCCCGCTCAGATGATGAGTACGGTCAGCGACATTAAAAAGTTTATGTCCAACGAATGTCCGTCAAGCACTAAGTTGTAACATATCTAGGCGCGGATTGCCTTAGATTAGAAAATGGTGAACGGAAGAAAAACGATAATGATTATCTCATTAATTTAAGTGATGTAAAGTTACAAATTGTTATTTCAAGACAAAACAGGGCCGCTAGGCTCTGTTTTTAGTTTGTATTCTATTGTAAAATGGTGTATAATATAAGCGGTTTTGGTAGTTTTTTGTAATTTTTAAAGTTAGAAGAGTGTGGACTTTCTTAGGTTAAAAGATAAAGTTTGCGTTTTGAAGCTGAGGCGCGGTTGGTGGCGTTTTGTTTTGATTACAGTAATGATAACATTTTTTGTAGTAATTATAGTTTTGGGGGCAGTAAAAGTTTACACTAAATATTATCAAGCGCAGGTTTATCCGGGGGTTTATGTGGGTAGCTACCATTTGGGTGGCATGACGGAAAATGAATTAAAAAATTTAACGGAGACGCTTAATAATCGTTTGTCCAAAGAAGGGTTAGATTTTAAAATTTTGGATAAAGGCACAGTTAGTGGTACTTTTAAGATGGATACTCTTCTAATAGAAGGGGACAGCACCATGGAATTAATTAAGCTTGATAATGAACGTTTTTGGATGTTGGCCCAAGGAGTGGGGCGAAGCGGAGTTCCTGGTTGGCGGTCATTTTTTGCTCCGGTCTGGTTGCGTTTTTTCAACAGTTACATTTCTGCTCCAGTAATAGTTAGAGACGATAAAATTTTGGAAATTTTGTCTGAAGATTTAGTAGCTTTTGAAAATTATCCGCATAATGCCAATGTTAGAGTTACTAATTTGAACAATGCCGAATACGATATTATTACTGAAAAGTCTGGTTTAATGTTTGATAAGCAAGAAATCGTTGAAAAAATAAATAATAACATTGCTCATTTGTCGTTTTTTTCTATTGTTATTCAGCCTAAACAATTTTTTCCGGATATTAAAGCCGAAGAATTAAATAATATTAAAGATCAGTTGTTGGTGGTTATGAATTACGGCGGGTTGAATATTAATTTTATTGACCCTCAGACCCAATATCGTCGTGATTGGAATATTGATCCCAGTCAATTGTCTAGCTGGCTGGAAGCGACGCGGGCGGAAGATGGAAAGATAATATTTCAGTTACAAGCGGAAGCGGTAAAAAGTTTTTTAGTAGAAAACGTCAGCAGCTATATTGATCGTCCGGCGCAAGATGCCAAGTTTAGTATGGTAGATGGTAAGGCGAGGGAGTTTTCCGCGAGTCAGTTGGGACAGGCATTGGATGTTGATGTTACTTACGAGGCGGTTAATCACGCTTTTATTGATCGTAATTTTCGCCCATTAGAGCCGACGAAAACTGTCAGTGCTGCGGTGGTGACAGTAGAACCTAATATTAAATTAGCCAGTATTAACGATTTTGGTATTACCGACATTTTAGGCGTAGGTATTTCGGCATTTAAAGATAGTCATAATAATCGTATCAAAAATATTGCTCATGCCGTCGATCGTCTTAATGGTATATTGATAAAACCGGATGAAGATTTTTCTGCTATAAAATACGCCGGTCCGTTTACGTCCGAAAATGGTTATCTGCCAGAAGAGGTGATTAAAGGTAATAAAATCAAAAAAGAAATTGGCGGCGGCATGTGTCAAATTGGCACCACTTTATTTAGAATGGCGATGAATTCCGGTATGGATATTTTGGAAAGGTATAATCATTCTTTGGTGGTTAATTATTATGCCGATCCGGTTAATGGCAATCCCGGTACCGACGCGGCTTTATATGAGCCTATTTTGGATTTAAAATTCAAAAACGACACTGGCGCTTACTTGCTTTTGCAAGCCGAAATTGATTATAAGCGTCAGCAACTTACGTTTACTCTATGGGGGCGTGCTGATGGGCGTAAAGGTTGGTATACTCACCCTATAGTTAGTAAGTGGATACCATCAGGAAGTCCGCTTCCGGATGTAGAGACCGATGAGCTTAAACCAGGGGAGAGGAAGTGCCAAGCGGCTTTCAGGGGAGCAGTGGCCAGTTTTGTTTATACTCGCATTACCTCTTCTAGCGAGCAAATAGAGCGTCGTTTTGAAAGCTATTATCGTCCGTTACCTCAAATATGTATGGTCGGAAAATCGGCATCATCCACCGCCGCGGCGGAAAATACCGGTGTCAGCCCCGAAAGTACCGTTTTACAAGAGTCATCAATTATTAACAGTTCTAGCCTTGAAATTTAATATTAAAAAAGGTATAATGTAGACGATTTATGTTATATTTATCCCAAATTTTAGGTGGTCGTGTAGAAGATAGTGCCGATCAAGTAGTCGGGCGGCTTAAAGATATCTTGGTAGAGTCTAAGCCGGGAAATTATGCTCGGATAGTTTTTTTATTGGTTAAATCCAAAAAAGGTGAAGATATTTTTATTCCTTACGAATATGTTGAAAGTTTGGGCCGACAAACTGTTGATTTAAAAAATATTTTTGACAAAATTAATTTAGCGCCCACTCCTTCTCGGTGTATTTATTTAAGCCGTGATATTTTGGATCAACAAATTGTAGATGTAGACGGTGCGCGCGTGGTGCGTGTGAACGATTTATCTTTGGGAATTTTTGAAGATCAGATGTGTGTATTGGGGGTAGATGTGAGTTTTAGAGGAATTTTAAGACGGTTGGGTGTAGCATGGCTTGATCCATTTCGATTAGTTTCCGTTCATTTGGTTGACTGGCGTAAGGTACAGCCGGTCAAAGGGGCGTTAAAATTAGATACAATTTCTAGTGATTTAAGAAAACTGCACCCAGCTGATCTGGCAAATATTATTGAAGATTTAAATTTGCATCACGGTACCAAATTAGTAAATTCTCTAGAAAGCAGAGAAGCGGCCAAAGTGTTGGAGGAACTTAATCCGCATTTGCAAAAAATTCTCATTAAGCATCTTGGTCCCGCTAAAGCCGGGCGGATTATTGAAAAAATGTCCACTGATGAGATAGCCGATTTGATGCAATTATTTTCGCAAAAAGAAGCGCAGAAGTATCTTTCGTTATTACAAGATAGCAGAGTCGAAAAGGTAACTAAATTGATTAAATATGAGGATGATACCGCCGGCGGATTGATGAATACCGATTTTATTTCCGGTCATCCCGATTGGACAGTAGCGCAGATGATCGAAGAGATAAGAAAATATTCGCCCGATATGCGCTCGATTACGTTTGTGTATGTGGTAGATAACTTTGGAAAGTTTTTAGGGCCGGTGTCATTGCGTAATTTATTATTAGCTGATAATAAGGAAAAATTAAAAGAGCTTTATAAGTCTGCTGATCGATTGGCGACTTTGCGCCCCGATTATCCTTTGGATAAGGTGGTTAATTTGATGACCAAATACGATTTATATTCAGCCGCTGTAATAAGTCATGATGGTAAGATTGCTGGGGTGGTAACCATTGATGATGTGATGCGTTGTCTGGCGCCCAAGGCTTAGTTGTATGAAAATAATGCGCTATATCAAAAATTCCAGCTGGTATATTAGATTGGCTTTTATATTATCGGTGATCGGGCCTGGTATTATCGCCGCTAATGCCGATAACGATGCCGGTGGAATTACCACTTATTCAATTGCCGGCGCTCATTTTGGCACCAAGATGCTTTGGGTGCTATTTTTAATTACTTTTTCTTTGGCGATAACGCAAGAAATGGGCGTGCGCATTGGCTTGGTAACTCGCCAAGGTTTGGCGGGAGTGATTCGAGAAAATTTTGGTTTGCGTCTTACCGCTTTTGCCATGATTCTCATGCTTATCGCCAATATCGGTACGATTACCGCTGAGTTTGCTGGTGTGGCCGCCGCTTTTTCTATCTTTGGATGGAGTAAATATTTAGTAGTGCCGATTTCGGCTCTAGCGGTATGGTTTATTCTTTATAAGGGGTCATTTAAAACCACTCAAAAGATATTTTTATTATTTTCTTTTTTTTATATTGTTTATATTGTCAACGGTTTTGTGGTTGGGCCGGATTTTGGTCAGGCCGCCAAAAGTTTAATAACTCCAACCATTGAGTGGACCATGCCTTTTCTGGTGACCATGATTGCTCTTATCGGTACCACGATTACTCCTTGGGGGCAGTTTTTTATTCAGTCGTATGTAGTTGACAAAGGTTTGGAAGCCAAACATTATCGCATTGAGCGTTGGGAAGTTTTTTTTGGCGCTTTTGTTACTAATATTGTTAGTTTTTTTATTATTATTTCCACTGCCGCTACTTTATATAAGCATGGTATTCATATTACCGATGCTAGCGACGCCGCTCGGGCGCTCGAGCCCTTGGCTGGGCAATTGGCGCAGATACTGTTTGCTTTTGGTTTATTTGTGGCGTCGATGTTAGGAGCTTTTATTTTACCAACTGCCACCGCTTATGCATTTTGTGAAGCTTTTGGTTGGGAATCCGGTTTTGACACCACTTGGAAGAGCGGCAAAACTTTTTATGGTATTATTTTGGCTTGTATAGTTGTACCGGTAATTATTGTTCTTATACCAAAAATTTCCCTTATTAAAATAATGGTTTTGTCGCAAGATATTAACGGAATTTTATTGCCGTTTATTCTGTTGTTTGTAATGAAGATTATTAATGACCGGCGAATAATGGGGGAACATGTAAATAAGCCAATCGGCAATATTATTTCTTGGCTTACTATTGTTGGTATTTTGGTTGCGACTGCGGCGTTGTTGGTTATTTCTTTTATTGGTTATTATTAAGTCGATTTAAAACTTCTAGAAATTTTTGGGCGGTAGTTTCCCAGCAGAATTTGTCGGCTTGTACATATCCGCTTTCAATCAGGCGGTTTTTTAATATTTTATTATTTAATATTTCGATAATGGCCGTTGCCAATTCAGAAGGTTTATTTGGATTAATCAGATAGGCGGCGCCAGCGGTAATTTCTGGTAGTGAAGAGCGATTTGTCGTAATTACCGGAGTGCCCGCAGTCATTGCTTCAAACACGGGAAAACCAAATCCTTCATAAAAGCTTGGGTAAACAAACAGGTCGGATATGGCATAAAGAGCCGATTTATCTTGGTGATCGATATAACCCAAAATTTTAATATATTTATGACAGGATGACTCTTTAATGCGTTTAAAGATTTTTTTGTTTTTCCATCCTGGCGCGCCGGCAATAACTAGGTAATAAGTGGCCGGGAGCAAGGGGCTAGCTTTTTCAAAAGCGGCGATTAGATCAATAATATTTTTTCTTGGTTCCGTGGTTCCCAAAAAGAGAATAAAATTTTGGGGTAGTTGGTATTTGTTTCTGATGATTTGTTGTTCTGTTGGCGTAGGTTTATTATTTTTCTTAATGCCCGGATAGATTGTCGTTATTTTTTGAGAATCAATTTTATAAATATCAATCAGATCTCGTTTGGTATTATCGGAAGGGGTTAATATTATATTCGCGCGTTGGCATTGTTTTTTCGGTTGAATTACCCGGTTTTTTATCTGCCATTTTAAAGGATAAAATTCGGGGAAAAGATTAAAAGATAAATCATGAACAGTAAGAATAAATTTAGTTTTTTTTGTTAAGCTTAAAAAATTTAAATTAGTGGAAAAAAATATATCTAATTTTTTTTCAGCGATTGATTTTGATATGATATTATCAATTTTGGGATAATAGCAATATCGCATTGCCATGTTGAAGATTTTATTTGGCCAGTGATAGGCGATATAATGAACATTGGATTTTTGCCATTGAGGAATGTCGGCTGTGATATCTTGATAGGAATTATAAAACAAATAATATTGATTGGTTAAATCAATATTTACCAGAGCGTTTATTAATTCAAAAGTATATTCGGCCACCCCGGTTCGCAGGGGAGACATGAGAGGGCGGATATCGATGCCGATATTCATATTAACGCAGAAGCGGTTGTTGGTTCCAACCTTTCTTAAATTCTTCCCAACGATCTCCAATTAATTTTTTTATTTTCGGTTTAAAATTATTAGTTCCAAATCGTAAGGCGTGTTCACGAATTTTATAAGTATTCCAATTATTGGGATTAAAGTTTAGTAAAGTATCCAAGAGTGTTTCCCACTTCTGTTGCTTAAAGAATATTCCAGTTTCACCGGCAATAATCGTTTCGGTTGCGCCCCCATCTTCGTAAGCAATCACCGGTCGTCCGCTTGCCATAGCTTCAATAGCGGTAATACCGCAATCTTCGGTTTGAGGGTGGATAAAAGCTAGGGCACGGCTCATTAATTCAGTTTTATATTCATCACTAATTTGGCCTACAAATTGGATGTTGGCTTTGGCATATTTTTGTAAGTGACATTTTTCTGAACCATCGCCAAAGATTATCAAGGGCCATTTTAAGCGATTAAAGGTTTTTACCACTAAATCTAGGCGTTTATAGGGGACCAGTCTTCCGCCGGCTAAGAAGTAATTGCCCAAATCCGGAGAGATAGTAAATTTATGAGTTTCTACCGGAGGATAAATAATGTCGCTATCACGGCGGTAATATTTTGATATGCGTCCGGCGACTGTTTTAGAGTTGGCAATAAAGTGGTCGACTCGATCGGCACTCATTTTGTCCCAAAGGCGCATGCGATGAATAATTCCCGGCAAAAAAGATTTGATAAATAAATTATATTTTAAATCTGCCATGTAGGTGTGAGTGTCGGCCCAGAGAAAGCGCGGAGGGGTATGGCAGTAAGAGATGTGCATGGTGTTAGGGCCGGTAATAATTCCTTTGGCAAATACACTGGATGAAGATAATACTACATCGTAAGAGCATAAATCGTGATTTTCGGTGGCTTGTGGCATCCAAGGTAAATACCATTGGTAGTTAGTTTTGATCCAAGGCAGTTTGGCTAGAAATGATTCATGAATACGTTCGCGATTAAAATATGGAATGCGTTTTTGGTCATGAAATAAAACAAAAATTGGCGCTTCCGGCCAAAGTTCGTGCATGGCTTTAAGCACTCTTTCCGCTCCTCCATCTTGAGATAAATAGTCGTGTACTAGGGCGATTTTCATAAAAGCATTAAAGCATGAAAACACAAGAACAAAAAATTGTTTTAGGTTTTAATGAGTTTTTACCACGCTCCCTTTTTTAGAAATACCGCGAATGGTGTTTTTGCTAAAATAATTAAATCGGTAATTAAACTCCAGTGTTCGATATAAAAAGTATCTAATTTTACTTCATCTTCAAAGTTTAAGTTGCTTCGTCCGGATATTTGCGGTAGGCCAGTAATGCCGGGTTTAATTGCCAAAACATTTTTGTGATGTTTCTGATATTTTTCCACTTCGCGCGGCTGATGTGGACGCGGACCAACCAAGCTCATGTTGCCTTTTAAGACGTTAAAGAATTGGGGGGTCTCGTCTAAACTCCAACGGCGGATAAATTTTCCGAAAGGAGTAACCCGCGGATCGTCTTTAATTTTATAGACCGGTCCATCTTTTGAACTTTGGGTTTTTATTAATTCCGCTTCGGTTTTTAAAGCTTCTTCGCCGGATTGCCCAAATTGCGCACCGGTACAATATTTTTGGTAGAGAGAGCGAAATTTATATGTGAAGAATTTTTTACCGACTCGTCCGACGCGTTCATTTTTGTAGATTAAAGGTCGGCCGGTCTCCATTAGAATTATTAAAGAGATAATGATGAAGATGGGGGAGAATAGTATTATGAGAATAATACTGCCCGTCAAGTCAAACCCGCGTTTCCAAATACTACCCCAACCCGTTAAGCGTGTTCGGCATAGTTCTATCATTGGCACATCAGCGATGGTGGACATTGCCATATTACTAGATATAGTGGCAAATAAGTCGGCAGAATATTTAAAAGTAATATGGCGGGCATTGGCAAAATCAATCGCCGCCAAAGCCGAATCTTCATCCGCCTTGGGGTCGGCAAAAATTATTTCTTCAGGATTAAGTTTCATAATTTTCGCTTCTGTTCCATTCTCAAATTTTGGAATTATTGTTAATACCACATAACCCAAGGATTTATTTTGTAGGGCTTCATTAATTTTTTGGGCGATAATGTCATTTCCAATAATTATTGTGCGTCGTAACCCCCAACCCATTCGATGTAGCCATATTTTAAGGATTTTTATCAAAATTCTCTCTGCGCATACGTAGAGAGTGGCCAAAATCCAGCCCGCCAAAACTAAAAATCGCGAATCAAATTTTTGTAAAGAGAAAAAAACATAAAGCGCGATGCCGGCAAATCCGGTGGCACAGGCAAAAAGCACACGGCTAAGGTCGTTGATTAGTTTGCGATTGGGATTAGTGTGATATAAGCCATTAAAGGCAAAAAGTATAATCCAACCACTAGATACAATCAATAGGATGGGCCAGAATTTGTCCCAAGGTAGGTTGAATAGTATTGGGCGGATGGAAGTGATCCAGTCGGTATAACGTAGGGCGTAGGCGCTAATCCCGGCTGTCACCAGCGCTAAATAATCCAAAGGTAGCTGAAGAAATGCGAAAGTGAGTTCAAAGCGTTTCATAGAAATTAGCTATTAGCTGACAGCTTTTAGCTGTTAGGTTTTATGGTATATTACTGTATTTTGGCGGTTTGGTCAAACGATATTTAATCTTGCTTTTTGTATTAATTTTAGCTATAATTATGATATGAAAATCTTAATTCCCAAAAATAAAATTTCCAATCCCGAATCCGGCATTAGACGGTGTGGATATGGGCAGGTGGTAGATAGGCGTCGAGGGCAGGTGAGTTACGCCAGACGACTCACGGGTGGGCTCTATCCACGCTTTCATGTGTATATAGAAGAAGCGGGCGACAATTGGTCGTTTAATTTACATTTAGATCAACGCGCGCCGATTTATACCAGTGTTACCGCTCACAGCGGTGAATATGATGGGGAAGTGGTGGAAGGTGAGGGAGATAGAATTGTTAAATTATTGTTGGCATTGACAGTATCAGCTTAGTATGGTTATATATATGCACCCTGCGATTTGGCCACTTTAGAGTTCGCGCTTCCCCCCGACCGGCAGAGCGGCCAAAGTAGTTAGCAGGGTTTTTTATTTGGCAATCTATTGACAAAAACCCCAAAATGTGCTATACTACGCGAGTTCGTGGTTGACGATCGTCCCGATGTTACATCGGGGAGGAAAGTCCGAACATCTCCTAATTTATTAGGAAAGTGGTAGTGGGTAATACCCACCATTTGAACCGCGAAGTTCAAAGCGGGATAGCGGCACAGAGACAATACTAGTGAAGTGGTTGGTCGACGGCAACGTCGATTAATTGTTCATCAAAGGTGAAAAGTGCATGGAGGTTTTAGATCTCGAGTCTAAAGCCACTGTGCTCTCCGCGCTGAAAGGCGACGGAGTGCCAAGCCCTACCTGATGCAAGAGCAGCCCCGACTTTGTGTCGAGGAAAAGTTCGCTCGCATTGATCGTGCTGGCGACAGCACGGCTAGATAAATGATCGTCGTCCCGACCTTGTGTCGGGTCACAAAATTCGGCTTATAACCACGAATAAAATCCCGCCTGTTAAAGGGCGGGATTTTGTTTGGAATTTTAATATAAATTTGATGCGCGGTATTTGGAAAATTATTCCACTATTTCTAAATAAGGGGGAGTTAGTGTTCCATTCTTTGATATCTTCATCTCACCGAAATATTTTAAATAATTTTCTAATTCTGTTCTTTTTTCCAGCCATTGTCTTAGTTCTCCTTCATTTTCCATCGCCCACTTTTTTCTTTGCTCTTCTTTGGTTGTCATGTTTAGATCTACTTGGTAGGGTGGCGATTTTAATGTGTCATACAATGACATTATGCGCAGGAGTTTGATTTCTTTTTCTTTTAGTATTGGGCAGTCTTTTATTTTGCTTAGATACACATCCGATACAAATATTCGGTCATCATTTCTAACAGCAACATCTTTAATAGTAGCGCTGTTAATTATACTTATAAATTTTGCCAAAGCTTTGCTCATTAATTTGGTGTCAACCGCACCACTTATATCTTGCGTCGTCTTGATCGGGGTTGAATAAGCGCTCTCTTTGGCTTGATTTTTTAACCATTCAAATATTTTTTCTTTCGCTTGAGAAATAGGCAGTTGCAATTTTTTTATTTCTCCTTGCCATTTTTCTCGGTCTTTGGTATGGTTTTTGGTAATATCTTGATAGGATTCCCATGGCTCCTTAATATTTTGACCTTCTCTATCCATATTGATAAATTAGATTTTAATTAGTGATAATAATTTTTTAACATTTTTTTCTCTTTAAAAAATTATGCGGGGATTGAAAAACTTTTTAAAAAATATCGGTTTAGTTAATACCAAGCTGTTTGTCTAGTGGCGGATAAGAAAAGTAAACGCGGATGTTAAAATCTGAATCCATCAGCTCGATCATTTCAAAATTAACACGAGGTATTAATTTAAATCTTTCTTGCTGCAGATATTTATCCTTAAAGTCGTGGTAGTTATTGATTGTGAAATCAGCATCTCCACGTTCTGGCTTAGCCACATCAGGGTGTCTTATTTTTAACAATTTAAGTTGGCCAGAAACCGTTTCAATCGGATTAACATGGTAAAGCGGTCCGGACGGAGTTTGCTCAATGACTTTGCCAATTTTACCTGTGAGTTTTTTAAGTTCGTCGTATTCATCATCGCTTTGAGAAAACACACAAGCGTAGTTTACTGGAGCGTCAATTGCATCGGTAAACTTATTTTTCAATTCGCACGCTTTTTTAACAATATCGGTAGCAAGATTAATTATGTTTATTTGACTCATAGAGATATTTTTTCTAGCATGTGATTGATTTTGCATAATGTTTAAGGCACTACTGTTGCGTTAACCTAAATTTATTAGTAATATTTTATCTAATTCTACATTAAAATTCAACTTTTTGCAATTTTGCGATTTGAATTTAAAATGGGATAATTGTGGTGTTTTAACTAAT
>Ga0172381_10003355_pt1 | contig 17013 bp, 9 predicted proteins | sample Leawel6488metaG_FD_119754 | JGI IMG/M metagenome (GOLD analysis project Ga0172381, IMG submission 119754) | Leachate microbial communities from a municipal landfill in Southern Ontario, Canada - Leachate well 64-88 metaG | ecosystem: Engineered > Solid waste > Landfill > Unclassified | place... | reverse complement strand
TAAGGCGCAAAATTTTAAATATTTGGATATGATATATTTGCGTCTTTGAGTCTTTGCGGTAAAATGAAAGATTTGACTTTTCGGAGCCGGCTCGGGATTTGATCTGCAAATTACTAAAAAATGGTATGAAGGCGCCAATGATGCATGAGATTTTATCCAGTATCCGGCATCCAGCGCGTTCTATAGTTATTAACCGAATCAGGAATAAAATCAACATTTTACGTTTCAACAGAAAAAATCCGTATGTTTGTCCGCTCATTTTTAAACGACCATTAATGAAAAGATTTACGCTTATATTTGCCGTTCTGCTCGCATTTGGTCCTCTTGCAGTTGCACAACAGGCCCGGCTCGTGGGGAAGATCACAGAGATCAGTACGGCTGCGCCTGTTCCGGCAGCCACCGTTAAAATTTTCCAATTGGGTGTTTCTGTATTATCCGATGATGCCGGATTTTTTGAGTTTAAAAATATTCCTCAGGGAACCTATAAAATTGAAGTATCCTCCTCCGGTTTCGAAGGGTATTCGACGGAGGTAACGCTCAATAAAACGGAAATGGACCTTGGTCCCATCAAATTAAAGCGGAAGACCATGGATACTGAAGCCCATGAAGATATAAGCACCATCACCCTGGATCTGGAGGATGAAAATAAAGATCAAAGCGTTTCGGGGCTTTTGCGGGCATCGGAGGACATTTTCGTGTCCACTGCAGGCTACACTTTCGGATCCATGTTCTTCAGGGCAAGAGGATATGATTCTGAAAACACCAGTGTGATGATCAATGGATATGATGGCAGTGAAGCGGAAAACGGAAGGGTGGTCTGGAGCAACTGGGGAGGTTTGAATGATGCCATGCGGAACAAAGAGGTTTACTACGGTCTCAGTCCTGAACAATTTTCCTTTAGTAATATTGGCGGCTCCACTTTAATTAATGCCCGCGCATCGGAATACCGGAAACAGTTGAAAGTATCGTACGCGCTTACCAACAGGACCTATACAAACCGGTTAATGGTAACTTATTCCAGCGGGTTATTGCCTCATGGGTGGGCCCTGACCGTTAGTGGCTCGCGCCGCTGGGCCGAACAAAGTTACATCAAGGGTACTTTTTACGATGCTTGGTCATATTTCGCTTCCCTGGAAAAAAAATTCGGAAAGAACCACAGCCTGAACCTGACGGTATTTGGATCCCCCACACAACGCGGACAACAATCTGCAACCGTGCAGGAAGTATATGATCTCACCGGGACCAATTATTATAATCCGAACTGGGGCTATCAGAATGGGGAAAAAAGGAATGCCAAGGTAAAAGACATGCATGAACCGGTTATGATGCTGACCCATTTCTGGGATATCAACGAAAAAACGAAACTTTCCACGACGCTCTCCTATACCTTAGGAAAGGACAACTGGTCGGCCCTTAACTGGTATAATGCCGCTGACCCGCGCCCTGATTATTACCGTTACTTACCCAGTTACCAGACCGACCCCCTGATCCAACAGATGATCACAGAAGCGTGGCAAAACGATGCAACCGTTAACCAGATCAACTGGGACAAACTGTATCAGATCAATTACCTCAGCAATCTTGAAAACAAGCAGGCCCGTTATATTGTCGAAAACAATGTCAGTAAAACCAGCCAGGTTTATTTCAATTCCCATGTGAACTCCGAAATCAATGATCATATCACGGTTTCCGGAGGGGTTAATTTCCGTTTATACACCGCGGACCACTATAAAGAGATCAAGGATTTATTGGGCGGGAAATTCTGGGTTGATATTGATCAGTTTGCCGAACGGGATTTTCCCGGTGACTCTACCATCATTCAGAATGACCTGAACAATCCCAACCGGGTGGTGGGTGTCGGAGATAAATTCGGCTATGATTATGTGGCCCATGTCAATAACCTGAATTTGTGGGCCCAGGGACAATTTACTTACAACAAGACCGATTTTTATATTGCCGGTTCGATCACCGGCACCGAGTTCTGGCGCACCGGGAATATGCGCAACGGCCGTCATCCTGATAATTCTTATGGCGACTCCCCCAAGTACGATTTTCTTGATTTCGGTGTACGGGGTGGTTTTACCTATAAGTTTTCCGGACGGCATTATGCCAACATTAATGGTATATACATGACCCGCGCTCCTTATTTTTCCAATTCCTTCATTTCGGCCCGTGTCAGGAACGATGTTGTCCCTGATCTTTCAAGCGAGAAAATTTACGGCGGGGACATCAGCTATACGATCCGTTATCCCTGGTTGTTCGCGAGGGTTACTTATTATTATACCCGTTTCCTGAACCAGACAGAGATCAACAGTTTTTATCATGATGATTACAGGACGTATGTAAATTATATCCTGCGTGGCGTTGATAAGCAGAACCAGGGATTTGAAATCGGGATAGAAGTCAAAGCCACAAAGTTCATGTCGGTATATGGGGTAGCTGCCCTTGGCGATTATCGTTACACCAACCGTCCTGAAGGGACCATCTCTTTCGATAACGGATCACAACCTGATACTACCGGAGTGGTCTATCTGAAGAATTTCTATGTTCCGACTACGCCTCAGACCGCTCTTTCAGGCGGTTTCAAGTTTAATTACAAGTACTGGTTCTTCGATATCAACGGTAATTATTATGACAATGCCTGGCTGGATTTTAATCCTGAGCGCAGGACCCAGCTGGCAATAGCAGGGTTAGGCCCGAATGATCCCCTGATTAAAACGATAACCGAGCAACAGGAATTAAAGGGAGGGTTTACCCTGGATGCTTCTCTCGGTAAGTCATTCAGAATACAAAATAAGGTTTATCTGAATGTCAACTTCTCCGTTACCAACATCTTCAACAATACCAATGTACAAAGCGGTGGATTTGAACAGAACCGGTTTGATTTTGAGACTAAGGACATAGATAAATTCCCTCCCAAATATTATTACTATTATGGCAGGACCTTTTATCTGAATATAGGAATAAGAATTTAATCACCAAAACATTTAAATACAATCATTTATGAAATACTTCCGTTTGAAAACCCTGGGAATTTTTATCTCCCTCACCCTGATGGTGGTCTTTTCAGGCTGTGTTAAGCAAGATTTTGATGAACCGCCAGTGTACATCCCTCATGTTGATTTCGAATCCAACTGCACGATTGCCGGTTTAAAAGCCATGATTGGCACACAGGATATGGTCGAGATCACTGCTGATACCATCATTCAGGGGATCGTCACTGCCAATGATGAATCAGGAAATATCTATAAAAAATTATATATCCGGGATAATACAGCCGGTCTTGAAATGGGTATTGATGTGACCAGCCTTTATACTACGTATAAAGTCGGACAAAGGATATTCATCAAATGTAAAGGATTATATCTCGGAAACTACGCGGATGTTGTGCAGTTAGGATATCCTTACAACGGGAGTATCGGACGGATCCCGCAAGCCATGCTCAGCGGGCGTTTTTACCTGGACAGTTTGCCCGGGAAAGCTCCGGTACCCGACACCCTTGATCTGACCGGATCGCTTTCAGGTAAAGTCAGTTCCCTGGTCGCCCTGAAAAATGTACGGTTCCCGGATGCCAGTTCAACCTATGTCATCTCCGGAGAAACCAATACCAACCGCGACATTGCGGATGCTTTTGGGAATGTCATCGTGATCGGTGGAAAGAACCTTATTCTCAGAACGAGCAGCTATGCAAACTTCGCCAACACCAAAATGCCTGACGGTGTCGGGACACTGGTCGGGATTTTCAGTGTTTTCAATGGCCAATACCAGATGTACATCCGCGATGTGAACGACACCAAGAATTTCGTTGATACGGGTTATAAGGTTATTTACCAACAAAATTTTGATGCCGATCCTCCCGACTGGGTTAAATATGTTAAAACAAGCAATAAAAACTGGACCTGGGATGCTTCTTATTCCGTGATGGTTGCAAATGGTTACGGGGGCGATGTTCCCTGTGAAGCATGGTTGGTCTCCCCGGCTATTGACCTGAGCGGGGTTTCCCAACCCATCCTTACTTTCAAGACATGGACAAAATACACCGACAACGGCCTGGCCAATCCACTTGAAGTTTACATTTCGACGAACTATTCGGGAAGCGGCGACCCGACTGTTGCAACATGGACTACACTTCAATGTGCCCTATCGCCCGCCAACAGCGGAGTATGGACCTCCAGTGGGGATGTTGATCTTTCGGCTTACAATCAACCTGTATATATTGCTTATCGCTACCGGTCGTCAGGAGTAACCAGCAGTACCGCTTCAAAATGGGAAGTGGATACCTTTAAAGTTACAGGACGTAAAAATTAATTGATCCAGGTTATTTTCGATACATGAAGAAGCGCGGGGGCAGATAATGGCTTCCGCTCTTTTTTTAGGTAATTTTTGAAAGTTGTTCAATAGCCTGATCGATACCGGGAATGTTCCGGAAAATCAAAAACAGTTTTTTGTTTTCCTCTTTCAGGCGGCAATCGGTCGAATTATGTTTGATAAACTCCAGGATGGTAGCAAACTGGGGGGACTGAAAATACGGGGATTCGGATTTGCTGATAAAATAAGCAATCAGGCGGTTTTTCCGTAAGATCAGTTTTTCAAATCCCAATTTCCGGGCGACCCAGCGAAGCCGGATGGTCTGGATCAATGCTTCGGTTTGCGCCGGTATTGTCCCAAAACGGTCAATCAACCTTTCCCTGAATGATTCCAGCCCGGATTCTGTTTCGATGGAATCGAGTTCTTTATAAAGGTTAAGGCGTTCAGTGAAGTTGGTAATATAGTGATCAGGGATTAAGATTTCCAGATCCGTCTCGATGACGCAATCGGAGACATATACCTCCTTCTTCTCTGCCGGAAAAACATCCCTGAATTCGGTTTCTTTCAGCTCAAGCAAGGCTTCATCAAGAATTTTCTGATACATATCGTAACCTATTTCAGAGATAAAGCCACTTTGTTCGGCTCCCAGGATATTCCCGGCCCCCCGGATATCAAGGTCGCGCATGGCAATGTTGAAACCGCTCCCCAGATCGGCAAATTCTTCAATGGCCCGTAATCGCTTCCGGGCCTCTTCAGACAGGGACGACATGGGTGGCGCCAGGAGATAGCAAAAAGCATGCTTGTTTGAACGGCCAACCCTTCCGCGCAACTGGTGCAGATCGCTCAAGCCATAGTGATGGGCGTCGTTGATGATCATGGTATTGACATTGGAGATATCCAGTCCTGATTCGATGATGGTGGTTGCAACCAGAACATCATATTCCCCTTCAATAAAATCGAGCATGACTTTTTCAAGTTTATGCCCTTCCATCTGTCCATGGGCAACAGCAACCTTTGCGCGCGGCGCCATGCGCTGGATCATGCCAGCCACCTCCAGGATGTTCTGAACGCGGGTGTTGACAAAGAACACCTGGCCTCCCCTGCTTATTTCGAAAGTGATGGCTTCTTTAATGATCTCCTCGTTGAAGGTGTGGATTTCTGTTTGAACCGGGTACCGGTTAGGCGGAGGTGTATTGATGATGGAAAGGTCGCGGGCCCCCATCAAAGAGAACTGAAGGGTACGGGGAATGGGAGTGGCTGTAAGTGTAAGGGTATCGACATTTACCTTCAGTTGTTTGATTTTTTCTTTGGCCCCGACACCGAATTTTTGTTCCTCGTCAATGACCAGCAATCCGAGATCTTTGAAAACGATATCCTTGCTCAGAAGCCGGTGGGTCCCGATAAGGATATCCACCTTACCGGCTTCAAGATCCTTCAACAGCTCTTTTTGCGCTTTGGCAGGTTTAAAACGGTTGATATAATCAACCCGGCAGGGCAATCCCTGCAAGCGTTCGGCAAAAGTCTTGTAATGCTGGAGCGCGAGGATTGTCGTCGGGACCAATACTGCCACCTGTTTGCTTTCAGCGACCACTTTAAAAGCAGCGCGGATGGCAATTTCGGTCTTGCCAAATCCCACATCGCCACAGATCAACCTGTCCATGGGATAGGTTTCTTCGAGATCATTTTTTACATCATGGGTCGCCTTTATCTGGTCGGGCGTATCTTCATAAAGAAATGAAGCTTCCAGCTCTGCCTGCAGGTAGGTGTCAGGGGCACAAGCCAAACCCTTCGTCGCGCGGCGTTCCGCGTAAAGTTTGATCAGGTCTTTTGCTATGTCTTTAACCTTGCTTTTGGTCCTGTTTTTAAGCTTATTCCAGGAATCTGATCCCAGCCGGTTCAGGGAAGGGGATGTGCCTTCTTTCCCGATATATTTCGATATACGGTGGAGAGAATGAATGCTGACATAGAGTAAGTCATCATTTTTATAAATCAGCCGGATCGCTTCCTGTTCCTTGCCGTTATTGACAATTTTTTCAAGGCCATCAAAACGGCCGACTCCATGGTCGATATGGGTTACGTAATCACCTGGCCGTAGTTCGTATAGTTCCTTAAGGGTCAATGATTCTTTCGTGGCATATCCTTCGCGGAGATGAAATTTATGATAGCGTTCAAAAATCTGATGATCGGTATAACAAGCTACCTTTAGGTCGCGGTCGATAAAACCTTCATGGAGAGAGAAATTCAGGGTGACAATTGACAACGAATGATCGGCCAATGGTAAATTAGGATCCGCTGATTTACTTCGGATTTCTTCAAAAATGCTGTTCAGCCGTTCCGCTTGTTTGGGGTTATCGGTCAGCAGGATATTCCGGAATCCATTTGCTTCATTCTGTTTAAGATCAGCTAATAACAGATCGAAATTTTTATTAAATGAAGGCTGGGGGGCGGTGTTAAAAACCACGGGCCGGGCTGTTTTAAAATAAAACTGGCGCCCGAATTCAAGGGTTGAAAAGTCGAGTAACGATCTCAGGAAGCCGTCCCCGTTGATCAATAGTTCTGAACCAGGTTGTTTGTTGATGATATCGGCTATAAGACCGACGTCATCCATCCAGATCATGGATCTTTCAGGAAGAAAGGAAAAAACAGATTCACAGGATATCTTTCTTTCAGATTTCACCCGGATATCCGGGATAATGCTGATATTCAGGATTTTTTCGATGGAAAGCTGGGTAGATGGATCAAACGAGCGGATGGAAGCCACCTGATTCCCTGAAAATTCCACCCGGTAAGGATAATCATTGCTGAAAGAAAAGATATCGATCAAGCCTCCCCTCAGTGAAAACTGGCCGGGTTCCGCCACAAAGTCGGCGCGTTCAAATTCATATTCGATCAATAAATCGAGGATAAAATCCATATTTACCTGCTCACCGACAGATAGTTTCAGGGTGTTTTTTTCGAGATATTTTTTGTTTGCTACCTTTTCTGAGATCGCTTCCGGGTAGCTGACGATCATCAACTTTTTCGATTTTCCGTTAAGCCGGTTTAAGACTTCAGTATGGGCCAGCAAGCCCTGATTATCCTTAACTCCGCTTTGGAATCCGTGTTTGAAGGAAGAAGGGAAGAAAAGGACGCGTTTCTTTTTTACAGCAAGTTCTTCTTCCCCGGCAATTTGTTCGAGGTCGTTATAAAAGTAGGCGGCCATTTCCCGGTCAGGAAGCAGAAAGAGATGGATACAGGTAGTTTGTTCGTAAATACTGGTAGCTACCAGCGACCGGGAAGAGCCAACCAGTCCTTTGAGCTGGATCCTGAACTTTTTAAAACAAGGATCCTGATGATCCCCGGTATGGTTATCTTTTGAACCGGAAGGGTTGTTTTCCGAAGGGCTACAGTCAATATCAGGAATATCCCCATGGGCCAGGCTTAAAATTTCCTTTACGCCTGAATGGTCTTGAAAAGCCGAAAGTAATTCACGTTGGTTCAACCAGGTATCTCCGAGAGTAGTATTTGGAGTTTTTGCAAAATTACGATTTTCCCCGCTATTTCATACATTTGCACGATGGATATCAAAGTATTTAAATTTGGCGGGGCATCGGTTTGCAATGCATCCGGGATTCGGAATGTGGCCGGGATCCTCAGGAAATACAAAGATGATCCGATTGTGATGGTGGTTTCGGCCATGGGAAAAACCACAAATGCACTGGAGGAGGTCCTGAAATATTATATCAACGGAGATCCTGTCAGTCTCATTGAAGCTTTTGAAAAAGTCCAGAAATATCATTGGAACATCCTTGAGGAATTATTTTCTGATCAGGATCATGTTGTTTATCAAACCGTCGATTCCCTTTTCAATCAGCTCCGGGGTTATATACGCAAGGGCCATTTATATATGGGCCATACCCCTGATTTTGATTTTGATTTTGAATATGACCAGATTGTCAGTTACGGGGAGCTTTTTTCTTCCGCGATTGTGTATCATTACCTGCTGGAACAGGGATTACATGTAGTATATCAGGATGTGCGGGACCTTATCAAGACGGACCGTACCTTCCGCGATGCCAGGGTTAACTGGGAAGTAACCACAAACCTTATACGGAATGCCATTCCCGCTTATCTGGCTAACCGGGAGAAAACCGGCGTTTCAGTAGCGCTTACGCAGGGATTTATTGGCAGTGATATGCATGGTGACACCACAACGCTGGGCCGGGAAGGATCAGATTTCACGGCTGCTGTTTTTGCCTATTCTCTCCAGGTCAAAGAAATGACGATCTGGAAAGACGTTCCGGGCGTGATGAATGCCGATCCCAAATGGAGAAAGGAAGCTATAAAACTCGATACGCTTTCATACCGCGAGGCCATTGAGCTGGCTTATTACGGAGCCAGTGTGATCCATCCCAAAACCATTAAACCCCTCGAAAATTCGGGTATCATCCTCCGGGTAAAATCGTTTTCTGATCCTGATGGCACAGGGACTACCATCGAAAATCTGGAATCATGGACCTTAGATATTCCTGTTTTTATACGGAAACAGGACCAGGTCCTTATTTCTCTTTCTTCCCGTGATTTTTCTTTTATCATGGAAGAAAATCTGAGCCAGATCTTCAATATCCTTGCCACTTACAGGGTGAAAGTGAATGTGATGCAACATTCGGCCATCAGCTTTTCCATCTGCGTTGATAATGATCCGCAAAAAATCCCTCTCCTTTTGGAACATTTCCGGAAAGATTATAAAACCCGCTATAATGAAGGGCTTGAACTGATCACCATAAGGCATTATCAACCCGGAACTGCCGAAGCGTTAATAAACAACCGGAAAATCCTGATGGAACAGAAAAGCAGGTTAACCCTGCAGTTGGTACTTGTTTAAGGGATAACTACCGGGAAGTCATACCTAAATTCATCATACGTAGGTTTTTCCAGGATGTTTGACAGAAAATCATTATAGGCCGGGGTAAAGGAGAATTTACCGATATCGTAGTAATCATCCGATAAAGGTTTATTGCCAACTGCGCCCATATCGATGGATGTGGTATTGAATTCTTCCAATTCCACATGGGGAGTGATTATTTTCATCACCGGCATTTGCCCGTATTCTTCCCGTAAAAGGAGGTCAACAACCTTATCGGCAAGGGTTGCTGTAAGTTTACGGTCATAATGGCGGCAGTGGCCCGAACGGGCATAATATCCACTGATCTGGGCGCGGGCTTCGATACCCAGTTTTTGGGAAATTTCAGAAGCCACGACTCCGCTGACCCCTCCAAAGCGGGGATGACCGTATTCATCCACTTCAGAGCTGGCATAAACGACATCCACCTTATTGGTTTTTTCGTCGTACCAGCGGATCCCCTCAGAGACCGGAATGACAAGGCATTTTTTCCTGGAGTGCATGTAAGCTTCTTTGACCGTTTCAAAAAAGACCTCTTTCCGTTCTTTGGTGATCTCGTATTCGGGGACCAGCCCCAGCGATGCCCCGCCAAAAGTAGCAGTACCGGTGAGCCAGCCGGCATCCCGGCCCATGACTTCGAGAATGATGATGCGTGAATGGGATTCGGCGGTTGTTTTAATGCTGGCTGTAAATTCCATCATCGAAAGGGCGGCCGAAGGGAACCCGGGACAAAGTACGGCTTCAATATCCCTTCCGTTATACCGATGAATGGTCCGTGTGCGAAGATCGTTATCAATGGTTTTCGGGAAGCCGATAACGGGGATCCCTTCGGTTTCGAAAAGCCGTTTGGCGGCCCCGTTGGTATCATCACCGCCAATGGTGACAAGCACGTCAATTTTATATCTTTCAAGGTTCCTTAATACCTGGGGGACCCGGCTTTCGCGGTTCAATTTGGAGGGAAAGGGGTTGGTCCTGCTGGAGCGTAAGGCAGTTCCACCGTAATATCCATCATAAGGCTGATTGGTCAGATCAACCACATCTCCTTCTCCTAACAATCCTTTCCATCCGCGAAGGATACCATAGACTTTAAATCCCAGCAGCGAAGCGCGGTTTCGTATGCATTCGATGCTTGAATTAATGGCAGGGGTATCGCCACCACCCGATAAGATCGCCAAGGTTTTTCCCTGAAATAATTTGTTTTCCAGTCTCATAAACAATTTGAAATTAAGCCTGCAAAGCTAAAGAAAATCGATAAATGATGGAATGGTAAAGTGGTGAAATGGTGAAAAAGTCTTAATTTCGTCCTCAAATCTGATTGGTTGTGTGGAATTCAATTGTACGGATGATCTTGCGTCGCAGGATTACCATTCTTGTTGTCATTTCGTTGCTTACGGTTTTCATGGGTTTCATGGCAACGAAAGTCAAAATGCAATATGAAAGCGCCAGCGTCCTTCCTGAAAAGGATTCAACAAACAGGGTTTATCAAAAGTTTGTCAGGCAATTTGGCCAGGATGGGACTATCATGTTCATCGGAATTGTTGATGACCAGCTTTTCCGTCTTTCCCATTTTAATGCCTATTATCAGCTTACCGATTCGCTGAAAAAGATACCAGGCGTTGCCGAAGCACTGTGCATCAACCGGTTGGTATCCCTTGTAAAAAACGATTCCCTGAAGAAATTCGAATTTGTCCCCATCTCCCCACGGGAACCGAAAAACCAGCATACGCTCGACTCTATTAAATCGGTCATTAATTCACTTCCGTTTTACGATGAATTGGTCTATAACAAGGCAACTTCGGCTTACCTGATGGGACTGACATTAGATAAAAAGACCATCCAATCGAAGGATCGGGTCCGGCTGATCGGAGATATCAAAGCTATGGTTGACCGGTTTTCGGAACGATCGAAGATTGAAGTTCATTATTCAGGGCTTCCCTATATCAGGACACTGACAGCCAAGAAACTGGAAGGTGAACTGAAATTATTTGTGGTTCTGGCTTTGCTTGTCTCTGCCTTTTTCCTCTACCTCTTTTTCCGGTCGGCCAAAGCGGTCGTTTTCCCTATGTTGATTGTGATCGTCAGTGTTATATGGGCCCTGGGAATGATGGCTATATTTGGGTACAAGATAACCATGCTTACGTCCATCATACCGCCCCTGGTTATCGTCATTGCCGTAGAGAATTGCATTTTTATCCTTAACAAATATCATTACGAATACAGTCACCATCACAACCAGGCGAAGTCACTTTCACGGGTAATCCAGCGGATCGGGGTTGCGAATTTATTGACCAATGCCGCTACTGCTGCTGGTTTTGCCGCGTTCACCATCACAAACAACAAACTCCTGGTTGAATTTGGGTTGATTGCAGCCATTAATATCATGGTTATCTATGCCCTTTCAATCACTTTGGTCCCGATATTTTTCAGTTACCTCCCTCCTCCAAAATCAAAGTACACCAAGCATATTGAAGAAAGTCTCGCTAAATCTCTGATCGACAAAGCAGTGTATTGGGTCGGACATTACCGGAATGCCATATATATAGTTATGGGAGTGTGTATTGTTGTGGGCATCGTGGGTGCATCGAGGCTTAAAACAAGAGGGACCATAGTGGATGATATATCAACGCGCGATCCCATTTACAAGGATATGATTTTTTTCGAGAAACACTTCAAAGGAATCATGCCGCTTGAGATTACTGTCGATACCAAAAAGAAAAAAGGGGTCATGAACCTGGCTACCCTGAGAAGGATCGACCGGTTGCAGGATTCGCTCAAGACCTATAAAGAGTTGTCGAAACCCTTGTCGCTTGTTGAAGTGATCAAAACAGCAAAACAAGCTTTTTATGGCGGGGACCCTCAATATTTCAGCCTTCCGGATGGCAATGAGCTGACCTTTATGGCAGATTATATTCCAACGTTTAAATCAGCCAAACGATCCATACTCAACAATTTCCTTGATTCGAACTACCAGGTCACCAGGATCAGCGTTCAAATGGCCAATGTAGGGACCAATAAGATCGACAGCATTCAGAAAAGCCTGAGGCCAAAGATCGATTCCATTTTTAATCCTGCAAAGTACACTGTTACCTTGACAGGCACGAGTGTGGTATTTCTCAAGGGGACCAATTTTCTGATCCGGAACCTGTGGGAAAGCATTGCCCTGGCAGTTGTGATCATTGCCCTATTACTGGCGTTCCTGTTTACTTCCTGGAGGATGATCCTGATCTCCCTTATCCCGAACCTGATCCCTCAATTGATGACAGCAGCCCTGATGGGTTTTGCCGGGATCCCGATCAAACCCTCCACGATCCTGATATTCTCCATCGCGCTTGGGATTTCGGTTGACAACTCCATCCAGTTTTTGTCGCGGTACCGGTTGCAACTCAAACACACTGGTCATGATATTCCTGTTTCCGTGTTCTCTGCCCTCAGGGAAACCGGCTACAGTATGATCTATTCATCCACCGTGTTGTTTTTTGGTTTTGGTATTTTCATCCTGTCCACCTTCGGGGGCACCCAGGCGCTGGGGTTTTTGATGCCATTTACCTTATTGATCGCCGGTCTACTGAATATGTTTGTACTTCCATCCATGCTGCTTACCCTGGATAAATGGAGCACTACCAAAGCATTTGAAAAACCCCTGGTGGACATTTATGAGGATCGGACCGATGTGGACCAGGACGACGAGGATTTTCATGAAAAGGAAAAGAACGAAAACTGACATTTGCGGATCGTTGAGATAACACATTGAAATAATAACAGCGCGTATGAAAGGAATTATTTTAGCCGGTGGCGCCGGGACCCGATTACATCCATTAACACTGGCAGTCAGTAAACAACTGATGCCGATCTACGATAAACCGATGATCTACTATCCCCTTTCCGTTTTAATGATGGCCGGTATCAGGGAAATACTGATCATTTCAACCCCGGTGGACTTGCCCCATTTCAGGACGTTACTTGGGGATGGCCACACGCTGGGCTGTAATTTTTCCTATGCCGAACAAGTAATACCCAATGGACTTGCCCAGGCTTTTGTCATTGGCGCCCCGTTTATCGGTAATGACAAGGTTGCGCTGATCCTGGGCGATAATATTTTTTATGGCACAGGTTTAACGCAAATTGTTCAGGAAAACAGCGATCCCGATGGTGGGGTTGTGTTTGCCTATCATGTGAACGATCCTGAACGGTACGGAGTGGTAGAGTTTGACAATAACTTCCACGCCTTGTCCATTGAAGAAAAACCCGAACATCCAAAATCGAACTTTGCAGTTCCGGGCCTATATTTCTATGATAATTCCGTTATTGAAGTAGCGCGGAATATAAAACCAAGCGCCCGCGGTGAATTTGAAATCACCGATGTGAACCGGTATTATCTCGAACAAGGGACACTCAAAGTCGGGGTATTAAGCCGCGGGATAGCATGGCTTGACACGGGCACATTTGAATCCCTGCTTCAGGCCGCCCAGTTTGTTGAAGTAGTTCAAAACCGCCAGGGCCTGAAGATCGGGTGCATCGAAGAAATTGCTTTCCGGATGAAATTCATCAACCGGGAACAGTTATATCAGATCGCGCAACCCCTTTTAAAAAGTGGATATGGCAAATACCTGATGAGCCTGGCAGAATAACTTTCATTCCAGCTTTTATGTATTCACTCGATTTTATTCAACAACGTATTTCATCTGCTTTCGCTGATGCAAGGTTTTTGCATGAACCCATAAAATTGTACGAACCCATCAGCTATACCCTTGACCAGGGAGGGAAACGAATCCGTCCGGTCCTTGTACTCCTTGCCTGTGACCTTTTTGGCGGTGATATTGAAAAAGCGGTTTTCCCGGCCATGGGCCTTGAAATCTTTCACAACTTCACCTTGCTGCACGACGACATCATGGATAATGCACCTTTACGAAGGGGCCAGGAAACCGTTCATAAAAAATGGAATGACAATACGGCGATCCTTTCGGGCGATACCATGTTCGTACTGGCTTATGAATATGTTGCCAAAACAGATGCCGCGCTGCTTCCCGAAGTTCTCCGACTTTTCAATGATACAGCCCGGAAAGTATGTGAGGGCCAGCAATATGATATGAATTTTGAAACGCAGGAAAAAGTCACCATTGAACAATATAAGATGATGATCCGGTTGAAGACTGCCGTTCTCATTGCCTGTAGCCTGAAACTCGGGGCCATTATTGCCAGGGCTGAGCCTGCCGAAGCAAATAAATTGTATGATTTCGGCATAGAACTGGGACTGGCATTTCAACTTCAGGATGATTATCTGGATACTTTTGGCGATGTCGCCATTTTTGGAAAAGAGATCGGGGGCGACATCATTACCCATAAAAAAACATTCCTGTTTTTAAAAGCCTTTGAAGTAGCCAGAGGGGATGACCTGGCCCATTTGACCTATCTGTTTAATACTCCTGAAATCCCACCTGCTGAAAAGACCAATAAAGTTATCCGGATTTATCAAAAACTCCGGATTGACGAATATACCCGTCAGGAGATTGAGATGCATTTTCAGAATGCGTCACAGATATTCAATTCCCTTAACGTTAAAGAGGAGCTCAGGAAAGAGATCCATGGATTGGCCGGGGGAATGGTAGGACGGAAAAAATGAGGATTAGTTTTCTAAAATTTCAAGCTCGTATTGCAGCTCTTCCCATCGTTTCATTTCACGGGCAAGTGATCCCTTGAGGGATTCATATTCTTTGTACAGGCTTCCATCCTGGATTTTGGCCTGGTACTTTTCAGGGTTTCCAAGCATCGACTCCATCTCCCTGATCTCTCTTTCCATCCTTTCGATTTCTGACTCGCTTTTCGCGATCTGGCTTTTTATTTTCCGGATCTCCCGGTCGTTTTCCTTCTTTTTCTCCCAGTTCAGTTTGTTTTGAGAGATGCCTTCTTCCCGGGTCCCTGCTTCAAGGTGTTTCTGGTTTATCGCCAGTTCGTCCAGGTTTCTCAATCGCCTTTGTTCCAAAAAATCGTAAATATCCCCGATATATTCCTTCATAATCCCATGCCGGAATTCAAAAACCCGGTTGGTCAACCCTTGTAAGAAATCACGATCGTGGGATACCACAATCAAGGTTCCGTTAAACTGCAATAAGGCATTTTTAAGAACGTCCTTCGACCGCATATCCAGATGGTTGGTCGGTTCATCCAGGATCAGCAGGTTAGCCGGGGTAAGCAACAATTTGGCCAGGGACAATCTCGATTTTTCACCACCGGATAAGACTTTGACTTTTTTCTCAATATCGTCACCACTGAATAAAAAACCCCCAAGGATGCCTTTGATCCTCGCGCGTATATCCCCAACGGCGATGTCATCGATGGTTTTAAAAACCGTTTTCTCAGGATCCAGATAATCACTCTGATCCTGGGCATAATAACCTATTACAATATTATGGCCAAACTTCAGGGATCCGGTATAGTCAACCTGATTGGTAATCACTTTTGACAAAGTCGTTTTTCCTTCCCCGTTTTTGCCCACAAAAGCAATCCTGTCATTTTTAATAACGGAGAAAGTCAGATCGTTCAAAACCCGTTTCTGGGGATAATCTTTACATAAATGTTCAGCTTCGAGGATTATTTTCCCCGAATGCGGGGCCGGAGGAAAACGAAACCGTATACCCGAATCGTCCACCATATCAACTTCTACCAGATCAATTTTTTCCATCATTTTAATCCGCGACTGGACTTGTTTTGCCTTGGTGGCTTTTGAGCGGAAACGGTCAACAAACCTTTCGATCTGACGGATCTGTCGTTGCTGGTTATTGTGCGTTGCGATCTGACTTTCCATCCGTTCTTCGCGCATCACCACATAATCCGAATAATTTGCTTTATAATCATAGATCTTCCCCTTGGAAATTTCAATGGTCCTCTTTGTGACATTATCCAGGAAGGCACGGTCGTGAGAGACCAGCACCACGGCCCCTTTAAAATCGGCCAAAAACTCTTCCAGCCATTGAATGGAATCAATATCAAGATGATTGGTGGGTTCGTCGAATAAAATAAGATTGGGCTGTTGTAACAGGATTTTTGCAATTTCAACCCTCATCTGCCAACCACTGCTAAAGGTTGTTAGCTTTCGGTCGAACTCATCCCGCTCGAATCCTAACCCGGTCAGGATTTTTTCAATATTTACATGAATAGCTTGCCCTCCCAGGAGGTGGTAACGTTCAAGGGTGTCGGAATGAATCCTGATCAGCTTATGATAACTATCTGATTCATAATCTGTTCTTTGACTGATTTGATGCTCGCAATCTGCAATTTTTTCCTCGAGTTGTATGACTTCACTGAACGCGGTCATAGCTTCTTCCATAACATTCTTCAGGCTATGGGGTTCCATCTCCTGGGGAAGATAACCCACGGTAAATCCATCGGGAAAAATGACATCTCCTTCGTTGGCCTTCTGAATGCCCTTGATGATTTTCAGCAGGGTAGATTTTCCGGCCCCGTTTTTTCCAACCAGCCCGAGACGGTCTTTATCATTGATAAAAAACGAAACGTGATCAAACAGCGATTCACCGCCAAACTGAACCGATAAATTATTGATGGAGATCATTGAGGGTGCAAAGATACAATTAAAAAAAACGATTACGAGGGCTTCCTCCCTGGGAGCAATCAAAAAGAGGGCATCCTTTTGGGATGCCCTCTTTGAATTGAGCAATTAAAGTAAATTATTCTTATGATTTATCTTCCGATAACCAGTTTTTGAGTCATTACCTGGTTGGGACTTTCCACCCTGATCATATAGATCCCTTTCGGCTGGGCGCTCAGGTCAATGGACTTTGACTGGCCTGTCATCATACGGACATTCG
>Ga0172381_10003354_pt1 | contig 17015 bp, 17 predicted proteins | sample Leawel6488metaG_FD_119754 | JGI IMG/M metagenome (GOLD analysis project Ga0172381, IMG submission 119754) | Leachate microbial communities from a municipal landfill in Southern Ontario, Canada - Leachate well 64-88 metaG | ecosystem: Engineered > Solid waste > Landfill > Unclassified | place... | reverse complement strand
ATAGAAGTTCAGGCCCAGGAGCCTTTCCAGGCTGGCTCCGCCTTCGACGGCGGCGCGTGACAGGACGACTACCAGTTCCAGAATGCGGGCCTTGATGACTTCCGGATGTCCCGCGCTCTTGAAGAAAATATCGCCCAGCAGGTTGTTGAGAATCTCCTTGGCACCCAGACGGTCTCCCATGCGGACCTTGGCCAGGAGTTCCCGCTCCTTCTCCAGAGGATAGAGCGGCGAGATGGCTACGCTCTTGCTCTGTTCCAGTTCCTCTTCCAGGCTCTTGCGGGCCTGTATCTCATCGTTGAGCCGTGATTGCTGCTCGCTGATCTCCCGCCGTTGCATCAGGGTAACCAGCCCTGTCTTGGCCAGGTGATTGGCGATGACGAAGATAAGCTCGGCTGCCGCCTGAACCTTGGGACCGGAAACGATCTTCAGTTCCCTGGCCGCTCCCATCAATTCCTTATGATCGATGTCCAGGCCGTCGTTCTTCTCCCTGATGTCGTTGAGAAAGATATCATCCGGCTGCCACATCAGAACCTGGCCGCAGACGACGCAGCCCAGGTAGCGGTCCTCGGCTACGATGGGCGCCACCCACTCCACCAGACCGCTGTGACAGAAGAAGATATACGGCTCTCCCAGCTTGGAGGCCTGCAAACCGCCCTTGAGTATGGATTGCAGGCAGCGCTCTTCACCCTGGGGACAGGAACGCAGCAGCCGGCAGAAATGGCAATTATCCTCATAGCCATCGGGCTCGACCAGTTTCCGGCCGTCGGCATCCAGCACTCTGGCCGTCAGCCCGGTAGCCTCGCGGAAAGAGGCCAGCAGTTTGTTCAATAATTTATGGTCTATAAGCTCTTGCAGCTCGATCTTCTCGGGCCTGAGCATAATCTGCACACATCCTTACGGAACTTATTTATGAAGCGCCAGTCCCAGGACATCCATGGCCGCTTCGTCCACAGCCTCGGGCAGAGTGGGATGAGCGTGAATGGTGGCGGTTATCTCCTGCACCGTTACTTCAGCCTTGATGGCCAGGGCCAGTTCGCTGATAAGACTGGTGGCCTGCGGCCCTATTATATGGGCGCCCAACACTTCGCCGTAGCGGGCATCGGCAATGATCTTGACGAAACCTTCACGCTCGCCCATGGCCAGAGCACGTCCTATGTTGCGGAAGGGGAAGCGTCCCACCTTGATATCGCGGCCGGCCTGCCTGGCCTGTTCTTCGGTCAGGCCGACGCTGGCGATCTCCGGCGATGCGTAGGTGCAGCCGGGCACCACTTTGTAATCCATGGTCTCGCTGCCGCCCATGGCGTTGGCGGCGGCCACCAATCCCTGAGATGAAGCCACATGCGCCAACTGGATGATGCCGACGGCATCCCCGATGGCATATACTCCCGGAACATTGGTTCTCATCTGATCGTCTACCGTGATGCCGCGTCGTTCCACGGCCACGCCGGCTTCCTCCAGACCCAGCCCTTCCAGGCAGGCACGCCTGCCTACTGCCAGCAGAACCAGATCGGCCGTCTCCACCGTATCACCGGAAAGCTGCACGCGATAACCTTCCCCTTCACGTTCCACTTTCTGCACACAGGTGGAAGTCATGACTCTGATGCCTTCACGGCCCAGGGCCTTCTCCATCTCGGCGCTTACTTCGGTATCTTCGTTGGGAAGAATCTGGGGCAGCACCTCCACCAGGGTCACTTCGGAGCCGAATTGCCTGAAGATATAGGAGAACTCCACGCCCACGGCCCCGGCGCCTATGACCAGCAAACGGCCCGGTATCTGCTGAAGTTCCAGCATCTCATCACTGGTGACCACATTACCCAGTTCCAGAGCGCATCCCTCTATTGGAACACCGCAAGGATAGGAACCGGTAGCCAGGATGACGCTTTTCCCCTGTAGTTCCTGCTCACCTTGCTCGCCGGAGACTATGACGGATGTGCCTTGGCCCAGACGGCCGTTGCCGTTGTATACGTCAACTTTTCCGGTTTTGCACAGGTGCTCTATCCCGCCTCGCAATTGTTTGACTATCTGCTCCTTGCGTTTCATAATAGCCGGCAGGTCGGGGGATACCCCCGTCACCTTGACGCCGAATCTATCGGCTTTTCGGGCAGTAGCCAGTAGTTCGGCACTGGCGATAAGAGCCTTGGTGGGTATGCACCCTCTGTTGAGACAGGTGCCTCCCAGCTTGTCTCTCTCCACCAGGGCCACACGCCCTCCCAATCTGGCGGCACGAAGTGCGGCTACATAGCCGCCCGGCCCACCGCCGATAACGATGACATCGTAAACACTACTGCTCATGACTGCTCCCTCTCCGATCCGTAAGTCTCTTAATTCTTTACTAGAGCCACAATAAATGCCAGCCCCAGGAAAATATTGGTGCGCCGCTGCGATTTCTGCAGGCGCTTTTCCATCTCTTTGGAAGCCTTTATGCTGTCGTTGGCACTGGACAGATCCTTTTTCAGCGCCGATACTTCCATGTTGGCAGATGCCAGGTCGGTTTTGGTCTTGGCCAGTTCCACTTTGGTACCGTCAAGCTCCTTCTGCAGCCCCCTCATGCCGACCGTCATCCTGGAAAAGTCCTCATTAAGAACGACTCTCTGCTTCTCCAGATTGGCTATCTTCTCATCAAGGCTCTTCACTTTGCCCTGCGCATCCACCATCTCGTTGCGGAATTCGTTGATCAGCTTGCGCACGCCGTCCAGATCCTCGCGCAGAGCCTGAACCTTGCCGCCCTCTATCTCCTTGAGCATTTTGTCCACTGCCAGGGCGAAATCCATACGGGTGACAGGCTTGCCTGATCCCAGAGTGCCGTCTTCATAGCTGGACAGATAACCCTTGCCGATAAGCGTTTTCATCGTCTTATAAGCCCAGTGATCGGGGCCTATCTCGTCCGGTCCGGCCGCCATGGCCGCAGTCGGTATTACAAACAGCACCAGCAGCAACAGCAACAGATACTTTCTCACTTAAGACCACATCCTTATTCCATTTATTCTATTCGACAACTATCTCGGATTGACAACCGGCAAGCTCTATCTCCTTGCCGCTGCCATCCTTGATGCTCTTCTCCACCAGTTGAACCGAGGCCGTGCCCGCCTGCAGAGTCCTGAAGTGCAGCACGCAGAGACTGCCGCCGCCGGAAACCGGCTGCCGTCCACTGCCGGCTATCGTTATACGGCCGGCTTGCTGACCCACCATCGGTTCCGCCCAGTCCAGCAGGGATTCGCCTTGAACGAAGAGCGTACCCCGCGAGATGAAAACGGGCTCCAGAATCTTAGGATCGTAAGTTATTACGGCCTGTCCCGATACGAAATCTCTTAATCTATCCAGCATCAGTTCCACATCGATGAACCCACCTGCAGAAACACGGCCCTTGTCCGGTCTGAAACATATCCCGGGCCTGAGACGGGGAACGGATACTTTGCCGGTTAGTTCCTGGGCGTCCACACTGGTGGACTGCATGGTCACCCGATAGGAAAGGTCTCCCTCCGCCCGCTCCGACGGTGTCAGCCCCCAGTTGAACGCCACTTTCTGTCCGGGTCCCAGGAAGGGTATGCTCTCCAGCGGCAACGAGCCGTAAACAAGCTTCAACTCATTCCCGGGCGTCATAAAGACTCTGACATTATTGGCTTCGGAGCCGCCCGTATTAATAAGAATCGCACTAACCTGAACCGGATCCGGCTGCCTGATGCCGCGGGCATCCAGAGTCTGGGATTCGGGTGCCGTTATTTTGAGGGTCAGCCTGGGAGGAGACAGAATGTTTATTCCCCGGCTTACTTTGTTGCCTTCGACATTGGAAGAGGCCACCTCCAGCGTCAGCGCCTGCTTGCCACCGGAAACACCGCTGGGTTGCACCATCCAGACCATCTGTCTCACTTCGCCTGTAGCCATATTGCCGATAACGCGCTCTGCCCTGTCGCCATCGGCAAAGACCAGGCCCTCCGGCAGATTGAGAACTGCTTTGACGTCGCGTGCCTCGAAGCCGCCGCTGTTCTCCAGATAGCCGATAATGGTAACCGCCGTCTGCCGGTCCTTTCCGCTCTGCACTTCGGCCGGGGCGGTGATGCCCAGTGTCAGACGGCCGGGCTGTATATCCACCCCGCCCAGTCCGTAGTAAGTCGTCACCGTATGGGACGCGCCGGCATCGATTCCGGCCGGATCCCAGAACAGGGCTACGGCGCTGTCGAGCTCCTCCTCGTCCTTGCGCACGAAAGGCGTGCCCGGAACTATGTTTATGTCCCATAGCTCATCGGCGGCGGTGCCCCAATCGGTGAAACATATTCTATCGGGAGCTACGGCATGCGAGCCGCGCAGCGTTCCCTGGGCCATTACCCGGGGATCGCTGAGAGAATCGAAAGCCAGCCAGTAATCAGGAATCTCGGCGCCATGCAGCCAGGCGGCACCCGTCAGCGCCCTGTCCCCGACACGAAACGGCGCACCGTCGTTGTCTCCCAGCATGGTATCCAGCAAGACACGTATGCCTACGGTGTGCGGCTTGCCGTCGAGATTGGATATCTGGTAAGTTATTTCAGCCGTATCCTCCATGCGCGTGGTCAGACTGCGGGCAAAACCCAGGCGCTGCGTCACCTCAACCGGCCCGAAACGACAGGTAGTGGACAGCGTCCGTCCCTGCACTCTGGGCAGACCGGCCATAACGCCTGCCGTGCCGCTCTTGCCGGAACGACGTTTTGTCGGTCCGCCAAAGATATAGTCCTGTCCGTCTATACGCACGGTAGTGTATGAAGTCCAGGGAAGCGGGCGTCCGTATATCAGGGGCTTGTCGTTATCGCCCTCCCGCCCTATGTCGCCGCCGGTGGTATCGACGGATATGCGTCCGGTATCGTAATCGCCGGCGTTGACGCGCAGGGAGATGAATTCATTGGAGATTACCGCTGCCGACCCTTCATTCGCCTCCGCTGAAACCGCGGAAGCACCCGCTGTCAGCAGGATAAATAAGGCACAGAGGCACAGAGGCACAAAGGCACAAAGGGTTCTGGTCCGTTTATTACGTTTAACTGTTACAGGGTATATCCAGCGCATGGGTTACTCCAAATAAAATCAGTCGCTGTCGCCAAATTTAACCGTTACCGTGATCCAGTCCTCTACCGGATGTCCGTCCTTGAGGCGCGGTTTGAACTGCCACCTGTTGCGTATCTCTTTCAAGGCCCTGCTATCCAGTTCATCGTAGCCGGAGCCATCCTGAAGCTCGACCTGTACAGGAGCGCCTTCCTTCGATACCAGCACTTTGAGCACCACTTTGGCCTTGACCACGCCTTGATTCTGAAGCCCCTTGGAGATGGACGGCCACCTGCTCGGTCCGACGGCTACCGGTGAGCCGGTATCGCCCTCGCCCGGGCCTTCCCGGTGTCCCTGGGTAGAACCGACTCCAGGGCTGTCGGACGGTACTTTTGTGCCTTCTCCCGTGCCTTTAGCGGAAGCTCTCACGCCACCGGGATGTTTATCCGTCGCCTTGGGAGAACCGGATGCTTCCACCTTGCGGGGAATGGGCCGGGGCTGGATGACGGGCTGAGCCTGTTCAGTCTCCGAGCCTTTGCCGGGAGTTTCCTCCACTACGGCCGGTTCCGGAGGCGCAGGCTCTTCGATATCCGCCGGCGGGTTCTCCCCGGAAACGGGCAGAGTCAGCGCATCCGCCTCCTCTATCAGGTTGACGGGTACAAAGACCTCCATCCGCTGTGGAGCCATAACCCCGCTCTTTATTACCAGAAAGAGGAGCACGTGCAGCAGCATGGATACAACGGCTGCCAGAATTATGGGACGATTCTCTTTCAACCGGCCTTCTCCTTGATGACGGCCAGGGACAAATTATCCAGACCGGCACCCTTGACTTCGTCCAGTACGCGCACGACGCTGTCGTAAATCACGCCCTTATCGGCTCTTACTATCACGACCGTGGCCGGGCTGTCCGTACCGGCCTGCACCAGTCGTTTATGCATCTGGTCCCATGTAACCTCGTTGTCGTTGATCTCTATCCTTCCGTCCCGGCTGAGGCTGATGACGATATTGCCGTTCTGTTGAATGGTGGTCTTGGCCTTAGGCAGAGTCACCTTCATGCCTGCCGACGAGGAAGCGATGGTCATAGTGACGGCAAAGAAAATGAGCAAATTGAAGACGGTATCAATCAGCGGTGTAGTTTCCAGAAAGGGGCGACGCTTAACAGAGCGGCGATATTTCTGTAGCTCAAGCTGCATCCGTCTCACCCCGGCTCTTCATATAATTCACCAGCTCTATCGATCTCTGCTCCATCTCGTTGATAATGCCGTCAACCTTGCCGGACAGAGCGTTGTAAACGATCATGAAGGGTATGGCTATAAGCAACCCGGTGAAGGTAGTGATCAGAGCTTCGGCAATTCCGGCCGACAAGGCGGTATAGTTGCCTATTTCACCGCCGGAAATGACGTTGAAAATCTTTATCAGACCCGATATCGTCCCCAGCAGGCCCAGCATGGGTGAAACGGTTATCATGGTGGAGAGCAAGCCCATAAAGCGCTCCAGCCGCGGTATCTCTACCAGCGCCGACGCCTTCACCACTTCCCGAATCTCCTCACGGTTACGATCATACGCCGCCAGACTGGCGGCAAGCACCCTGGCTACCGGTCCCGGCGTCTCTTCACAGATGCCCAAAGCCTCCTCGACTCCGCCTCGTGATATCTTGGCCTTAATCTGACTCATCAGCCTGGAAGCGTTTATTCCGGCCCGCCTTAAATGATAGAAGCGCTCCAGACTCACCGCCAGGGCTATGATCGAGCAGACCAGCAGCGGGTACATCACCGGTCCGCCTTTTAGGAAATACTGCATCATGATCGTCCCATCCCTTCACTATGCTTGACATTGTAACAGCTTACCTTGTCCATATACGGACAAGGTAAGCCAAATGTTTCGGGGAAAGACCATCATGGAGCGATTTACAGCCGTGTAATCCACCCGACATCGGCTTTGACGCCTTCCCCTTCATGGGTATTCGTTGTCAGCCGGACATTTCCCTTCCTAACTCAATCCATCTGCTGACCGCCGGTAACGTTCAAAGCCTGACCGGTCATATAGGAGGCATCGTCCGAGGCCAGAAAGACTACTACATTGGCCACATCCTGAAGATCGCAGGAGCGTCCCAGAGGCACTTTTTCCACGTATTTAGCCCTGACCTGCTCCGGCGGAATACCCAGTTTTTTGGAGTATTCCTTGTCCAGCCTGTCCCAGAGAGGCGTCTCGAAGACATTTCCCGGACAGACGGCGTTGACGGTTACCCCAAAGGGTGCCAGATCCAGAGCCGCACTCTGTGTCATGCCTATGATGCCGAACTTGGAGGTGCTGTAGGCCGCCAGCCAGAGCCCTCCCTTCTTGCCGGACTTGGAACTCATGTTGATGATACGACCGCTCTTCTGCCCGGCCATGATTCTGGCCGCTTCACGCGTGCAGAGCATGGTGCCTTTGAGGTTGACGGACATGGAGAGATCCCAGTCTTTGACCTCCATATCGAATATAGGCTTGCTGTGCAGAATGCCTGCGTTGTTGACCAGAATATCCAGCCGGCCAAATTTGTCCGTAACGGCCTTGAAGGCCTCCGCTACCTGCGTTTCATCGGCGATATTCACTCCCAGGGCCAGCGAGCGCCGTCCCCCGGCTTCTATCTCCGCCGCCACGGCCTGGGCATTGTCATAGTTGAGATCGGCCACAGCTACATGACAACCCTCTTCAGCCAGGCGAAGAGCCAGACCCTTGCCTATACCCTGACCCGCCCCGGTCACCAGGGCGATTTTGTTACCCAATCTATCACAGCACATCTGTTGATACCTCCCCTTATGCGCCCTACGGGCACAGTTGTTAGTTGTTCGTTGCTGGTTGTTGGCTTCAGGATTCCCATGCAAGCCTTAATTAGTTCCAAGCTTAAAGATTCCCGTCTTCTGTCTTCTGTCTTCTGTCTTCCCATACTCCAGTAACCTGCTTGAACTCCTGGCTCCTGAATTCTGAATTCTCTGCCCAAGTAATCAGCCCCAGCAATTACACCAGCATCAGCTCAGGCTGTTCCAGCAGAGATTTGATCCGCTGCAGGAAGCGAGCGGCGTCAGCCCCGTCCATAACACGATGATCGAAGACCATGCTCAGATACATCATGGAGCGAGGAACGATCTGTCCATCGACTACCGCCGGCTTCTCCTTGATGGCGCCGACGCCCAGAATACCTGTCTGGGGCGGATTGATGATGGGCGTAAAGGCCTCCACGCCGAAGGCGCCCAGATTTGTTACGGTAAAGGTTCCACCGTTCATCTCGGCTGCGCCCAGCTTGCCCTGTTTGGCTTTCTCCACCAGGCCCTTGACGGCGGTGGATATGGCTGCCAAGCCCAGAGCATCCGTATTTCTTATAACCGGAACGACCAGGCCCTGTTCCAGGGCTACGGCCACGCCCAGGTTGACATCTTTATGGAGCGTTATTTCCTCGCCGTCGAAGGTGGAATTGATCAGCGGCATCTCCGACAGCGCCAGGGCCGTTGCCTTGACGATAATATCGGTAAACGTCAGGCGCACCCCGGCCGCCTTCTCCACCGCCGGCAACAAGCGTCCTCTCATTGCTACCGTCGCCGTCATATCCACTTCGCTGGTCAGGGTGACCTGCACGGCGGTATGGGCGCTCTGCGACAGCCTGTCGGCGATGATCTTTCTCATACCGGCCAGCTTAATGACCTCTCCCGCTGCCGGTGCAGGTGCCGCTGCTGTCTCAGCCGGGATATCCCGGCTGTAGATCTTGCCTCCGGGACCGCTGCCGGCTACACCGGACAGTTCCACACCCCCGGCGGCAGCCATCTTGGCGGCCAGAGGGGTAACGGACGGCTTCTCGGCCAGATATGCCTCCACGTCCTTCTCTACTATGCGCCCGCCGGGACCGCTGCCTCTGCCGGACAGAGCATCAACCGATACTCCGTGATCGCCGGCCATCCTTCTGGCCCGGGGCGATATCTTTATCCGGCCCTCATCCGTCGCCACCGTCTCCACGGCCTCCGGAGAAATCACGGGAGCCTGTGCTTCCAGTGCTTTCTCCAGTTCAGCCGTTTCCTGGGCCTTGTTGCCGGTTTCCAGTTCAGGCAGTTTCTCTCCGGCCTCGCCGATAACGGCGATGGGCTCATAAACCGGCACGGTAGCCCCGTCGGGAGTCACTATCTTCAGGATAACGCCGGAAGCAACGGCTACCACTTCCATGTTGGCCTTATCAGTCTCTACTTCTACTACGGGATCACCCTTTTTGACCGTATCGCCCTCTTTGACCATCCATCTGGCGATAGTGCCCTCGTCCATGGTCTCAGCCAGCAGGGGCATCGTCATAATATGAGCCATTATTCAGCATCCTCCTCAGATTATTTCTTTTACGGCCCCTATTATATCCCCTACCTGGGGCACGGCAGCCTCTTCCAGAACGGGGCTGCAGGGCATGGGGCAGTTCTTGCCGGACAGCCGCTTCACGGGAGCATCCAGATAATCGAAGGCCTCTTCCATGATGCGGGTGGCTATCTCGGCTCCGGGACCGCCGCGCTCCACCGATTCGTGGACCACGATGACCCGACCGGTCTTTTTGACGGAGTTGCAGATGGTCTCCATATCCAGCGGCACCAGGCTGCGAGGATCTATGACCTCCACCTCTATGCCCTCGGCAGCCAGAGCTTCGGCCGCCTTGAGTGCTTTCTGTACCATGGTGGAGATGGCGATTATAGTCACATCGCTACCCGGGCGCTTGATATCGGCCTGTCCCAGCGGAATCAGATACTCTTCCTCCGGTACCTGGCCTTTCATCTTATAAGACATCTTGTGCTCAATGAAGATGACCGGGTTATCGTCCCTGATGCAGGTCTTGAGCAGGCCCTTGGCATCGTAAGGGGTTGAAGGCATGACCACGTAAAGTCCCGGCACGTGCATAAACCAGGCCTCCAGGCACTGGGAATGCTGAGCGGCAAAGGAACGCCCGCTGCCGCAACTGGTGCGTATCACCAGCGGCACCTTGGCCTTGCCACCGAACATATAACGGACCTTGGCCGCCTGATTGGCGATCTGATCCATGGCTATGCCGGTGAAATCGATATACATTATCTCCGATATGGGGCGCATGCCCGTCAGCGCGGCGCCCACTCCGGCACCCACAATGGCGGCCTCGGAGATGGCGGTATCTCTGATGCGCTCCGGCCCGAACTCCTCAAAGAGTCCCTTGCTGGCGCCGTAAGCTCCACCGTAGAGTCCCACGTCCTCGCCCATCAGGAAGACTCTCTCATCGCGAAGCATCTCTTCGCGCATGGCCTCGATCAAAGCTTGTTGAAAAGTTATCTCTCTCATATCTATTTACAGCTCCTTATTAAGCATTCTAGCCTGTTATTTTGGCGGGGTTCCAAGTTCAACGTTCACGGTTCACGGTTCACGGTTTTTTTGCAGGAAGCTTAAGCAGTCCGCCTGGAAACCTTGAACCCTGAACTTTTGAACCTTGAACTTGGCCAAATCTTCAGCCCGAGTAATCAGGCGTAGACGTCTTCGAGAAGCTCAGAGACGTCGGGATACGGGCTCTCCTCGGCAAAGGCTGCGGATGCCTCGATATATTCGCAGGCCTCCTTGTCTATGCGCTCTGCGTCTTTATCGGTCAGGATGCCCTTCTCCACCAGCTTCTTGCGGAAGCTGACGATGGCGTCTCTCGACTGCCATTCCGCCTCTTCCTCGCGGGTGCGGTAGGCACGGGGATCACTCTTGGAATGCCCTTTATAGCGGTACGTCTTGCACTCTATCATGGTAGGCCCGCCGCCTTTTCTGGCTTTTTCGGCCGCTTTTTTCACAGCCTCGTATACGGCCATGACATCCATGCCGTCCACCACTTCACCGGGCATGCCGTAAGCTGTGGCTCTGACGGCTATATCCGGCTGGGCCGCACAAGCTTTGCAGGCGGGAACGGACATGCCGTAGAGATTGTTCTCGCAGATATAGACCACCGGCAGTTTCCAGACGCCGCCCATATTGAGCGATTCATGGAAAGATCCGGTGTTGTTGGCGCCGTCGCCGAAGAAGCAGAGGACCACCTGCTTGCTGCCCCTCATCTGAACGGACAGACCGGCTCCGGTGGCAATGGGAATGCCGCCGCCCACTATGCCGTTGGCTCCCAGGTTGTTGGAACTGAGGTCGGCTATATGGAGCGAACCGCCCTTGCCCTTGCAGTAACCGGTTTTCTTGCCCCACAACTCAGCCATCATCAGCTTGGGATCGCCGCCCTTGCCGACGCAGTGCCCGTGCCCTCTGTGGGTGCTGGTGATGTAATCATCGGGTTTGATGGCCGCGCAGGCCCCTATGGCCACCGCTTCCTCTCCCGCATACAGATGAGTGCCGCCCTTGATCTTGCCCAGACCGTAGAGCTCATCCACCTTCTCTTCAAAGTAGCGTACCAGCAACATTCTGCGGTACATTTCCACCATGTCCTTCTTGCTCAATGCCACTTGCTGTTCCCCCCGTTTCAAATTCGGAATGCGGAATGCGGATTTCGGAATTTCCCGCTCCACAATTCTGCATTCAAGCTTTTAAGGCTGACGCCTTTGTACCTTACCTGGGACTGTGCTCCAGTACTCGTTCGGCTGTCAGTTCATCCGTCACCAGGACGTTGATGAACCCGCCGCGCAAAGCGCCGGTTATGGCTTCTATCTTCTCTGTTCCACCGGCCACTCCTATCACCGTGTCGATATTGCGCAGAGCCTGCGGCGATATGCCCACCACCCTGTCGTGCAGCGAAGTGCGGCAGATGCGCCCCTCGATATCAAAGAAGAAGGAGCAGACATCGCCCACCGCCCCGAAGTGAGCCAGTTCTTCCCCTTCCTCGTCGGATAAATAACCTGTTTTTCTGAGAATGGAATCTTCCAGGCAGCCTATGCCTACAAGAGCCGTATCTATGCGATCGAAGTTATCGAATATCTCCGCCAGGCGCTTTTCCGCCAGCAGAGCATCCCTCACCTGACGGCTGGAAACCACCACCGGAGCCGGCAGCGGATACCAGCGCCCGCCAAAGGCCTCGGCAATACGACGGGCCAGTTCGTTGGCGTGATAATCGCCCTCGGCCTGGCCGACGCCGCCCAGCATCTGAAAGACCGTCATATCATGGCGCCTCTCGGCCGGATGGAGGCAGTTCACCATTTCCTGCAGCGTCGTTCCCCAGGATACTCCCAGAATATCGCCGTCGTGAACGATTCGCTCCAGATAAGTAGCCCCGGTTTCACCCACGGCCCGCTTGAAATCGCGGCCGCCGCCGCAGGGAGCCACCACCGCTTCCCTCAGATTGAACTTCCGGCAGAGTTCTTCCTCCAGCGCCGATGTCTCGCCCAGCGGATTGACGATTCTGATCTGGACTATGCCTCTGTCCTCGGCGGCCTGAAGCAGGCGGGATATTTTGGGGCGCGACAGCCCCAGCGTAGTAGCTATCTGCTGCTGCGTCAGCTTGTCCTGATAATACATCTCCGATACTCTGACAAGCAGGCGCAACCCATCCTTAGCGGACATAGGCATCCTCCCCTCCCGGCTTAGCGATATTTGAACATATGTTCAAATACGGAAAGTTTGTTCACTGACTACTATTTCTACGGGAAATTGGAGATTCCTGCAAGATTTGGAAGATTTATTGTAAAGCCATTACACATGCCATATAATCATGGCATAATATCAAAACCGGAAGTGACCAGCTTGAGAACGGGAAAAAGAGAATACGATCATATCATCTGGGACTGGAACGGCACTCTGCTGGACGATGCCTGGCTGTGCGTGGAAATCATCAACGGCGTGCTTGGCAGACGCAATCTGCCGGCTATAAGCATGCAGCAGTATCAGGAGAAGTTCGGCTTTCCTGTCCGGGATTATTACGAGCAGTTGGGCTTTGATTTCTCCTTGGAATCCTTCGAATCCATTGCCCTGGATTTCATACGTGAATACGGCCAGCGCCGGCATGAATGCCGCCTGCACGATGCTTCGGCCGGGACTTTGAAGCGCCTGGCCGCATTACAAGTATCGCAATCCGTTCTATCGGCCTATCATCAGGCCAGCCTGGAAGAGATGCTGGATTCATTCGATCTGACCGGCATATTCCATAAAATTTTCGGGCTGGGCGATCACTATGCTCACAGCAAAGAGGAGCGAGGGTTACACCTCCTGCAGGAATTGGGGCTGCCCCGGGACAGAATCCTGATGGTAGGAGATACCATACACGATCATGAGGTGGCCCAGGCTATGGGAATAGACTGTATCCTTATACCCGGAGGACATCAGTTGCGCAGCCGTCTGGAAAGCTGCGGCTGCCCGGTGCCGGACTCCGCCGCAGCAATACTGGCGTCCGTCTTATCCTCATCGGCTGCAGGCTGAGGCTGCCTACGAACATCAACTTTCCGCTTCGTCCTGCACACCTCTCAGATCAGATACTCTTATCTCTTTGGGAGTGCAGAGATATGTCATCCTGCCCAGACGCTGGAACCTGCCTTCAAGGCCCAAAGCCACTCCACGGAGAAAATCGAATATTCTTACGGCACTCTCTTCATCGCCCTGCGGCAGCCGGACAAAAACAGGCGTGCCGTCCTTGATACAATCGGCGATAAGACAGGCATCATCCATATTCTCCGGATCCTCGACCAAAAGTTCGGTCAGCATAGAACATCCCCCCGGCATGACAGCAAACGGTCACTTTTTCGATAAATCCATTCTACACAATATCCGTGATTGCTACAACTTACGCTTGACACGGTTGACGGTTATGGGTAAGATACGGTTAAAGCAATTCGACAATCGGTTTGAGGTTAGATATTTTATGAACCGTTGCACAGATAACATATATACCCTTTTGGTAACCCGACTCGTATTGGTAGAGCTGGGCGTAGTAGTACGCACCGGAGATACAGACGCGCCATAGCGGGACGGACCGAAAGCAGAACAGAGAACCTAAATCCCCGCCGGCGCACCGGCGGGGATATTTTTTTGAGGTGATGATGATGAAGATGACCGGTGCCCAGTTGATAATCGGCCTGCTGGAGAAGCAGGGAGTAAGAACAATTGCCGGCATTCCAGGAGGAGCAAACCTGCCGCTCTACGATGCCCTGTCCCAAAGCGACATGATCCGTCATATCCTGACGCGACACGAGCAGGGCGCAGGCTTCATAGCGCAGGGGATGGCGCGTGTCAGCGGACAACCGGCTGTGTGCTTTGCCACCTCCGGCCCCGGCGCCGTCAACGTTTTGACGGCCATAGCCGATGCCAAGATAGATTCAGTCCCGGTGATCTGTATCACCGGCCAGGTTTCGGGCGGCATGATCGGAACGGATGCTTTTCAGGAGATAGATACTTACGGTATGAGCATTCCCATCACCAAGCATAACTTCCTGGTGCGCTCGGTGGAGGAACTGCTCACAGTGATCCCGGAGTCATTCCGCATTGCCGCCTCGGGACGCCCCGGTCCGGTGCTGATCGATGTTCCCAAAGACGTTCAAAGCGGGACGCTGGAGTTCGACAATTGGCCCGAGCCCGGCAGGCCGGACCCGCTGCCGCAGTTCGAATTGAGCGATGTCCGGCAGGCGGCAAAGATGATCAACACCGCCCGCAAGCCTGTCCTCTATCTGGGCGGAGGTATAATCCACTCGGAAGCCGGAGGCAAGACGGTTCAACTGGCGGAGAAAGCCGGGTTACCGGCAACCGCCACCCTGATGGGCCTTGGTGCCATGCCTGCCGATCACCCGCTCTTCATGGGTATGCTGGGCATGCATGCCGCCCGCTACACCAACCTGGCCCTGGAAGAGTGCGATCTGCTGATCGCCGTGGGCGTTCGCTTCGACGACCGGGCCACCGGCAGGGTAGAGCAGTTCTGCCCCAAGGCAACGATTATCCACATCGATATCGATCCGGCTGAAATCGGCAAGCTCAAAGCGGCTCACATCGGCATCACCGGTGATGCCGGCCAGGTTATGGATGCCCTGCTGCCGCTGGTGGACGGCAACTCGCGCCGGGAGTGGCTTGATCATATCGAAGGTTTGAAGAAGAGCTATCCCCTGCAGATGCCGGGCCTGGGCGATCTGGGCACGCCTTACGGCCTCATAACCCAAACGGCGGCGCTGCTTAACGTGCTTAACGATGATGCCATTATCACTACCGATGTGGGACAGCACCAGATGTGGACAGCCCAGGCTTATCCGCTGCAGCGTTCACGCTGCTGGCTGACCTCAGGCGGCCTGGGAACCATGGGCTTCGGCCTGCCGGCAGCTATTGGCGCAGCACTGGCTCTGCCCGACCGCACCGTGGTCTGCTTCAGCGGCGACGGCAGTCTGATGATGAATATTCAGGAACTGGCTACGGCCGTGGAGGAGAACGTCAACGTCAAGATCGTTCTGCTGGATAACAACGCTCTGGGGCTGGTGCGCCAGCAGCAGGATCTCTTTTTCGGAGGACGATTTTTCGCCTCGGATTACCGCTATCGGCCTGATTTCGTCAAAATAGCCGAGGGCTTCGGCATGAGAGCGGTCAGCCTTGGTAGCGCCGCTGATCCGGCTGCGGCACTGGCCGGTGCATTGAGGGAGCCGGGCCCATGCCTGATCCACGCTCCCATAAGTGCGGATGAGAGAGTCTACCCCATGGTGCCTCCCGGAGGCGCCAACATAGATATGATAGGAGGTTAAGATAATGGCTGAAGCAACTTGTGAGCGTCCGTGTACTCTACCTTTCCGGGAGCAGTATACCGTCCTGGAACTTATGGTGAACAATCATCCGGGGGTCATGTCGCATATCTGCGGGCTCTTCGCCCGCCGGGCCTATAACATGAACGGCATACTCTGCCTGCCGGTGGACGACGGCAGCCGCAGCCGCATCTGGCTGCTGGTGGACGAGGATCAGCGTCTGGAGCAGATGATCAAACAGATGCTGAAGCTGGAAGACGTGCTTAACGTAGAAAGACACGGCGCCGATCACGAAGTCTTCATGCGGCTGCAGAAGTTTTTTTACTCCTAAGCTTCGCTGATCAGGCGCATCATCCTGCGGCCGTATTCCACATAGTTGGCGTATTTTATCTCCTCCGGAGACTGCACGCCGGCATCGTGGTAAACCACCGCCAGATGAGGCTCTATGGAGATGCCTCCGTCATAGCCGCCGGCCGTCAGGTCTTTGACTATACGTACTACATCTCCGTCCCCTTCGCCGGGGAAGGTGAAATCGGTTTTCCCTTCCGCCGCGTTCCAGATGCCGTCCTTGATATGGACGTAGGCTATGTGCTCTTTGACATGGCTGTAGAACTCCCAGGCGGATTGCTTGGGATAAGGCTCCGGCTTGGTCCTGTCATCGGTGAAGACGGGATTGCCGGTATCGAAGACCAGCTTCAACCCGGGCACGTTCTCCAGCAGCCTCAGAGTATAGGTCCAGCCCATACCGCCGTAGTTCATGCAGTTCTCATGCACCGCCTGCATGCCGGCATCAGCAAACATTCGGTGCAGTATCCGCACTCGCCTGAACCTCTCCTCTGCCATCTGGTCCTCCAGCCCTCTGTCCGGCAGTACGGCAAAGCTCATTATCCTGACAAGCTTCGTTCCCAGTTTCTGCATTCTGGGGATAGCTCTCTTTGTTTCTTCCAATGAAGTATCGAAGGGCTCATCAATCTTCTTGCCCCAGTTGGCTATGGCCGAACCGAAGCAGTTTATCTTGACCCCGGCCTCTTCCAGCTTGCCGCAGACTTCCTCAAACTTATCGTCGGGCAGGTCATGAATATTGATTCCATCTATATTCCTGGACTCGATATATTCCCATCCCAGTTCCCGGGTAGCGCTTATCTGTCCTTCAATGCTTACTGCCGCTTCATCGGCAAATCCTGTCAGATACATCTTTACTCTCCTTTGTATCTCAGAAAGATTTATTCATATCCTCTTGGGGCTTGTCCAATAATGCCGGGATTCGGCTATCAGCCGCTGCAGTTCCTTCTCATCCTCCGCGCCGTCCAGCAGCAGTTCCACCATCTTTGTCGTTAACGATGAGTAGAGAATGGCGTT
>Ga0172381_10003353_pt1 | contig 17025 bp, 19 predicted proteins | sample Leawel6488metaG_FD_119754 | JGI IMG/M metagenome (GOLD analysis project Ga0172381, IMG submission 119754) | Leachate microbial communities from a municipal landfill in Southern Ontario, Canada - Leachate well 64-88 metaG | ecosystem: Engineered > Solid waste > Landfill > Unclassified | place... | reverse complement strand
GGAAGCGATTGACGCGCCCGACACGACAGAAGGCGAGCTGGCAAAGATGTACCGGATTCTGACGGAGTTCGAATGGTCTCGGTTGCGGCCGATGGGGGCGCGGCTATTCTGGTTCGAGTCCCTCGTCGCCAACTACAACTCAGCATGGGGCGACCTGCTGGATTACCTCGCTCTCGAACCGACGCAGGAGTTCAAGCTCGCACTGCAGTTGCGGGTCGCTCCGCCGGCGCCTACTCAGCGGACACCGGTACTGTCGCACCGTCCAGCACTGGCTGAGGCAATCAGGGCAGTATTCGGCACATGGGAGGTTGGCTATGGAGGCTCGTAGGTACACACCGCTGCACGAGGGGATGGTGGTTCGGTGGGCGGCACTGGTGGCGGCGCAGAGGCACATTGCGTTGCCCGACAATAGCGGGCCGGTGCGCGTGGTCGAGATCGGCGTCGGCTCGGGCGTAACCGCAAACGAGATCGCACACGACCTGACACGGCGCGGAGTCGAGTACTCCTACACGGGCGTCGACTCCATGGTCGAGGACGCAACAGAGGCCATCAATCTCAGATGGGCGCGCATGGCGCTCATCAAGGGCGACTCGACTGACCCGGCCATCATCGCCAATGTGCCGGACGAGATCCATTTTCTGTTCGTGGATGGAGATCACTCGTACTCGGGTGTTCGCGCCGATGTTGACAACTATGGGCCGAGGGTGCGCGTGGGCTTTCTCATGGGGATGCATGACATAGGGCGCACGGGGGCGCGCCGGGTACTGGCGGAGCTGCTGGATACAGGCGAGTGGGGCTTGCTCCTACGGTCGTACGAGCGCATATCATCGGACGATCTGACGCCCGGGATCGCGGTAGTCGAGAAGCTACGGTAACCTGACGAGTAGCTCAGATTGGAGAATCGCATGGGTAATGGCAACTGTCCCGTTGGCGCGAAAGCGCTGGCGCAGAACGAAGCGCAAGACAAGGACATTGATGAGGTGAAGGGTCGTCTATCATCGCTCGAAAAGTGCGTCCAGCAGATGGCAATACGAAACGGTGTACTCGCATGGCAGGTAGCAGTGATTATGGCAGGGCTGCTCATCCTGTTTGAGACATTTGCGAAGCCGGCCATAGCGAACGTGATGAATATAGGAGGCCAATGATTTCTGCGCGGGTGTATGCCGGTGCCCTCGTCTCCTCCCGCCGGCAATGAGACTGCCCCCTCCGCCCGCGCAGTACATCTGTCAGACGTAAACTACAGATCGTAGAGAGGATGATGGTGATGGACATAATGGGTGTAGTCCAGGATGTAGTGCAGCAGGTGTTTGGCGTGTTGGTGCCGGCGATCGTGGCGGCTGTCGGACTGCTGGTGACGTTCGCGCTCGCGAAGCTGGCAGCGTACCTCGACCAACTGAAGCGCAATGTTGGCCTGGATACCGACGAGCGGATAGCTCGACAGGCGGTGACCGCAATCGCGCAGATAGACTCTGCTGCCAGTGGTGGCCAGAAACTCTCCAACGGGCAGAAACTCGCCGGCGCGGTCGATATGGTAGTGGACGGCGGCGTGTCGATCGGGAACGCTCGCAGAGTAGTCGAGAAGGCGGTATCCGACATAAAGCAAGACACTGCCTGGCGGACCGCGCACTTTGCGGAAGTCGCTAAGCCGGCAGATGAGTAGTCGTAGTCTCAGGGTCGTTTGCGACCATCAATCAACGAGAATGGAGGTGAGAACATGAGACGAAATGGACTGGCGCTGCTGGCAGTACTATTGGTACTGCTGATCTGCGCCACAAATGTCTCCGCGGACGTGACAATTGATGTCGTGGCCAAGACCGGCTCCGATACCGTCATCCTCGGAGCCAGTTACATGCTCGAGGACTACGAGTGGGGTGAGGTCTATGCCGACGTACTCTGGGCTGTCGAATCTCACCGATGGGGAGTTGGCGTGTCCGCTTGTTCAGAGAAAACTGGCATCGGCGTCGTTGATGCGACACTCGACTTCTTCCGCGTTGACGGGCTTGGTCTCGGAGGCTACTACGACGGTCGTAAGATCGAAGCGTGCGGTTACCTCAAGTTCGGCGTCTACGAATGGTGAAATCATGAAGGCACTACCGAAGTTCGTGGTACTTCCCAAGTGGGGCGGCGGCAGGAATGAGCCGCCGCCCCACCAGTGGTGGCACGCGCCATCAAAGAGTTACAACCGGCGTGAATACGGTCCTACCGACACTATAGTCATTCATGCCACCGCCGGGTCGAGCTCGTCAGGGGCGATGAGCGTCACCAATGCGGGGACGGCGAGTTGGCACTGGCTGATACCTGATGAGAATGAGGAGGGACACGGACAGTACGCCCATCGCTGCGTGGCCGATGACAAAAAGGCCTGGCATGTGTTGCGGAAGGTGTATTTCCCGCGCATCTACCAGGGCATAGCGCTGCGCAACCCGGGGCACACGGACATCAACTCACGTGCCTATGGTATCGAGATCGTCAATGCACAGACGGGCCGGGATCCGTTCTCGGACTGGCAGCTGCGCATTACCGCGCAGATAGTCAACTACCATCGTTCACTGCATCCAGACATCGGCATGTATCTAGTGACACACGCATACCTCGACCCGGGCCGCAAGCTCGATCCGGGCGAGCAGTTCGCCTGGGAGCGGTTTCTGCAATATATTAGAGAGGGGGAAGCACCCATGCCAGATGTGGATGAATGGGCTGCAGCGGATGTAGCCGCGGTAAAGGCTGAGGGTATCATGACCGGCTATGCGGACGGTACGTTCCGAGGTCGCGAGCCAGTCTCGCGCCAGGAGCTTGCCGTAGTGATTGCGCGTCTGCTGACGCGAATGGCGGAAAATGCGCCCGTCGCTTAGGCGATTCGCCTTGCCAGCATGGCGAAGCTCTGGGAGCAAAACCAGTTGCGAATGTCGTCCAGAATGGGGAGCCAGAACGAACTCTCTTGCCCTTCTGCTAACCAGCAGAAGGGTTTAGAGTATGTGGCTGTTAGGCTCGTGCCATCGAACAATAAGTTCGATTGGACAATATTCAACAATTCGCGACGGGACTTGGGCGAGCGCCCCTCCCAGAGCTCCGAAACCCCGCTGGCAAGCCTCAGGACCCTACAGCCCGCTTCTGTGTAATCTTCGTCCGCCTTTTGGTGGAGTTCGATTTTTGCCAGGAGCTGGTGTTGTTCCTCGCGCCAGTCGGCGCTTTTTTGCGCCCAGAAGTCCTCAGATATGTGCCCCTGCAGCTTGTCCTCGTAGGCACCCTCAATGTTGTTCTGCAGCACCGTGTGCCGCCGGCGAAGTAATGCCAGTTGGCTGTGGTGGTACTCCGCCTGATCATGGCTGCTGTCAATGAGTGCAGTCCTGATCCAGGCCAATACCTCGTCGTCAATCCGCACCGCCTGCAACACCTCAAGCAGCAGCCCCTCGAGATCCTCTTCCCGAATGTACGGCTTCGGACACGCACCCTTGTTGCCTGTGCAGTGGTAGTAGACGTACTTGCGCTTTTTGATCTCCGCAGTGAGCTTGCAGCCGCAGTGCGCGCACGTGACAAGCCCGCTGTAGGCGAACTCGCGCTTCTGCATGGCTTCGGGGCCGTGCTCTGCGAGCACTCCCTGTACCGTCTGGAATACCTCCATGCTGACCAGCGGGTCGTGATCGCCCTGGTACTCGACGTCCTTCCATAGGAAGCGGCCGGTGTAGAAGATGTTGTGGAGGATGCCGGCTACCGCGCCCTTCTTCAGCTTACCACCCCTGGGGCCACGATAGCCCTGCGCGAGCGCCCAGTCGGCCAGTGCGGTCAGGCTATGGTCGCCTGTGGCGTAGCGCCTGAACATCTCGGCGATGATTGGCGCTCGGTCCGGCTCCAGGGCGAGCCGGCGCCGATCGCCTACCTCGACGTTGACATAACCCGCCGGCGCCGCCGAGGGCCAGGTGCCCTGGCGGGCCTTCTCCAACATCCCCTTGCGGGTCTCCTCCGACAGGTTGTCTATGTAGTTCCTCGCCATCAACACCTTGATGCCGTGCAGGAAGCGCTCGCTGGAGTGTGAGTTCTCGGAGAAGATGAAGTTCTCTTTGACGAAATGGATTTCGGGCTTCATCTCGTCCAGGGTGACGTAGTCTCGGAGGTTGCGATAGAGCCGGTCGGTCTTCTCGACAAGGATGACGTTGCAGGCGTCTTCGGAGACGATGTAGGATAGCATCTGCTCAAAGCCCGGACGTCCGGCGTGCTTGGCGGTCTCGACGTCAACGAACTCGCGGGCGATGGTGAAGCCGCGCTCGAGGGCGTAGCCGCGCAGAAGACTGAGCTGGGCGGGTATGGAGTACACTTCCTGCTCCTGCTCTTTGCTGGAGACGCGGGCGTATATGACGGCGGCAGTCATGACGACGTAGACTTCCTCGGGGGAAGAGAATATTCCTGCCTGGTGTGGCTCAACGATCACGGTGTCGCCAACTAAGCCCGGTGCAGCGCTCTCTTTGGGTATCTGGTAGGCTTGGGTGTTGAAGCCGATGGTGTAGTCTCTGGTGACGACCCGGGTCTCCTGGTGCTGAAGATGGCGTCGGGGTCGAACTCGTCGGCCGTGCGATGAGCATCCACTTCGCACGCAGGTTTGACGCTGAAACGCTCCTTGACAAGCGGCATATACACTTCCTCAATGAAGTCGTTAGCCGTTTGGATGGTGTTGATACCCGCCAGGCGCAGTTCCTTGATGAGCCGATCCTGGGCGGTCTCGAAGCTTCGCTCGACGCGGCCTTTGGCCTGGGCCGAGTGGGCGATGATGTAGGTCATGTCGAGCTCGCGGAGGGCTCGCCCGATCTGGGTTCCGGGCGCCAGGCCTTCGAGTTGTTCTTCGGCGGTGGACTGTCGTGCGGTATGAAAATGGCTTGCTTTGTCGCCGTAGAACGCCATAGGATGCCCGTAGTGCTTGATGTAGTCTCGCAGGATGGTCATATTCGTCTCCGTGCTATCAGTGGCGTAGAAACGCATGAGAACTCGTGAAGTGGCGTCATCAATGAGGCAGATGAGTACCGCTTTCTGGCCACGGTCTTCGAACCAATCGTGGATCATAGTGTCGATCTGAATCATTTCGCCGTAACAGGCTTTGCGCCGGCGGAATTGGCGATGGCAGGCATTGGTGACCTTGGGCTTCCAGATGCCTTCTGCAATCATCCCTTTGCGCAATGTTTCACGACTCACTTCCAGACCGTGGCGTTCTGCAAGCTTCTCGGCGGCGAGAATGGGGGCGAAATCGGCGTAGTGCTCGCACACCAATGAGATGACCTGTTTGCGGAAGTGCTCAGGGAAGCGTCGCTGTGAAGGCTTCCCGCGGGACTTGTGGACCAAACCAATATCTCCTTTTTTGCGGTAGCGGGTGACGATTCGGCGCACGTGACGTGGCGTACAGTCGAGAAGTGCTGCAGCTTGCGCCTGTGTCATCCGGGTTCCTGGGGCAACCAAGTGGGCAATGATCTTGAGGAGGTCGCGTTCTTTCGTCGTCATTAGCAGTTGCATCCCGGTGAGTTCGCTGACCAACGGCAAAAATGCCACTACCGGACATTTCTGCTTTGCAGCAATAGGACACTATTACGTTGCGCGTATATTCAGACCGGTAGGGTTGACCGCAACGTGCGCCTCAGGTATACTAGTGTGTAGACAAGCGTTGTCATCAACCCGCATTACCGACACTACGGCGTACTGTGTTTGGGCGCCTAACGGTTAAGCCAGGCAAGAGCTGACTACTCTGTGGCGCCATTTGTGGTCTCAGCCAAGTCGTGTGTCCGTTGCGGGAGTATATGAGGCAATATCGTGCATTCTGAAGAGAGCATACGCCATATCTGGAACTTGGAGTTGGTGTTCTTCCGCATACCGAAGACGCCGGTGCCGATATACTCCAGTCCTGAGTCATCACACGTCAAACTGCGTCAGACGCAGAAGGGCATGTTCAGAGGGCCTATATCCTCGCCTGATTCTGGTCACGCACTGGGTTACACGATCTGGGAACACGATCCGACGAGTGGTCTCTACTGTCCTACCGAAACGGTGTATTGCCCCAATGAACAGGACTAGATGGCTGCAGGTAACGCGGTCGACGGGGGCTCCCGACCGAGTGGAACTCCTCGACAGCCCTAACCCGAATCCTCCGCTCGACAGTCGCGTGAGCCCCATCTTCCGGGCTTCAGACCAGGACGAGTCCCTGCCCGACTTCCAGCAACGTGCCTGCATCGGTTTCTTTTTCTCTCCCACGCCTTTCCAGCACATCGGTAGACTAGTCGGGAAGCTCAGACCTGAGCATGTTCCGCAGGTTTGGTTCAGCCACGGCCTTGCATCTGTTCTGCTGGTCTGTCAGGATCCGGAGGTAGTGGACCAAGCAGAGGCTCTGATTGGCGATGAGGTGAGTGGTGTCGAGCGTTGGCATGTCGAAGCCAACGCCATCGCTATGGTTGATCCAGGTCCGCTCAGGCTTCTGTCTACCGAGCAAGTACCTCTGCCCAACCATGACGCGCTTGGCGACGAGGCCCCGATCTACCTGCGGGATTTGGAGGTCTCTCTGCGTGAACTTGTCCTGCGTAGCCAGGCCTACGCGCCTGAGCGTGCCGAAGCATATGCCAGCGTCGGGTGGAGGATCACACAGATCGTCGAGCAGCTTGGCAAGACCGAGCAGGACCTGAGGGACCTGCGAAATCGCAGGCCGCCAGACGCAAAGGCTCCTCCGCCGCCAAGAGGAAGTGTGATGGTCCAGGAATTCCAGCGTGTGAATGCGCTTCGCCAGACGGCTGGCGACGGGGCTGCGACTACAGGAAGCGTCCCTCCTGAAGACATCACCCTCTTCCTTCTCGAACAGCAGCGACTGTGCTTGATCAGTGATCTGGTTGAGATGGGGTCTTCAGTTCTGTCGGTTCTATCGCAGGGGTTCTCTGGGTGTATGCCGATCTTGGACCATCCAGGCCATCTACCATCCTATTCCCTTCTTGGCATTGGCAGCGCAGTGCGTGCGGTCCAGCAGTTGTTCGAGTTCCCGCGAGCTGTTTTCGACCACTATGATATCGCTGGCGCGATGGAGGGGCTGGTGGGAGACAGCGGCGGCGTGGATGTGTTCGAAGGGGTGAACGCATTCTCGCCTGGAGAGACGGGGAGCACGCCTGCACTGGTCCGGAAGTGGGTGAGCCAGAGAGATGCTAGTCCCCGACGCACACCAAGCCTTCTCGTCTACTTCAGCGGGCGCCGAGGTTTCCGCCAAACACCATACTCCATTACCGTACCCTTCGCCTCACTCCTCGGTGGGGCGGCCAACCGTTGGGGCCTGATGACCGTCACTCATGAGCTCATGCACGCGCATGTCAGTGGATTACTCGGCGCGATCGCGTCCGATGGCAATGCAGCAATAGCGCTTGGCCGGATTCCGAAGCTCATAGAGGAGTACTTGCGACTCGACAATGACCATAGGACAGGAGAGAACCTACTCGACTCGCTGGGACTGCGCCTGATCAACTACGCGAATACCTGCATCGGTCAGACACACCTCAACAGTGACTTGGCCAAGGCTCGCGCCGAGAAACGCCAGCAAGTGAAGCGCGTGAACCAGGAAGCTGGCGCTGAGGACCTCATTGGGTTCCTCGAATGCGATAGGCATTGGGATCTGATCAATGAGATTATGGTCCACGTGCTCGACTACCATTACTTCTATGGAGGCGCCGCACGTGTCTTTGTTGCTGCTCTATGGGAATCTTGGGCGGCCCTCCCACAGGTACTCCCCGAGATTGACTACTATCTTCTAAGGACCCTCTGCGCCCTGGCATCCAACATTCCGGGCTCGGTCACTGACCGCTTCGATCTAGCCTGCGAGCAAGTCACGGAGGTGCTGCGGCAACTGGTCGCGAATCATCCAACATCGGCGATTCTAGATGGAGCCTTAGCTGCCCTTGAGACAGAGAACTACCGGCAAGCGCTGCTGAACGATTTCAACGCCGCCGTCCATCTCATCACAACCACAACGCGACATCTCCGAGTCGCTGACGTCCGTGATGACCTATTGGGGGACCAATACGTGGAGGGCGAAGGAGATGAACTGGCGTACGGCATCAAACAGGGCGCATTCGCGGAGCTTGAGATTACTAGCCCCATCGCGCTCCTGAGGCATCAAGCACGAGTCGCCATGTCCCCTGACAATGGGGATGCCCCCGCCAACACCGTCTACCTGAGCGCCTGGCTTCTGATAGCATGCTCGTCCGTTCGGTCCACAACGGAATAGGAGGATCGAGATGCCGGCACCGCGTCTGCATGACCTTCGTCATAGGCGGTACTACTACTTTGCTGCATTGTCTGATCCGTCATTCGTGTCCTTCGCTGATTTGGTCGGCGCCCTGGTACCTCCCGCAGAAGGGGCCCTGCTGGACCCAGGCACAGAACTTGACATATCTACCCCGCGACTTACCATAACCCACGCATACTTAGTCACACCAAAGGCGATCTACTCATCTCTGGAGACCGTGTGGGACGATGTCAGGACTCCTAACGGGGACTACGCATATGACCTGTATGCTCTCCGCTACACGTACAGAGGACATTCCACTTGGTTGATTGGTGCTCCTTTCTTCCGGATGTGCCGCGAGCTCGCACTGGGTTCGCACGAAGGGTTGCAGGATCGATCAGCCTTCCAATACGAGAAACTCAACGTGGATGATCTCGTCGCAAACATCGTGCAGAACCAGGAGCATGACGGCGGCCGCGTCAGAGTGACACGTCTTGGCTTTTCGTTTACCCATCAGAATTTCCAGCGCATGGTCCTGCAAGGGGACGACGTGCTCCAGTCGGAGGAATACCAGAACATTGCCCAGATGGGCTTGCGCCTAAGCCCACGTGATTGCACTATCCACTACGCTGGCCGGGGCGCTGCCGACGTCTGGTTGGATGCTGACCGCTATGGCAACTATGGTTTTCGCGTCGAGAGCGAGGGCATGAACCTCCCGTACATCGCCCCACTTCTTGCGTACCTGATAAGGACACACGTTCTAGTGAAGGCGACCGCGGAGCCATTTGGTTTCAGAAGACGCGGCTATTCCGAGGATGAGGCCGAGCATGCCGGCATCTGAGTGCCCACGACTGGCAATGTTAGTAGACAACAACGATGGCTTAAGGAAAGAACTGGCCCATTGGCTGGGCGAAGGGGCACTCGCGCTGGTGCTGGGGGCGGGCATTTCCTACAACCAGAACCTCCCATTGTGGCCTGAATTGGTGCGTCGGTGCTGCAAGACCGCCAAGGTTCCCGTGCGCCTAACCAATGGCGCTCCCACTGACAAGATTCTGGACAAGCTTGAACTAGTTCATAACCGTGCCGATACCGAGATGCAATATCAAGATTGGATCCGCGAAGCCCTGTATCGGGAGGTGGCGAAATACGACATGCGCATCGTGAATGATCAGTGGCTACTTGCGCTCGGTGCGCTGCTTATGACCTCGGCTCGCGGGTCCGTCTCACAGGTGCTCACCTATAACTTCGACGACCTACTTGAGGCATATCTTGAGATGCATGGTTTCTGCATACAGACTGTGACAGACCTACCGGCTCTTCTCGGGACGTCCGACGTTACCATTTACCATCCGCACGGATTCTTGCCGCTATTGTCGACGCACCACGCCAGCAGGCATATCGTGTTCGATCGTGCGAGCTACGAGTTGCGCCTGGCCGAGTCAAGCGACCCATGGAATGAGCGGGTCCGGGACATGCTGGTCAGCAAAGTGACGATCTTCCTAGGTCTCTCAGGTAACGACCCATGCCTTCGCACCGCACTCGCTTGGGTCAATGCTCAACTTCCCGACAGCAGACTTCTAGGTGTATGGCTCATCGGTGATCGCGAGAAAGATGATGAGGAAGTCGAACTTCTGACAAGCCGTGGGATCGCTCCGCTCTATTTTGCCGAGCATGAGCTGATCCCTGAGTTCCTGCTCCAGATATGTCAGGAGGCAGTTCGACTCGTCTGATCGCCGGTGGGGCCCCCCCTACCCGGCACGTGCATAACTGGGCTTGCCACGGGTTGGGTACGCATATTGCCTAGGTAACTACTGGATAGGGCACTAGGCTGTTCAACCTGTGGAGCATGTCGATCTTGAGAGGACGCTGACCTGATGAGCACAGGCGGAGTATCTCGCAGTAGTGTTCGGTATGGGGCAGTACAACCTCGCGTAGAGCTGCGATGCAGCGCTGGCGCTCCACCAAGTCGATGACATCCTCCTCTTCGAGGAGTCGTGCGCCCCAGGAAGAGGTGCGACACTGTGACAACCCGAAACATCTGTAGCCAAACTTCCGGGCAACATCGAAACGGTAGACCAAACCAAGATGAGACACCAGTTCGATCATCGGCCTCATGTGCTCGTGCCCAACACTGACGATCCCATCCTTTGCCAACCCTATCACCTTCGCTACTGCTTCGTCTCCGAGCACGTAAACTCGTCCCGCGTGCCCGGTCGCCCGCAGCAAGACATCCTCGAAACACTGCAACATAGACACAATCCCATGGATTTCCGGATCGATGGGAAAATGATCCCCCGTCCTCTCTGCCGTTGGCAAGGGGGCACCCGAGATGGGGGCCAGAATGCGAAGTTGGCGTTGGAAATCCCGCTCCAATGTCCGCGACACTACTCTAGTGCGCTTGATGGGATCTAGGTCAGCCAACGTTGGTTGATCGTCCTGCGCCACGAGTCTCACCGTTTGTTTGCTCTTGCGATGGTCTCCGCAACCGAGGCCAAGTCCGCCTCGTTCCAAGCACGCGAGGACCCGCCTCTGGACACCACACATACTCCTAGTTCGTCGTGCACTACGCACACCTCAACGAGACTGTTCTGCATGAGTGTACGGCCTGTTTCCACGCAGTCGAATCCGTAGAACGCGATTTCAGGTACCATCGCTGCGACCGAGCCAGAAAGCTCCGCCACCCGGCACGACTCCGCCCCTACTTCCCGCAAAGCATGAACGCACAAAGAGGGGTAGCGCGTCGCTACCGTCGCGCCGTTAGGGGGGGGCCATGGCGCGTTCGGGGCCGAAACGAACGATATTCGGAATCGGACATCCCAGATACCGGTGCGGAGGAACTCCAGTTCCTCCCCTGGCATGGCCACTTGCCGCTCAAGACACCAATCGCCAGTGGCGACGCCAAGGTCAAACAAGCCTTCTATGACCACCGCTGGAATGTCACGTGCTTTGAGTAGGTGTGCGGTCGCTCCTTCGCCCAGTTTGGAGGTGAGTCCTCGCTCCGGCACATCCTCACCTCCTAACTCCACGATAGCGGCCTCCGATAGACTCCGGAAACGCCCCTTCGGAAGCGCGATCCTCATTGGTACTGTCCTTAGCACGGCCGCTTTGCTCAAGGAGATCCTATCGCGTCGGCATCGAATTCAAGCGTCTCGTCATCCATTGTGACGACCAAGGATCTCCCCTCAGCCTTGCGTTCTACTCGGCCCACTACGCGAGCATCAATCCCAAAGCCTTTGGTGATCGCTATGATCTCGGCGCTGGCCGCTGGATCGCAAACAACCTCCAATAGATGCCCCATGTTGAAGGTCGTCAGCATCTCGCGAAGAGCCGCGCCCGTCGTCTCTTGGATGAATCGGAAGACGGGAGGAATCTGAAACATGTTGTCTTTCTCATACCGCACGCCCTCACCGAACCCCAAGCATTTCGTTTGCCCACCTCCCGAGTTGTGGAACATCGCGGAAATCCCTGATCGCACTTGGCGGAGCAGCTCAATGACCACGGGTGCATAGGTGCGAGTTGGAGAGAGAAAAGCCTCGCCAACAGTACACGCTTCCCCAGGTAGCGGGTCATCTATGTCGAAACGCCCTTGGTAGGCCAGTCCAGCGATCTCCGGGGCGTACGTTTCCGGAGCAGTGTATTTGTAACTCGCTGAAAGCACGCCATGCCTCAGCGCCGTAAAGCCGTTGGTCCCGATTCCGGAGTTGGGTTTGTCTTCGTATGCAGCCTTGCCGAAGGAAGCGAGGCCAACAATCTCGTGTCCAGGTGCCACCATGTGGCAGTTGATAAAGCCGCTTCGCAGCATCCGCGTCGTGATCGTTGAATCCACGATCACAGTCCGCACGATATCGCCCACATCGGCTGTCTCGCCACCGCACGTAACTATGTCCACTCCGTATGGGGACAATCGCTGAGCTAGCCCCTCGTAGCCCATGATGATAGCCTTCACTATCGCGCCGGTTACCAGTTTACTGTTGCGGCCGATAGTGTTGGACAGCAGGAAGGGGCCACTCGCACCCACGCAGATAAGATCATCAAGGTTCATTACAAGCGAGTCCTGCGCGATGTCTGAGAAGACGCGCTCCTCGCCATGCCTAAGGTAATGGAGCCAGGCAAGCGCAGATTTGGTGCCCGCGCCGTCGGAATGCATCACGAGACAGTGCTCAGAGGAACCCGCAAGAATATCCGGTACTGCTTTGCAGAAGGCTCCGGGGAAGAGCCCCGGACTCACGTCTGCGATCGCTGCCCTCACGTCTGGCTTGTGAGCTGATACCCCTAGATCATCATAGCTAGGTCGTCGCACGCTTCTACCTCCTTGGGGCGTCATTGCGCCCTGGCGAGTTAGCGGGGCAATGCTTTCGGTTCCCTTTGTGGTACGACCTTCTATCTTCGACCTGACCCGCACCCAATAGTGGCACCACCTGTCAAGTTAGACCGCCCACTGATGCCAGCCCTCCTGTCGAGAGTATAGACCTTCATTTACTCTCTCGCCAAGTGGACCAGGATTCGGGGTTCAGAACAGGGATTACCCCTATCAGACGGGCGTCGTTCCTTCATTGGTTCAACAGCCGCCTATTTGACGTGTAGGTTTGCCGTTGGAGCCACAGGCACCTTCTTTTCCGGCCGCGAAGCCTTGACAAACTCGATTCAGCGACACTCATGACGCTCTGTAGGGCTTGAATCTCAATCGCACACTGGGAGTCAAGTAAAGAGCCCGCCATCACATTTGGGGTGGCGGGCTGCTGATCTTGCACTATACGCTGATGGTCGGTCAGCGCTTCGGGATCGTCAAGGCTTCGCTACACCGATAGGCATCAATCCTGTGTCCTGATAATGTGTGCCGCTGCCGCGCAACGGTGTGCGCCTGAGCGGAGCAGATGCTCGCGCCAAATGGAAAACTGCGAGGAAACATGCTTCATCGCAGTGGTTGCTCAGGTATTCTCCGCATAGAGCGTTAGGTTTCGCCATCAATGGCGTCTATGTTCATGCGCGCCCCTCAACGGTCGCCCTGGTCGCTGATCACCGCAACAGCCAAGGCCCCTCGCCCTGCGCATTATGTTTCGGGTCGTCCCAGCAAAACGTGGCTAACAACCAACACATCACCAGGCGCACTGGATCGGGATCGTCAATCACAGCAGGTACCCCCGCTCAATCCGACCGGACATACCTGTTCCTTCCCAATCCTGCGACAGGTGACTGCGGACTGTCTCGTAGAGATGGATAACCGCATCTGCATTTATGGGGTTTTGGTGCCAACCGGAACAGGTATCAGTTCGAGACACGGGGTCCAGGTTGACCCGGTACTTGCGATCTATATTTTTCTGGCACCTGAGAACGTACATCTGGTCCACCTTGTACTTGCGCAGGTTCACATCTTCCGCCAACTTGATGTATTCCATCACTACGATGTACAGCCCATTCGGATTACGGGCCTTGAGTTGTTCCGCGCTCATGGACGACGATTCCAACATCGCCTTGTCCAAATATGTCTTACACTCAATCGCGACGGCGGGGAGGTCCCATTCCAAATCCTGCGCAGGTTCGCTAGCCTCACGGCTGCAACTCAAGCGAGCATACATTCTTACGCCGATTATGAAGTCATGATCTTTGGTTTCTATCTTGGCCGCCGGTTCAATGATCATCTCACTGTAGCACCTAGGTGCGAAGAAGATATCCTTGAAAGCGTGAGACTTGCCCATCAGCGGGTTGCCCACGAATGACGTTACTAGATCGCGGAACAGGTACTCAAAGAATTCTTCAAGCACGCTCGACTGAAGATTTGACCGCGAGTCGAAATGCTCCGCATACTGCTTCTGATCCAGAAACGCCTTGTACTCCTCAAACAGTTGAACTCGTTTCTTGATGGTAGCCGCGTCGTTGGACGACCGCTCAGTGAACGGCCCTCCCAACTCCTCGTTCGCTCCGAGCCATGCCTCATATTTGGGCAAAATCTCCGCCAAGAACTGCTGTCCCTTAGCATCTGAATACTCGGAACTGCTGCCTAACTTTGTCCGCAGGTTGTCGCCGTGTACAGGCATCGATTGAATGTCCCTCTCCTATTCGTTGTCCAGAAAACCGCGAATACCGATGGCGATAGCTTTGGCAAGGAGTGGCGGTACGGCATTCCCGATCTGATTGTACTGGCACAGGTGCAACTCGTCATAGCGATTCTCGCGGGCCAGCAACTTCTGGCTTACGACTGTCGGCTTGCCCATGAACCGGTAGCAATCTGGGAATGACTGTATTCGAGCCCCCTCACGCGGCGTAAAGTTCCTGTCCTGGTGCGGGTGGACGAAGTTCGCATAGAAAGAGGCCGGGACTGTGTGACACGGCCGATCCGGGTGCATTCGCCTGTTGTTCTGGTCGTACGCATTGTCTGACTTGGTGCCTGTGTCCCCACGCTTGTGCGGCCTATGCTCCTCTGGCACGTCTGAGACTGATTCCCCGCAGGACATGCTAGCGAATCGCGCAACCATTCGCTTAGTATGTTTCATCGCCACATGGTTGTAGATCGCCGTAGCCCCCACCCTCATTAGCTTCTGATACCCGCTGTGGGGACTACCATTGTACGACAGAATTTCCGAGCCCTCCCCTGCGCCTAAGACTGGCAAGTCTGAGATGGCATCCCAAAGCGAAGGACACGTCAGTAAGCCCTCGCCGAATAGTCGGCCATTCCCATTAGGCGCACAACTATGCGTAGCGGCGGGCCAAACATCTGGCCATGCTACTCTAGTCCCGATGACGAACACACGCTCCCTCATCTGTGGCACTCCGAAATCCGTGGCCTTTAGCTTCCTGAAACTGACAGAATAGCCTATGTTCGAAAACTCGCTGCATATCACGTCTATCACGGATTGGCCAGTCGCCGTGCGACGCCGCAGAAGTCCAGGGACATTCTCCAGCACCAAGGCACGAGGTTTCCATACGGACGCACACCGTACCATTTCCATGAAGAGACTATTCCTGGGATCTTTGGGGTCACCTGCGCTCGGATTGCACACGGAGAACCCCTGGCAAGGGGCCCCACCAATGAGAACGTCCAATGGCACCGGCATGAGCGACACAAGCTCCGCGTCTGAAAGCGTGGTGATGTCTGCCGTGACCACATTAGTGTGGGGATGGTTATAGCGCAGAGTATCACAGGCCCAACTGTCAATCTCAATGGCGAGGGCAAGCTCAATCCCCGCTTGTTGGAAGCCGATGGAGAACCCCCCTGCTCCTGCGAATACGTCAGCTACTGTGTATTTATTCATCATCGCGCTCCTCGGCTAACCCATAAAAGAGCAGTAATGTGGCGTCGCTAGTCGCAAAGGCTCTCTCAAGCGTCGCATGTAACTTCCGCCAGTTGCTTGAGGCCTTCATCAAGGCAATCACCGCATGCAGGTCTTTGTCCAGCTCAGGCACCCCAACATCCTACCTGAGGTGCTGATGAAAATCCCACTTGACGCCGCCCTGTTCGTCTCGCGAAACGAGCTCGCCGAGTTTATCCAATACATAGGGAGCGAGCCGCTGGTATACTACATCGTTCGTCAGCGTACCCACATAGGATCGCTGCTGCACATCCAGTTGCGACTATTGCTGGCCGCGCCGCCAGTGCAGACGATTAGGTTACTTCACGCCCGGGCTGCGGGTGGCCGTAACCGCAACAGCCACCACCGCGCCGGTTACTGCAAACATGCAGGTGATGAACGCCACAAGCCTGTATGCACTGAGCGTCGGCGCCCAGACCGCGATCAGCACGTAGCCGGCCAGGGCGATCACCCCGAACACGACGATGGCAATAATCAGCAGTTTGCTCAGCCTGTGCAAAATGCTCACCCGCCGCCGGCACCATGCTGGCGGCTTTGCTACTTACATGAACTGGCCGCACTTGGCGCAGTGCGTTCTGCCATTGCGGTCAACCTTGCCAGGAACATGAGCGCCACCTTGGCGGCACTTCCCGCCGCCCGTGCTGCGTATAGGTGTGGATGCGGCAGTGCGAGGGCGAGCGATTGTGGTGGTCTGGGTCTGCGAGACGGGATGGTGAGCCCTATCCCAAGTGGCAAGCGGTGGGCACTGGAGCTGGTCGGGCTTGCACAACTCGCAGGGGGGAATGCCTTGAGCAATTGCGGCAGATTTGAGCATGGGGGTTTGAGGGCCCTGCGCAGCCCGGCAATCGAAGCGGTGGTATATATCAGGATTCCATGTGACGTACATCTGGAGGTCCGGGTTCGGGGTTAGCGGGATGAATGATGGTGCATCGTCTTGGCTGCGGGCTTGGGCAGGCTGCGGCAAGCCAGAGACAGGCTTCCCTATGCGTTGCAGAGCGGCGGCGGCCTCGCGAGCCTTCTCTGTGTCTGGGGCAATACGCACGACATGACCGAAGTGTTCAGCGGCTCCGGCGGTCTTCTGCTGGGCCACATAGACCCACGCGAGAACCCAGTGGGCATCAATGTAGTCCATGTCCAGTTCAATGGCGCGCTTCAGCTCTAGTGCTGCTGTGTCGTATTGCTTTGCGTGCTTTGCGGTGAGACCAGCATCATAGTGGGCTACCGCTTCCGGGGGAGTTTCTGCGTAAGCAAAGGCAATCGAAGCAACCAGCATGGCGCAAGCGGCAATCACTCTGATAAGATGTCTCATGGTGACAATCCCCTCTGCTCTACCGCGCCGCCACCACAGTTGGGTTCTACTTCTTGAGGAAGCGGCGGGTCCACATGACCACGCCGATCAGGCTCGCCTCGTCAACCTCCCGAGGCGGGAAGTCCGGGCTGTCACTGATGAGAAGGTAGTGGCCGTCGCGGCGGTACACGCGCTTG
>Ga0172381_10003352_pt1 | contig 17025 bp, 26 predicted proteins | sample Leawel6488metaG_FD_119754 | JGI IMG/M metagenome (GOLD analysis project Ga0172381, IMG submission 119754) | Leachate microbial communities from a municipal landfill in Southern Ontario, Canada - Leachate well 64-88 metaG | ecosystem: Engineered > Solid waste > Landfill > Unclassified | place... | reverse complement strand
GTTAATGATTTGAATATTTGAGGTATTGCTCCAACATATGTATTTGGATCTGAAACTCCAGCTGTAACTGGGTGTAGCGGACTTAATGCTTGTATGAATATGGATTGTGATACTCCTGCTGCAATAAATAATGATATTCCACTTCCAAAGCCCCATTTGTTTATTACTTCATCTAAATACATTATGATTAATGCACCAATACATAGTTGAATTATTAATATGGCTGGATGAATTCCTGCTTTAGGAGATAAACCACCCATTAAAACATATGTGCATGCTTCTAAAATTATGAAAAAATATGTTAATAATTTTTGGGTTCCTTGAAAACTTTCTTTACCGTGATGAGTTGTTAAATCAAAATTTAATATTCCTGCCCCATTTAATAATTGTAAAACGATGGATGCAGTTACAATGGGACCAATACCCAATGAGATTATTGAACCAAAACTTGCACCTAATACTACTGAAAGAAACTCGAATTGAGATAATGCGTTAGCACCTAAACCATATAAGTGAACTGCACCTAATATAAAAAACAGAATTAAAACGAAGGCAGTCCATTTTAACTTTTGACCAAATGGTAATTTTTTTTCTTTAGGAGCTTTAACTTCCGGAATTATGTTGAGAATGTTTTGCATCAATGTCATATTTTTACACCCTAAAATACATTTAAGGGGAAGAACTTATTTAAAAATCTTCCCGTATTAAAAAATAAAAAATAAAATTATTCTGAACTAGAGTTTTCTAGTTCAATTGTTCCACCAGCTGCCTTTATTTTTTCAACAGCTGCGTCAGTTGCGCTTTTAACAACAATTTTGAAAGCAAATTTTGGATCACCTGTAGCTATTAACTTATCCACGCCTAATGCAGATAAGTCTACAAGGAACAATTTACCTTCTTGTTTTGCCATTTGATTTTCAATTAAATAATGAATATTTGTATTTAATTGTGCAATTGTTGCTGCAACAACCAATTTTTTAGTCGGATTTGTAAATCCATGTTTACCTTCACGATTTTTGATTTTCCAAAAAGATGGTTTTTTTGCATCTCCTCTTTTACCAGAACCTGCATTTCCACGACCTCCACGACTACCTGCCCCTCGGTGTTTTTTCTTTTCACCATGGCCATGTGTCCAGGAACCTCGATGTCTTGAACTTTTTTTACGATGATTAGTTGTCATTTTGAATACCTCATATCATTTTGGAAATCAATTCATTTATGTTTTCGCCTCTATATCCTAGAGCTCCACCAACAACAAATGATTTTTTTATTCCTTTTCTTTCAAATCCTTTTACAGGAGGTGCAAGTGAATAAAATTTTTTAATTGTTCCATCTTTTAATTTTACTTCTCTTTTTTCTTTTAATAACTTGATAGTTTCTTCTGAAATTTCACCATATGTTGTAAAGTTTTCAACTTTTTTGAGCATACCCCGATAAGTTGGTGTGTCTTCTACAACTACGCATGTGTGTTTTTTCTTTAAATTTAAAAAATATAAAGTTTCTCTTATATCTCTACGAATTCCAACTAACCCTCTTATTAAAATTACTGCTAATTTACTCATTTGAATCCACCTTTTGTGATTTATTTATTGAACTTTCTGCAATGGATAAGAATCCTACGTGTTCAGGCATAATTCTTGTTCTTGATAATTTTTTTAATGCTTGCATTGTAGCAGTTATAACATTTATTTTATTTTTAGTTTGACCTTGAGATCTTGCCCAAACATTTTTAACTCCTGCTAGTTTTAATATTTTCGCAATTTCTTTATCACAAACTAAACCTTTACCTTTTGGAGCAGACATTAATTTTATTCTATATGAACCACAAGAACCTTCTACTGCAAATGGTATTGAATGAGGTTGATTTGAATCTTCTTCCCATGAACCACTTCCTCTTCTTACTGCAATTACATTTAATTTTGCTTGTCTTAGAGCTTTTTCTCTTGCGGGAACTGTTTCTTTAGATTTTCCAAAACCTATTCCTACATGACCATCACTATCGCCTACAACTGCCATCGTTGCAAATTTAGGTTTGTTACCTTCTCTGGTTTTTTTCTGTGTTTGTCTAAATACTCTTCTTTGACCTCCACCGAATTTACCTTTAGCTTGACCTATTAACAATAATTCACTTTTTAGAGTTAATAATGTGTCTACAATTTCAGGTTCTAAAATTCGCATACCTGTATTTAAGATTTCATCTATGGATTTTATTTCTCCAGATTTTACTTTCTTTCCTAATTCGGTTTTAGGTACCCATGCTTCTAAACTAGCTGTAGCATCGTCAAAATTTTGAGGGAGTCTGTTTTTTTGTGAGTCGTTTTGTTTCATTTTGATTACTCCATAATTTTCTTTTTAACTGCTTCAAAAACAGTTGGCATTTTAGTTACATCTAATTTTTTAGATTTGTATTTGCTGAATAAAGGTAGGTCGGACATTTTTGATATGTGTTCGCCTTTTATTCTTGATTCATCAGGAAAAACTTTTTCATCTGCAGGAATATTTAAACCACCATCAATTGCGCCTTTTAATGCAGCATAAACTTTTGATTTTTGTTCAGGTGTTTGTAATCCTAAATCTAAAACAGCTTCAGTTACATTTTTAGTTTTGGCCATTTTTGCTAACAACAAACCAGTTAAATATGCTGCAGGAATGGATTTCTTACTATAATCCCAACCAAACTTGATTAACTTTTTAGATGGAACTGTAGCAACTACTTTATCTCCATCTTGATCATAATTAACTAATTGTAAAACTATTTCGGTATTTGTTTTTCGGATAACTAACCGAGTTAAATTACTTTTTAATAACGTTAATCGTTTTTTATAATTAGTTTTACCTTCTCTTTTTCGTCTGTATGCGACAGTGAATATGCTATTTTTTGCCATAATTATCCCTTCCTCACAAGATTGTGTTCATCTATGTAGATTTTCATGTGACGTTTATTTCTGAAAAAACCACCTTTTGATTTTCTATAAAGGTTTTTATAATTTTCAGCATTCAAAAGTTCTTTTTCTTTCAATTCTTTCAAAAAAGTTCTTAGTAATCTTATTTTGGTCATCCATGCTTCTTTCGAAGGAGTTCTACTAGTTATTTTTCCTTTGTGTTTTCCTGGACCTTTTTGTAATCCTTTACGTTTTTGTTTTGCTTTGTGATTTGCTCTAACTCGAGATACCCCTTTTACTGGAGCTTTAACGACTATTCCTTGATTAACTAAATCAGACATGTCATTTCTTGTTATCGCTTTACTAACATCCGATAATCTATCTGGAGAAATTTTCACTCTTTTAAGTGAACACTTCAATAGTTTACTTGCAATTTTCTTTTGAACAGACAATTTCATTTGTTGTCACCTTTTTGATCTTCTGTTTTTTCAGATTCTGTTGATTTGGTTTCTTTTTTTGGTTTTGCTGCAATTTTTTGTTTTTCGGATTTTTTCTTATTTAGTTTGGATTTTTGTTCTTTTTTATTTTCCAACATTTTATTATATGTTTCTTTGAACTTATCAACGTTTAAATTTAAAATTTTGAATCCTTTACTAACTGCAAAATCCAACAATTCCGTTTTCTTTTTCATACCCATTGGGCCTGAAATAATGATTCCATCTTTAGATGGTTCTAAACATTCGAAATCGTTTACTGAATGAATTATATTTTGAGTTAAACCTGTTGGCGATAAACCTTTAACCATCGATGGAGAACCGAATCCTGTTGAACAATCTCTAGCATATCCTTTTCTATGTAATCGCATTTTGTTTTGTCTTCCTTTAGGTCTTCTCCAACCATCACCCACACGTTTCTTTTTGTGAGAATCATGTGTTTTGAATACTGGTTTTTTGGATTTTAACTTTTTACGAAGTTCTATAAATTTTTGTATCATAATAACACCTATTCGATTTTCTTACCGTCTTTTTCAATAATGTAAATTCCATCTTGGAATATACGTTTATCAAAACCATTTCTACGAGTTGTTTTCTCTATTGAGGCCGCTACTTGAGAAACTAGTTCTTTGTCAATACCAAAAACAGTTATGAAATTACCATCTAATTTTACTTCGGCATTTGAATTCAATGCACATTTTCTTGGAACTGCTTCACCAATAAAATTCTTTATTTCTAAAACGTTGTTTTTTAAAGAGACATTCATTGGGAAATGACCTGAACAAATTTTTAATTTGTACATGTGTCCTTCGGAAACACCTTTAACTAAATTTTTCAATAGAGATAGAAATGTATTTAACAATTTTTTTTCAGTTTGTCTTACTTTTTCAGTTGTTAATTCAATTTTATCTTCATTCAAATTTAATTTTATTAATGGGTGAAGGAATGATTTTGAGACTTCTCCTTTAGGACCTTTGAATGTTACTATTCCGTTTTGTATGGAACAATTTATTCCTTTAGGTATAGAGAATGTTTCTGAATTTTTTGTTTGAGACATTTTAAATTATATCAATAGCAAAAGCTAATGAGTTTTCCTCCTAAATTTTTATCTTTAGCTTCATTATGAGTCATTAAACCTTGATTTGTTGAAACTAATAAAAATCCGAAATTTTTAGCTAATAAAAATCTTTTTTCAAATTTTTCATAATCTTCAAGTTTTACTGCAAATCTTGGTTTTATAACTCCACAATTATTTAAGTTTCCACTTAAAATAATTTTAAGAAAGTTACCTTTTGAATCTTCAATTTCTTCAACACTTGTAATATATTTGGAGTCTTTCATAATTGATAAAACTTTTTTTATTAAATTTGAATTGTTTTCAACAAGTACTTCAAACTTTCCTATTTTTGTAGCGTTGCTTATTTTTGACAACACGTTTGCTAATGGATCATTAAGTGACATTTTTAACCTCAACTAAACTTTTTAAAACCTAATTCTAGGGCGTTTTCTCTAAAACAGTGTCTGCATACATCTAAACCGTATTTTGCTACATGTGCACCAGTTCTGCCACACAATTTACATTTTTTGGTGGATTGACCGAATTTACGATCTCTTGGAACATTGTGTTTCAAATACTTTTGATATTTTCCTGGCTTGATGCCAATTTGTTTTAACATTTTTGTATGATCGGAAGTAGTCATTTTAATCCTCCTCTAAAGCAATTCCAAAATTTTCTTTCGCAAAGGAAATTGCTTCTTCTTGTGTTATCAAATGTTTTTTTCCAATTGATGTTTTCTTGATTTTACGTCTTTTTACTCTGAATCCTGGTCGGGATAAAGTAATTGAAACTTGTAATCCTAAAATTCCTAATTCAGTTTCATATTTAACTCCAGGTATATCAACATATTCGTGAATACCGAAGGAAATATTTCCATAATTATCGAAACATTCAGGTTTTAACTTATTATCTCTTGCTGCAAATAAACGTTTTACTAATTCATTAACAACAGCTTCATCTCTTAAAGTTATTTTTGCACCTATGGGCAATCCTGGTCTTAATCCCCAAGCAGCTAATCTTTTTTGAGTTATAGTTTGAACTGGATCAACGTTAGTTATATGTTTTAATAATTTAACTGCTTTTTTTAACATAGTTGCATCTTTACCTGCACCAATGTTTAAAGTCAGTTTATCGATTTTTATTTTTTTCATCACGTTCATTTTGATACACCTATAAAGTTATCACTGGTTTTGTTTTTCCTACAACAAATGCGAAGTGTTTTTTAGTAGTAAATTCGCCGTTTTCAGTTTGAATAGTTATAATTGAATCTTTTGATTCTTTTATATTTCCTAATTCACCAACATGTGTTCCTGAAGTCAATATAACTGACGCTCCAGATGTACAAGGATAATGTTCTAAAATTTTTTGATCTGGCAAATTTATTTTCAATGTGTCTCCAATAGAATATTTTTTTATGTCCTCAATCAACATATTTCTTCCATCTGAGAAATTTAATTGAATTTTTCCACCTTTGAGATTGGTTTTAGAAGAAACTTTTACTAGTTTGAATAAACTTTCTTCTTTACTTATTGGAACTAAATACAATTTATTTTTTGTATTGATTAACATTCGGTAATAAGCATTTATTGATGAAATCGAAATAACATCCATTAAACCTGCAGGTCGTCTATAATCATGACAAACTGAACCATCAATTAAACAAGATTTATTTTTCAAAATAAATTTAACTTCTTTTGTAGTTTTAGCCACATTTAACAAATCTCTTAAAATTAATGTTATTGGCATTTGAAGAGATAATTTGTGTGGTCCTGGATTGGGTCTTGTCGTAAAAGTTATATTTTTCTTTTTAATACTCCAACTTTTTGGACTTGCTAATCGTTTTAAGTGTTGTTTTGTCATTTTTAATCACTCTTTTTAAGATTCTTTAATCTTTTTTTATCTTCTTTGAATAATTCTAAAATCATTACATTTGATGGATCAATTGGATAAAGAGATTTTGAACCATCTCGTTTAGTCAAAGCCACACCTGTTATGTATAATTTTGATTTTGAAACTGAAACTTTTTCAACTACGCCTGACTGACTTTTGAATTGTCCTCTCAAAACTTTAACTTTATCTCCTTTTCTAACTCTCAAGCTTCGAACATTTTCTTTAGCTCTAAGTTCTTTTGAAAGATGTGCATTCAAAAACTCGCCTTTTATATGTAATGGTGCATTAGTACGAAACTTTCGTTGTTTGTTTGGTTTAATGCTTCTTAACCAACTTAGTGAAAATATTGACTTCATTTTGATACCTCTATAATATTATGTTCGCTACTTTTGCAACTGCAGGCCATCTACTCGCAGCTTCTTTAGCGATTGGTCCTTTGAAAATAGTTCCTTTAGGATTTCCTTTGTCATCTTTTAATATAACTACTGCATTATCTTCGAATGATACTCTTGTTCCATCAGGTCTTTTGAATTCTTTTTTTTGCCTTACTACAATTCCAAATGCAACTGTTTTTCTCATGTCGGGTCTTCCTTTTTTTACTGCAACTATAACCATGTCACCTACACCTGCTCCGGGAATTCTACCTTTAACAGTTTTCTTACGTTTGACACCAGTTATTTTGATTAGTTTAGCACCTGAATTATCACAAGTATCTACATAGGAACCAATTTGCAATCCATTTGTTACATTTGCTTTTATTGCTTTCATTTTAATTACCTGTAGCTTTTTCTAAAATTTCTAAAACCATGAAATTTTTAGTTTTTGAAAGAGGTCTAACTTCTCCAATTTTAACTAAATCTCCTTCTTGTGCATTGATATTTTCAGGATTGTGAGCTGCAACTTTAGATGTTTTTTTAGTAAACCTCTCAAACTTTCTTAAGAGAACTTTTCGTTCCCATTCGACAGTCACCGTTTTGTGCATTTTAGCACTAACAACTCTACCTACAATGATTTTTCCGCGAATACTTGTGTTTGCAATATTTGAAGTCATTCTTCATTCCTCTTATTTACTTATTTTAACTTCAAAAGATTTTTTCATCTTTTGATTCTTTGATCACATCGTCCAATAATTGATTCTCCAGTAATGGTGGTTCCTTCAATCATAAAAACCGTTCCGTTTTTCAAAACTGTTTTTTTTGAACTTTCTTGCTCAACAATGAATGAACATTTTGTTTCATCCACTATTTTTCCTTTCAGTCCGACATAAGATTTATTTTTGGCGTCAGTAACGCAAATTTCTTTTCCTATGAACGACATTCTTTGAACTTTATTTTTTTCCATTATGTACTTCGATTGTTTCTGGAGCAAATCCGATTTCAATCAAAACATCTTTTATTTTTGTGATGTGATTGCCTTGCAATTCGATGAAATCTTTTTTTGCTGTTCCGCCACATGCGAATTTGTTTTTTAATTTCTTTGTAATATCTTTAACATCAATTTCTGCAGGATTTAATCCTTCAACAACAGTATATTGTTTTCCGAATTTTTTTTTGATTATTTTTGTTACTATTTTTTGACTTTCTTTGGAGATATTATCCCAAGCTGAAAGCTCTTTTGGAAGTCCCGTTACAGGACAAATTTCAACCATTATTTAGCTCCTTCTTCTTTTACGGAAGAAATTTGTGCTATTAATTTTTTTAGTTGTTTTACTTGACCAGGACTTTTCAGTACTGTTCCTTGAGATACTTGCGCTCTCAATTTAAGCAACTCCATTTTTGATTCTTTTAGTTTTTTCTCTCGGTCTACAGGAGTCATTGCTAAAACTTCTTTGAATTTCATTGTTTATCCTCCGAAGGCAAAGCGTCTTCTTTTTTCACAGCTTTTTCCTTTTTTGGTTTTGAATCATTTTCAGTTTTCTTTTTAGTTGAAGTTTTTCTTGGTTCTTTTTTTGTAGATCGTTTTTTAGATTTTTCATCTTTAACTTCATTTAATCTATTTTTACTTTCTACAATTGGTTTTTGTTCTATCGCTGTTGAACTAACTTCAATTTTATCAGGAAGTATTGTTGAACCAGGCATAATTTTAACTTGAACTCCTACGATTCCTGTTTTTAGACAAGCACTTGTTTTACAAGTATTAACGCCAGTTATTGCAATGTCTCCACATTTTTTCATGTATCCTACTGCAAATCTCCAACTTTTAGCTCTTGAGGAAGGAATTTTACCAGAAATTAAAATTTCAACACCTAATGCTCCCCCCTCCATTACACGAGAAAGTGCTTTATGTGCAATTCCTTTAAATCTTTGTGAGCCAAATCGTTCTAGTTGATTAACGATATATTCTGCAATTATGTTTGCATCAGTATTTACATCTTTAATTTCTTCAATTTCGATTTCAGGATTTTCTAATTTAAATTGATCCTTCATCACTTTAGTTAATTTTTGTATTACTGCTCCGCCTCTTCCAACAACTAAACCAGGTCGATTTGCAGAGATTAATATTTTTTCACCCATACTTGTTCTTTGAAGTTTAACATCACTTAATCCTGCCCTATTTAATTCTAGTTTAAGATATTGTTTGATGTGAAATTCTTTGAATTTTTGTGATACGAATTTTCGTTCAATCATTTGTTGTCACCTTTAGGAGTTGTTGTTTCAACTTTTGGTTTTAGCTTTTCAACTTTTGGTTTTGATTGTTCCTTTTTTGTTGATACATCTTTAACAACCAGTTCTATATGTGTTCTTTTCATAGCTCTTCTTCTTTGACGACCTTGATGAAAAGGTGTTGCCGCTTTGTGAGCACACATGTGAACTAATTTTAAAGAGTCGGATAAACCTTTAGTTTCGGCATTTGCTTTAACATTTTTTAATAATTTTAACATAATTGAAGTTAATTTTTGAGGATATCTTCCTGGACCTATTTTACCTCGTCTATGTCCAACTCCATCATTAAATCTTCTAAATGGAATTGCTTGTTTGAAAATTAAAACTCTTTCTAATATTTTTGTAGCATCTTCAATGGATCTTCCTTTCAAAAATGAACACATTTCTATAGAGTTTTTAGTTGATACTGGTAAATCTCGACCGTATGCTGAAGCACAAGTTTCATCAAAATTTTGGTATGCGTATTTTAGTTTTGCCATTTAATCACCTTATTTTTTTGGTTTGTTTGTGACTCCAACTGAAGTGTGCACAGCTCGTTTTCTAGTTAATGCAAATTCTCCAAAATATTGCCCGATCATTTCTTGACGAAGTGTTACGGGTTCGAATTTATGTCCATTGAATATTTGCACTGTTTTTCCTACCATTGATGGTAAAACAATCATATCTCTACGATGTGTTTTAACATTATCTTTCGCTTCTATTTTTTTCAATAATGCTTTTTTCTCTTCTGAAAATCCTCTTTTAATGGATCTTCTTTGACGAGAAGGCAATATTTCTAAAAGTTGAGATAAACTCAATTCTTTTAATTGATCAAGTGTTTTTGAACGATATGTGAATTCTTTTTTTGCCATTTAATCACCTTTATTTCTTTCTACCAGTTCTACGCGGTCTAATTAATCCTACCAATCTACCTGGTGGTGCGTTCTTTGGAGCTGGCTTTGCTTTAGATTTTCTTAAAGTACGTTTGTTACCAAATGGGTGTGCGACTGCGTTCATAGCACTTGCAGATACAATTGGCCAATACTTATTTCTAGCTTTCATTGCATAAAATTTATTTCCTGCTTTATAGAATGGTTTTTCAACTCTTCCACCACCTGCAACAACTCCAATCATTGCTCGGCATTCAGGATTAAACTTTTTTTGTTTTCTTGAAGGAAATTCAATTGTGACAAATTTTTCATTTTTAGAAACAACTCGTGCAGATGCACCTGTTGAACGGATAAATTTTCCACCATCATTTGGTCTCGCTTCAATATTGAATACAGATATTCCTTCTGGAACATTTTTTAATTTTAATACATTGCCAAATTCTAATTTTGCTTCATTAGAAAAATCTAATTTATCTCCTACTCGAATTCCTTCCGGAGCAATAACGTAACTTGATGCACCTGTATCATAATATAATGCTAATAATGGTGCCGAATGACCTGCACAATGAACTATGTCCATAACAACAGCATCTGAAGCTTCCATCATTTTAGCTTCTCCTTTAAATCTTAAACCATGACTTTCAAATGTTTGAGATCCTTTTCCTCTTCTTTGTGAAATAATATTTTTACCCATTTTGGAAACCTCTTACATCAAACCTAATTTAGTTGCTAAATCGATAGCAGGAGTATTGTCTGAAAAAGTAACATACGCTTTCTTTTTTGCGTCAGAACCAATCATTGTGTTTACGTGTTCAATTTTAACATTAAACATTTCTTCAATTTCTTTTTTGATTTCTTTTTTTGTTGCTTTTTTATCTACTACAAAAACAAGTTTGTTTTCAGATTCCATTAATCTTGTTGCTTTTTCTGTAGCTAAAACTGTTTTTATCATTGGGCATCACCCGTATTTTTTTGATTTGTATATAGATTAGATTTTTCTAAAATATTTATCGCCAAATCCGTAAATAATGTTAAACGACCTGGATGAGTTCCTGGTGCTAACAACTCAGCATTCAATGCATCTACTGGAACAACATCTGCTCCTGAAATGTTTGTTGCCGCTTTTAACAAAGGACAATCTTTAGATACTACAAATAAGAAGGATTTTTTTGTTACGTGTTTTCTTCCACGCATTTTACCCATTCCAGCTCTAATTCCAACATTACTAGCTCGTTCCATTTCTTCTGAAAATCCTAATTTAATTAAAGTTTGTACTAAATCTTTAGTTTTATTTATTGATTCAAAGGAAGAATCTAAAATAAATGGGAATTCTTTTGGAATTTTATGTCCTCTAGCCGAAATTATTTCTGGCAACATTGTTGCGGCTAATGCAGATCTAATTGCTTTTCGTCTTTCTTTAATATTTATTTTTTGAATCCAAATTTTTTCTGCTTTAGGAGGATGTGCTCTTCGACCACCTACTGTTTGTGGTGCAGTTGCTCCAACAAAATAAAATCTAGTTCCCCTTCTATTCAAAACTTTTCTAGGTGTTCTTGATTGACCAATTCCATATGTTGTTTTGTAATTGTGTCTTCGTTTTGAAATATATGAAGAATATCTTTGACCTGCTTCTGGACTTGCACCATATTGTTGACGTCTGTTTGCTTGTAAAGCCAAAACAGCTCGAGTAATTAAATCTGGTCTAAAGCTTTCTAAAAATTGTTGTGGTAATTCGATTGTGTTTTTCACAACATTGTTTGTATCAATAACGTTTAATTTCATCTTGATCACCTAATTACCTTGTTTGGATTCTACACTTACATACTCTATAGTAGGTAATGCAGGTTGTTGTGTTGACCTTAATGGAGCAGTTAAATGAATTAATCTTTTTGAAGGTCCTGGTACAGAACCTTTGATTAAAACATATTGTGATTTAACATTTCCATATCTTACAAATCCGCCTTTCGGATTTACTTTATCTAAATCTTCAGATATCATTAATATTTGATTGTTATATTGTGTTCTTTGATGGAATCCCATTTGACCAGCATATGCTACTCTATACATAATATGACCTTGACCTTTCCACGGACCTAAAGAACCTGGGCCTCTGATTGTTTTTTCAGATTTGTGTGATCTAATACTAACACCAAATCTTTTTACAGGGCCTTGAAAACCTTTTCCTTTAGTCACAGATCTTGCATCCACTACAGAACCTGCAGAAAATACATCCGTTATAGCGATTCCTAAATCTAAATGATTTTTTAAATAATTGATTTTTTCTTTATCGGAACCACCAAAAGAAATTTCGAAAACATCTGGTGTTTTTTTACCTAAACCAGTTTTATTTGGTTGAGTATTTACAACTGCAGTTACATCAAGAACATCTGTTAAATCTAATTTATCTAAATCTTCAATAGAAGCCAATTTTGTAGGAACTGTTGTTTTTCTTAATAATTCTTTATCGTGTTTAAAAAATAATTCTTGGTTTACAGACGAACCATAACCATTTGCTTTATATGTTCTCACACTTACAATTTTGAGATTAGGACATTCAATAACTGTTACAGGATAGGCTACTTGATCTCCTTTTGTTGGGGAATTCTTTTGTGTATCTATGCCAATTAAATGTGTCATACCGACTTTATAGCCTGCAAAAACTAATGGTTTAGCATCTTTTACAGTTGGTAAAGATCTAACTCTAGCATAAGCTCTAGCTGCTCTCTTTCGAGGCCAAAATTGCATACTTCCATGACGAGGATTTACGTTTTTCATTTATATCATACTCTTTGCGTTTTTTCAGAAACAGTACTTGTACTGTTGGTACTGAAAATGGACTTATTTCCAGGCCGCACATCATATATTAATTATTAATATATTGTTGAAGTGAAATGGTAGAAAAGTTACTTTACTTATAAATGTTTTGCTTAATTTTATTTATTTTGGACATATGCGCACATTTTAAGCTTATTTTTAAAAAATAAGGCATTTTTAGACTTATTTTGTTTAAAAGATTAAATATTGAGTTTTAATATTTCATTTATTTCTTTCGAAAATGAATTTTCTTTTTCTTTTAGTTTTTTTAATAACTCCGATTTAGAAAACCATTTTAACTCTTGAAAGTCTTCGCAAGGATTAAAATTGTTTATGTGCCTATCAACAACAGTATAGAAAAAATAATTAAAAAAGTTATCTTTTTTCAATAATTCTTTTGGTAAATTTATTTCTCGTGGAAAAAATGTACGAAGACCTATATTCGATTTTGCAATTCTTTTCATTGCCTTAGATACATCTTCTTTTTTTTCTACATAAGTTTCCAATGGCAAAATCCATTTTTCAGCTTTATCTTTGGCAAGTAAAAATCCATCTCCACTGTTTTTAATTAATAAAACGCATCTTCTTAATAAATCGTCATTAGTTATATTTTGAAGTAATTTAAAATTAATTTCGTTGTTTTTGTCATCCACAATTAAGACTTCTCTAGGTTTTTCAACTTTCTTTTTTTCTTTTTGTTTTTTAGATGGATTGAGTTCAGATTTATTTTTTGTATAATGAGAAGGATTTTTTATGTGTTGACAAAATCCATCTGGCGAACATATTTGTATTGAGGTGTAATAATTTTTATTTGAACAACTTGGTGGGAGAATTGGTTTTTTTCCTTGTTTAATTTGGCTTAATTGACCTTTAATATATTGTTCTCTCAAAGGTTCAGAATTTCTTGAATTCCACTCATAAACATATTCTTCTATTTGTTCTAATGACCATCCAACAGTTCTTAAAAAATTCAATAATACGAATAACGCTCGTTTTTTTCCATCTTCAAGTCCTAATGAAATTTTCTTAATGCATGGTGGGAAAAACTCTTCAGATAATGCTGTTTCTGGTAACACTATTTCTTTTTGAACATTTTCATCCTTGCGCTTGGTTTCATTGAATGAAGAATCAAATGCTAACAAAACTAAATTTGAAGCTTCACCTTTTTTTGCTTTTTCTCGAATGATGAATGGCTTATCAAAAGAACATTTTTCAGGAGATGCATTTTCTTTTTTAAAATTTAAAATATTGGATGTGGATATTGGTGTGGAAACTAATTTGGATACCTCGTGTAAAGAATAAGGCATACGATATAAATGTCTTGATGCTATGAGTATTGTATCTACATCTACTACTGCGAAAAAATTAAAAATTTTTTCGAATTTTGAAGAATGATTACAATGTTTACAAATGTTTTTTTCAATTTTTGCTTGCACAGGATAACCGCAAGAAGAACACGCAATTACATCTGCATTATTTTTAGATACATTTATGGTTCCGCATTTAACACACTCATAAGTTGATTTTGATTTTTTGGGAAACTCTTCAGAAATAGTTTTGCAATTTTGACAACGATATGCAATGACTGAATGAGAATTTTTTTTAGCGATATTTTGAAGTTGTTTAAATGAAAATTTGTATTCATCCAAGAATAATACATAATCGTCCTCTATTTTAGCAAAATTTTCAGTGATATAACTTAACAAATACAAAGCCATTTTTCTTGCTCCTTCTGGAAACAAATTTTTAAAAAATACTACTTGACCTTCATAAGATACTTTTTCAGGAAATGCTTCAAATGGGACTGCGATATGGAAGCCTTTATTTCCTGAGAATTTACAAAAAATTGTAGTTATGCCATGTGCTTCCAAAGCCTTCACAAATAAATGAGTAGTTAATTTAGATAACTCCCAATCAGGACAATCAATATCTAAAATTAAATCCCAACCTTTTCTTAAATCATCTAATTCTCGCCTTTTCATACCTGTACTTAAAGCTAAAGGATTAAACCACAATTCTTCTGAACAGTGAAAAGAAGTTGCTTTCTTTTTTGCCAATTCTAAAACATCATTTTCATATGACAAAATATCCGGTCTTTTTCCAAAACCCTCATTTATAAATCGAACAGAACACTCTTTATCGTGTGATTCTCTAATTATTGCGGATTGAACTTCTTTACGTTTATAATAAGATAATGAAAAAGATATGTCCATGATAAAATAAAAACCTACTTAAATATAAAACTAATGTTAATTAAAGCTAATTTATTAAATTCTCTAAATCATTTACGTCCTTTTCTAGTTTATCAAATGCACCTTTCCAAAAAGATTTGTTGTTAACATCTATCTTAACTTTAGATAATATTTCTTCAACATCTGCATCCCCTCCAGAACTTAAGATGTTTAAATAGTCTTTTACAAATTTAGTTCCTTCATTTTGATATTTAATATAAAGAGCGAGAACTAAAAGATTTCCAAATGCATAAGCATAACAATAGAATGGCGATTCATATATGTGTGGAATTCTCAACCATTCGTATTTAAATTCGTCAGGGATAGTCATGTCATCTCCAAATTGTTCTTTTAATAAATCATAATATTTTTGATTAAGATCATCAACACTCGCTCCTTGAGAAATTAATTTGTGAGCGTCTATTTCAAAGATTACAAAATATGCTTGTCTTAAAATACTCGCAAACATAGCACTTATGTGATGAAACAATAAATATTTTTTTTCTTCATTTGTTGCAATCTTTAATAATTCTTCGGTTAACAATAATTCCGAGAATATACTTGCAGTTTCAGCTAAAACTAATGAAGAGTGGTATGTCATTTGCGTTTTATCTTTCGCCAATTGTGCATGTATGCCGTGACCCAATTCATGCGCCATAGTCAATATAGAATTTAAATCATTTGTGTGATTTAACATAATATATGGGGTGGTGTTTTTATCATACGAATAACAAAATGCGCCTCCTCTTTTTGATTTTAAAACATCTGAATGTATGTGGGATTTATCAAATATATTTTTAGCTAATTTTTCAACATCTGGAGAAAAATTTTTGAAAGTTTTTAAAACTAATTTTTTAGATGTTTGAAAATCATATTTTTTAGATGTTTTAATTTGATAAGGGGCGTAGATGTGGTATCTTGAAAGGGGTAATTTTAAAACTTTAAATTTTAATTTGAAAAATTTTTGAAAAATAGTTCTTTTTTCTCTTATTAAATCCAACAACATACTTATTGTGTCATCATGTAGTGTGTTTGTAAAATTTCTTGCAGATATGTCTGTCGGATGATTTCGTATTTTAGTCATTTCATTAGACCAATCTAAAGCCAATCCTTTATACACTTCACCAAATAAATCTTCATTCTTTTTATATTCTGATAATAATGACTTGTACGCTTCTATGTGATTTTTTGAAGCTTTATCCATCGTATGTTGTATTAATTCAGTTTCATTTATTTTTTTATTTTTGAATTTAAAAATTAGCTTTGAAGAAAGCAAGTTTCTTATGGTAGTTAATGTTTGGTGACCACTTAAATTTTTTAAATTCAATATTTTTTCTTCTTCCAAAGAACGCATGTGAGGTTTTGTGTCACGTATTGATTTAAAATAATATTTGTATTTTCCTAAATTTTTGTAAAGCATATTTGCTTTTTTCTCATCCAAATTTCGGATAAATTCATTTATGAATAAAAGTTTGTTTTGATTTTCTGTTAACAACATATCTAATTTTTGTAGTTCTTTAATTGTTTTTTTATCTCCTTGATCCTCACAATTTTTCAAATAAATTTTAATGTATAGTGTGTTAGATATTTTAGTTAATTCTTCAATTAAATTAAAAATTTCAATAAATTCCTTAATCTTACACGAATTTAATTTATTTTTGAACGAACACAGTTTAGTTACAGAAGAATCCATAACACACATTAATTTGTTTTTTTCATCTTCTTTGAAAATATCGTTTAAATTCCAGTTTACCATGACATTTTAGAAGAAGAACGGGTTTAAAAAACTTACTTTGAATTAGAATCATAATTTAAATTTCTAATCCGCAGTATTTCATTTGCTTTTTTCTCGCCTAATTGATCTATTTGAACCAATTCTTCTTTAGATGAGTTAAAGAAAGAACTTAACGTTTTAAAATGAGACATTATTTTTTTTGCTAAGGCACCGCCTATGGCAGGAAATGATGAAACAATATATTCCTGTAATGAATTATCATCCATAGGTTTTGCAGAATGAAATGTGAAAGAAGAATTTTTATTTTCTTGTTCTTTTTTTGCAAACGCTATTAATAACCTTGCTGATTCTTCGGAATTTTTAGTTCGGAATAAAGGAATCTTATACGAT